>ENA-UPTF01001687-UPTF01001687.1-marine-metagenome-genome-assembly--contig:-NODE-1687-length-13652-cov-2.476243_pt1 | contig 13652 bp, 11 predicted proteins | sample MGYA00238166_ERZ767019 | MGnify/ENA primary metagenome ERZ767019 (study PRJEB28930, sample SAMN06266391) | marine metagenome | isolation source: Sea water from 250 m depth | place: Atlantic Ocean...
ATAGACCTTGAGAGTTGCATTAGTAAGAACTATTGTCCCTATATCACGCCCGACCATAACGATTGGCCCCTCGCACGCGATTTGTTGTTGCATCCTCACAAGTTCTCGACGCACTCCTGATACCTTAGAGACCTGTGACACCATACGTTCAATACTTGGTTCACGAAGCTGATCTGTGATGTCCTGTCCATCTACGATTAACCTCTCTCTTTTATCTATTGTGATCAACTGCATCTTTACACTCGTCGCGATTGAAGTCATATCTGCTGCTGAGGGTGTGCCTGTCCCCCGCTTATTTACAACGTAAGTGATAGCTCGGTACATCAAGCCAGTATCGAGGAACCGAGCACTCAAACTCTTGGCAACGAGCAAACCAACCGTTGTTTTACCAGAGGCTACAGGACCATCAATTGCGATACTAAGGTGATCAGACATCGCTAGAATTATACTCTGGTTGGCGCGATAATCTTGCTAGCTACAATTGCTAGTGGGAGTAGGCATGATTAAAAAATTTGGGAGCCTCTTTGCTGGTCATGTTGACTTTGAATCGGTCGGGTTTGATGCGCCCCCCGTGAACGATCGATGGCTTTCGGATGAAGATTTAGGGGGTGTATTCGACAAAGCGACTTCAATAGCAAAGACATTGGATTCGACCGGGTTCGACACTTTTTGGCTTGCTGAGCACCATTTCCAACGGGAAGGGCACGAAGCTATTCCGAATATACTCATGCTCGCAGTTCATCTTGCGCATTTGACCGATAAGGTTAAGTTTGGCTGTGGCTTTAATATATTGCCCGCTTGGCACCCATTACGTCTTGCCGAGGATTTCGCGATGGCCGATCGACTTACTGGTGGCCGAGTCATCTTTGGAATTGGGCGTGGATACCATACTAGGGAGGTTGAAACTCTGGGGGCGCCAATGGTTGATAATGACGCTAACAGAGAACTCTTTGAAGAGCAGGTAGAGGTACTCTTTAAGGCTCTTAATGAACCGTCCTTCTCACACCATGGGAAACACTACGATATTCCTCCGAAGATACAGTACCGAGGTTACGAGCTTGAACAAATAACTTTGGTTCCCGCTCCTCTTAACCGTCCTGTCGACTGTTGGCAACCGATCGTTAGTGGAAGTAAGTCAGCACTTGACCTCATGGTGAAGCATGGCATCAAGGGCATGATCGGGGGAGGCGCGGCTGCTGGAGGTGCTCACGATTCTACAGTTGCTGCTTGGCGTGATGCACTGGTAAGAGGAGGTCGGCAGGAAGCAGTACTGGGAGAGGATCTAATCATAGGGCTAGTTGTTTTCATAAGCGAATCGAAGGAAAAGGCTGTCGCAGAGGCTTCCAAATATTTCGAAGAGAACATGAAGATGTTCGCTCCTTTGGGATTCGTGGGTGGGATCACCGACCAACAAATTACTGCTATGTCAGATACGACTCGTATCCACTCCGCGAGTCTTCCTACTCTTTGGGACGCGGCGAATGCGGGCTCTTGGTTGGTAGGTACCCCCGATGATGTAATTGAAGGGTTAAGCGCTTATCAGGAGCGATTCCCGGGACTTGAGCATGTAAACGTTGGTCAAGTTGTTGGTACGCCTGAGCAAGTTATTGTTGAACAGTTGCAACGTTTTTCTGAAGATGTGATGCCTGTATTTAAGCGGTAGGTTACCTCCGCTTGTGAACATGGTTAACGTCCACCTCAGGGGCTAGAAATCTCCCTAAGTGCCTAGTTTCTCTTTCTAATCATTTGGACTTTTGGTGTGCGTCAACCCGATTTCATCTGCGGAATCTCTTGGTTCCCAGCCGAGCACGTGTTTTGCATGTTCGAGATCGCGGTAGTTCCATTTGTTGTTGGAGACTGCGAAGAAGACGTCGTACATAAGATCATCAGGTGCGTCAATGCAGGCTCTTAGCATCGTGCTTACATCATGGTGGCTCAAGAAGGTAGACATCTGACGAATATCTTGTGGGCGACTCTCTTCTGGAACAGCTCCTATCCGCACGCATAGAACGGAAAGATTGTGCTCATCTGAGTAAACTCGGCCAAGAGCTTCGCCCCAAACCTTTGTCGCGCCATAGAGGCTGCTAGGCCGAACTAAGTTGTGGTTGACTTTGACCCAACCAGGCCAAACTCGCTCGTAATCGCCCGCTACGATGCTATTGAAGGGAGGAATTCGGTCGACACCCCTGGCGGCGTCACCTGAACTTGCAAAAACAACCCTTTTAACACCGCTCAACCGTGCAGCTTCGTAGACGTTTCTGAGGCCGATCAAGTTAGCTGATGCTATGTCTTCCCAAGTCGCACTTGGCAATTGGGCCGACAGGTGAACGACCACCTCCTGTCCTTCGAAAGCGAGCTTAATATCGTCCAGATTGGCAATATCACCTTGGAAAGAATTAACGCCATCGATGGGACGCCGATTGAGAGCAGTGAGTTTGTACCCACCTACCGAATCCAGATGGTCCCGTAGTAAGCCACCGATCAACCCAGACATCCCTGTGATGAGTACCTTCTTCATTTACATTCCCCGATTTCTTGTTGACTAGGTGTAAAGATTAACCCCGTCCAACGTAGAGTTGTTCAACTGGTAGAACCGTCGTGTCGAGCATGTTTACATATGGGGGTAGCACTGCCATGGCGAGTGCTGCTACCGCAATATCGTCTGGAGTCATCATACTTTCTTGGTCCATTGAAGTTGTACTTTTTGCCCGCCACTCCACTTCTACGTTGCCTGGGTGTAGTGCCCCTGCAGATATGCCGTAAGGGCGTCCCTCAAGAGCCGTTGATTTAGTAAGCCCTATGACCGCGTGCTTTGAGGAAGTGTATGGAGCTGAATTCATTCGCGGCATGCGCGAGGATATGCTACCGATGTTTATGATACGTCCACCCTTCTGTTTTTTCATAATTCGCATCGCTTCTCGAGTGCAAAGGAAGACCCCTGTCAGGTTTACTCCGATGACTTTGTTCCATGTTTCCAAAGTGATTTCGTCAATTGGTCCACCGTCGAAAGCCCCAGAGTTGTTGACCTGGATATCAAGACGGCCGAAGGTGTCCATTGTCTTAGAGAAAAGAGACTGTACTTCAGCTTCCTGAGTCACATCAGTTGGGACGACCTCGACCGTTCCCCCTAGTCCTTGTAACTCGTTGGCCGCTTCTTCTAGTCGTGGAAGGTTTCTTGCTGCAAGTACAACTTTTGCGCCCTCTTTAACGAACGCTCTAGCGATTCCAAGACCAATGCCTGTGCCGCCGCCTGTGATGATGGAAATTTTCCCTTCGAGTTGCCCCATGTGTGCTCCTTAATGTTTGGTGAAGTACTGCGAGTTAAACAGTGGCACGACTGCCTGTCAAGGAGTGCAAACTACGATTTGCCTTCAGTTGTACGCACGGCTGCGCATGCTATAATCGGGCGTGATATCGAACTTAGTTTGTGCCCTAGGAGGCCCTAGCAGATGACGTATATTATTGCCGAGCCATGCGTTGCCGTTAAAGATGCAGCGTGCGTGGATGTTTGCCCTGTCGATTGTATCTATACAGATGACGACGATGACATGTACTACATTCACCCTGAGGAGTGTATAGACTGCGCTGCTTGCGAACCAGTTTGCCCTGTCACAGCAATCTTTGCTGAGGAAGATACCCCTCCTGAATGGGATGCGTATATCACAAAAAATTACGAGTATTTTGGGATGAAGCGCGATTGATTTTCTAGAGTAGTGATTCCAAGAGGCCCAGGCATCTCCGCCTGGGCCTCTTTTTATGTCACAATGTCACTGAATTGCTTGGTTGTGATGGAGCTAATATCATGGAAATTGCGTCTACTGCCGAAATGGTTGCTAAGACCTACCGTACTACCCGTAACAATCTGGATGTAGTGCGTAAAAGACTTAACAAGCCACTTACCCTTGCTGACAAGATTCTGTACGGGCATTTAACGGATCCGGAGACCCAAGAACTGATCCCTGGCTCTAGCCAGTTGTCCTTGCAACCTGACAGGGTCGCTCTTCAAGACGTTCTAGGTCAGACAGTAATGCTGAATTTCATGCAGACTAAGCGTAATAAGGTGGCTGTACCAACTACCGTACACTGCGACCATCTTATTCAAGCACGGGTTGATGGTGGTGTTGATCTACTCGAGTCCTTAGATGAAAACCAGGAAGTGTTCGACTTCCTACGAACCGCCTCGGCTAAGTTCGGAGTTGGGTTTTGGGGTCCCGGAGCGGGCATTATTCACCAGGTTGTCCTCGAAAATTATGCATACCCCGGATCTTTGATAATCGGTACCGATTCTCACACCACGAATGGAGGAGGTCTTGGGGCTTGTGCGGTAGGTGTGGGGGGCGCCGATGCCGTTGAGGTGATGGCCGGATTACCCTGGGAAGTGCTCCATCCGCAGCACATCGGTGTTCACTTAACAGGTGTGAAAAGTGGTTGGACTGCACCTAAAGATGTCATCCTTCGTGTGGCGGGAGAATTAACTGTTTCCGGCGGTACAAACTCTATTGTTGAATACTTTGGGCCCGGTGCTTCTTCCATCAGTTGTACGGGCAAAGCCACAATAACCAACATGGGTGCTGAGATCGGTGCGACCACCTCGATTTTTGCACATGATGAACGAATGGATGCTTATTTAAGAGCAACTGGGCGAAGTGACATCGCAAAACTAGCAGAGGAAAACCATGATCTCCTCTCACTCGATCCATCTGTTGAATCAAACCCAGAAGATTTTTTTGATCGGGTGATCGAGATCGACTTGTCGAGACTAGAGCCCTACATTGTTGGTCCTCATTCACCAGACCGGGCTCGCCCAATCTCATCACTTGCAGAAGAGGTGGCTGATCCTTCGAACAACTTTGTTGATGAGATAGCAACCGCACTAATTGGAAGTTGTACGAACTCTTCCTACGAAGATATGAGCCGGGCTGCAGACATTGCTGAACAGGCAAAAGCCCACGGACTTAATGTCAATGGTGGTTTCATGGTTACACCGGGCTCAGAGCAGATACGTGCGACGATTGAAAGGGATGGTCAAATGGCGTCGCTAAAGGATATCCACGGAACAGTACTGGCCAACGCTTGCGGTCCATGCATTGGTCAGTGGAAACGAGAAGAAGCACTTGATGGCGTGGCCAACACCATTGTCACGTCGTACAATCGCAACTTCCCGCGTCGTAATGATGGGCGCTCAGAGACTATGAATTTCATTGGGAGTCCTGAAATAGTAACCGCCTTGGCGATTGCGGGAAGACTGTCCTTTAACCCCCTTAGTGACACTTTGGTCGGACAGGATGGTTCCGAATTTAGTTTTGATCCTCCGGCGGAGGCTCCAGAAGTTCCGCCTAATGGGTTTGATTCCGGCGATCCTGCGTTTATAGCCCCTCCAGAAGATTCCACTGACATACAGATTAGTGTCGATCCAGCTAGCGATCGCATAGAGCTTCTTGAACCATGGCCAGCCTGGGATGGTAATGACTTCTTAGATTTGCCTGTACTAATGAAAACCGAAGGTAAGACCACAACAGATCATATTTCCCCGGCCGGCCCCTGGTTACGCTTCAGAGGTCACTTAAGTAAATTTTCTGAAAACATGTTTATGGGAGCCATCAACGCTTATACAGGGGAAGCAGGCAAGGGACACAACGTTATCACTGGTGAACGAGGTGTAGCGATATCACGTATCGCAAAAGCCTACCAGTCTGCTGGATTAAGGTGGGTTGTTGTAGGTGATGCAAACTACGGAGAGGGCAGTAGTCGTGAGCACGCAGCCCTTTCTCCAAGGCTCTTGGGTGGTGCAGCGGTTATCTCCCGCAGCTTCGCTCGTATCCACGAATCAAATCTTAAGAAGCAAGGTCTTCTTCCATTAACCTTTCAAGATCCCGATGAATACAATCTTATTCAGGAGGGTGATCAAATAAGTTTAGTTGGTCTAAACGAGCTCGCCCCAGGTAAGCCTGTAAAATGTGTGGTGAAACACTCGGATGGGACTCAGGATGTTTTGGAGTTGGCACACACTTTTGCGGAACAGCAGATCGCTTGGTTCCGAGCAGGCTCAGCGCTAAATCTCTTCCATCAATAACTTCTGGGATAACGGAGGGCGACCTTCGGATGGTCCTGAGTTTTTCCAGTGAGTTTACTCTTATTTGATAGGGGTGCATCGCCACCTTGAAAACTACTTCCATAGGCATCATCCATTGTTAGGCAGGGACACGGCCTCATGTAAAGGATTAATCAGTGTTGGGTGAGATATTTCTAGTTATCGTTTTGTGGCTTCACCTTCTGGCAGCAGCAGCATGGGTTGGGGGTGCAATCTTCTACCTACTTGTCCTAGCTCCTGCTCTTCGCATGACCCCTGATATCCCGCGAATGCTATCGACGATTATTGGAGTTGAGTTTCGAACTATAGTGGCTACTAGCATTATCGTACTTGTAGCCACAGGGGTTGTCTTAGCCTTCAATCGTTTAACAGAAGTAGAGTTAGCTTACACTCTAGCGCTAGGGTTTAAAGTAGTCCTCTCAATTTGGATGTTTTTACTGGTTCGTGACCGCCAGCAACACCTCCACGTTTTGAAAGCTTTTCATGATACAAAGGTTAATCCGACTCCCTTTGCTGGCAAGGTATGGGAGATTATGTCTGGTTATAGTACCCTCGTTGTCTTAGGTATCCTGATACTACTTATATCGGTGATCATGGATCACCTGTTTGAGACCGAGTTACGAACGGAGTAGATGTGAAGCACGATCTTATGGATATCCTCGTTTGTCCTATTTGTAAGGGCACCTTGGATCTTAGAGTGGATGATGAGACAGTGAATGAAATTATTGAAGGTAACCTTCACTGCGGCAGTTGCAAAGAGGATTACCCTATCGAGAATTCAATTGCGAACCTTCTGCCGCCTGACTATCGCTAGAATAGTCAACTAGAGAGCGAGATGAAAATGCAGTGTATAAACCGCGTGTTCTTTTATCTGTCGGTCATATCTTCATAGTATTTGGTTAGTTTCCCAGGCGGCTCTTCACCATTTCCTCATGACTCGCCTCTGCGTCGCGGATCGCTGAATCTGGTACCGGTAAGCCGGATAGCATCTCGAATTTCTCACGGACGAAGCCTTCAGCGTGTTTGACACCAGTCATGAACCCAAGGTTACCTAGCGTCACGTCCATCCGGCGGAACGACCATTCAGGTGTGTGGCCCTGAGAAATGTAGGTTTCTTCTGCTTTTACGCGCTGATCGAACCAGTCACTTATGTCCACAACGAAGTCCAGTTGGTTACGTTGAAAATAGACTCCTGGATAGTAGGTGACAGCAATTTTATGTGGTGGCACAGTCATCCCATGCACTGCTATGGAAGCCTGGCTACGTGCTTCTAGGCTCGCAAAGGCGGTTTCCGTGTGGTCATCCCGGGTTGGATTTGGGTAGTCGTGGGCTTGACCAAGGAGGTAAGGACTCTGGGTGATCATTATGTGGGGACGGATCTCGAGGATGATCGCTTTCAGGGCGTCAATCGAGTTCTCCGAGGTAGTCAGCCTGAAGGGTTCTGGGAAATCTAGCATACGGACATCACTGATCCCGAAATAACTACAAGCTGTTTGCAGTTCATCTATCTTCATGTCAGTGTAGTCAGCAGCTGTTCGATTCATGATGTCAGGATCACGCTGCTCGGGAGACTTCATAAGCTCGTCTGCAAGCTTTTCGTTGTGAACATTAGCGCCTGCAGTCATGCTGATTACCGTTACCTCATCTCCTTGTGATGCATGAATACCTAGCGTTCCCGCATAGTGAGTAAAGTCATGGGGATGAGCGTTGATACCAAGAATACGTAGCTTAGATGTCATGAGCTTACCTCCAGCGTGTCAAACTGGCGGTACTATACAATACGATAGGGTGTCATGACTAAAATATTGAACCGTCATTTACTGATTATTGTTGCCCCGGTAGTTGTATTGGCTGTTGCCTGCGCATTTGGCGAGGAGAATGAGGTTGCTACGCAGCCTCCGGTCGCGCAAGCGTTATTGGCCACTGATATAGATCCGGAAGCTTTATCAATAGCGTACACCGAGGACGGATATAACCCGAAGCGTCTTGATATTTCTCTCGGTCAAAAAGTCCATTTTGTCAACCAGTCGGAGACCCCGCTCTGGCCGGCTTCAAACATACATCCGACTCACGAAATATACCCTGAATTTGACGCGAAACAGGTCATTAACCCTCAAGAGGCGTGGGTATTCACATTCGATGAACTTGGGTTTTGGCGCTACCACAACCATTTGAAGCCTGAGCATGGAGCCTTGGTAGTCGTTCAGAGTGACGCGACTGCTCTAGCAACTCCGGAGCCGTTGCCTCTTGTGGATGAAGGTCTAGAATTCCCCGATCCTCCAAGTTTGTCCCCCACTGAATTTGTGAACCTGTTCAAAGATAACGCATACCTTGTGAAAATGACTGAGAAACATGGCCCGGCGCATCTTGTGCACTTGCTCAAGGAGGCTGAGAACCACATCGATGTAGATTGCCATCAGCGTGCACATGCTGTCGGGAACGCAGCTTACAGGGCATTTGGTGCGGCAGCCTTCGCCCTTGCGAGCCACGAGTGTCAGGCTGGGGCATTCCATGGGGCGACAGAAGGGTTGTTTGCTGATAGAGGCACGGTAAATTTAGAGGCGGATGTCCGTGCCATTTGTTCCAGTGCGCAGAATAAATTCTTTCGTCATCAGTGCGTCCACGGAGTCGGACATGGCCTAATGGCATGGACGACATACGAAATTCATGATGCTTTGCCATTATGTGATCGTCTGGAAACAGACGATGACATGCAGTCGTGCTACTCGGGTGTCTACATGGAGAACGTCGTAGGTGGGCTCTCGGGTTTGATGGGACACACCACCCAATATCTCTCAGATGATCCTCATTTCCCATGTAATGTCGTTGCTACAGAGTATTACGCTCCGTGCTACTTCTATCAAACATCGCACATGATCAGAGTCTTCAACCGAGATTTCGAGAAGGTGGCGATTGCATGTGGAGAGACCTCACGGTTGGCAAAGTCGTACTGCTTTCAAAGTTATGGGCGTGATGTAGGTAATGCTACAAGGGGAGCTCCGGCTCAAGCCATAGATCTCTGTAGCTATGCACCTCAAGGTATAGATCGAATCAACTGTGTCCGCGGCGCGGCCCAGGACCGATTTTGGGAAGCGTCTTCGGCAAACGAAGCCTTAAGCCTTTGCCACATGTTGGTGGATCCACTTGAAAAGGGCGGTTGCTACGAAATAATTATCAATCGTGCTAAGGATCTTTTCCCAAGTGAGCACGGGTTTGAAACATTCTGTGCACAGGTTGAAAAACGCTGGACTGTATGGTGCAAACGCTAGTGAGAATCCATAAAAGACGGACTTGGATAGAAGTCTACTAGGAGAGAGTATGCCCACTATTCATTGGAGTAAGCCGATATGTAAGGAGCCAGGTAGTTACCTGGGATGGGGGACTATAGCGAAGACGGATGACGGTGAACTGCTGGTCGTATTCTCCGGCCGACGCCAAAGCCACTGGTGTCCATACGGCGTTAACGAATTGATACGAAGTGACGATGGGGGAGCGACTTGGTCCGAGCCAGTTGTAATTAATAATACCCCGCTTGATGACCGGGACACGGGGCTATTAGTTACAAACTCAGGTGCCCTTGTCATGAGTTGGTTCACGGGTACGCAATGGAAAGCACTCGATAAATACAAAGATAGGATCAACGAAGATACTTACGAGTCATGGGTTCGCCTGTATGAAAAAATTGGCCGAGAGGTGATTGAACATTGGGATGGAGCCTGGACTCGTCGTTCAACTGATACGGGGAGGACTTGGGAAGATGCCGTGCCCAGCATAGCGTCTGCTCCACATGGGCCGATAGAGTTGACTGACGGTAGGCTCCTATACATAGGAACCGCACATCAAATGGTCGAGGGTCATATGGTAGCCGTGGAGTCCGTTGACGAGGGACGGTCCTGGCAGAAGATAGGGATGGTCCCCATTCCCCCGGACTACGAGGGTATGCCATTCTCTGAGCCCCATGTGGTAGAAGTGGCAAAGGGGCGCATCATTTGCTTGTGGCGTCACAACCCAAGAGATCAACCGAATGCTCACTTTCTGCAGCAATCTGAAAGCACCGATGGGGGACACAATTGGTCCGTTACCCATGCTACGCCGATGTTTGGGTACCCGCCGCATATCATCAGACTTGCAAGCGGCGATATTCTGGCCACATATGGCGTACGGAGATCTCCTTACGGTCAGCGTGCGTGTTTGAGCCACGATGGAGGTCAGACTTGGGAGATTGAAAACGAAATTATTCTTCGAGATGACGCGCCCAATGGCGACCTAGGTTACCCCTCAACTGTTGAGTTAGACCCCGGGGAGCTATTGACGACTTATTACCAAATCGACCGTGTCGGCGAGAAAACCAGTTTCTTTGCTACTCGATGGTCCCTTGATTAATAACATGGACGATTTGACTCTCGACCACGTCTTGATAGCCGTCCGGGATTTGGATGCAACACGAGACTCTTACTCGGCACTTGGCTTTCAGGTTACTCCCGAAGGAAGGCATCCAGGTCGCGGGACGAGTAATCGATTGGTTGTTTTCGGTCCTGACTATCTTGAATTGATCTCTGTGCGTGAGTCGGAAGAAAAACTATTCAGGCCTAACCTCGCTCCGTTCTTGGAGAAACGGGAAGGGCTATTCCTCTTTGCGATTGGGACTACTGGACTACATGCACACGTCAAAAACCTCCGTGCCAAGGGAGTTTCTATTTCCAAGCCCATAGTTGGAGGACGTCAAGCAGAGGATGGTTCCACAGCGTATTCTTGGACGCAAGCTGAGATAGATCCGAAAGACACGCCTGGATGCCAGACGTTCCTTATACAGCACGATCACCTATTCGACCAACGCTATACGGAACCTTGTAACCCAACTGATCACCAGAACGGAGTTATTGGGATACACTCATTGACGCTGAGTACTGCAGATGCTCAAGAGTCAGCTGATGTTTGGAAGGGCCTATTCGGTTTGCAGCAAACCTCCGCCCAACCCGATGGGATGGTGCGTCTGAAGTTTGCTAATTGCTATCTCGAGTTCATCGATGAAAAATATGATGAAGGAGGGCTTACTCCTCATAGGAGGGAAGATGATAGTTTTGGCCCTCTGTACATCACGTACCGTGTTGGCTCGCTTGATGAATGCCGCTCGTTTCTTTCACTACACGGGGTCCCTTCAAAAACAGAAATTGGGTGGGAGGGTACATCTGTATCGGTACCACCCGAATACGCGAGCGGAGTAAGTATGAGGTTGGTGGAAGTATAGGGATGCGTATTACGCCGACTATTTCCTTAGCGCGTCGCATTTTCGGGATATTCCATATCCTGATTCTCTCACTCATTATCGTCTGGTTTACTAATGGTGTTGAATCTAGCGCTCGGTCGATGTTGCCCTACCTACTATTCGCACTCGTTGCATGGGATTTTACGAGAATCCTCACGGTACGAGCGGGAAGAAAACGTAAACAGCGAGCGAAACATTGGTCGATTGAAAAAGCTCGACGTTAACGCCTGATTGCAGTTGAGTCTTTTCGCTGAAGCCCAGTGACAATCTACCTTGTCAGTGAATAAGTAACCTTACTCTGATCGATTCTGAGATTGACAGGTTGATTACTTGTGGTACCGGCGAGACTATAGATAGCGTTAACCACTCCGGTTAGTTTCTAAACCCAATACCGAGTAATGGGAACCTAACACAGGGAAATCGTTGTTGACATTCCCGTGAACCCTATGATACCTTCCCTTTCCGGTCAGCGGAAGCTGGCAGGCCGTGCCGTTTTATTATTATGAGGTGGCGCGTTAGGCGAGAAGATTTATGAAATGCGTGTTTGTTAGTGGCGATTTTAGGATAAAAGTCCTGCTTAAGTAGGGCAAATTGAGGAGGAGTTAAATGTTGTCTACGTTCTCACTTAAGAGTGTATGGATGTTGGTAGCAGCCGCAGGTATCGCAGTGTTAGCTGTGGCCTGTGCAGCCGAGGAGGCCGCCGAGCCTGCTCAGCCGGCTCCTGCAGCACCAGCAGCACAGCCTCAGGCCGCCGGTGCGGTCGAGTATCCAGAGACTCAGGCCCCTGCAGCACAGCAGATGCCTGCGCAGCCTGCCCCAGCGCGGCCCGCAGCTCAGCCAGCTCCCGCAGTGGCACCGAGTGGTGGTAGTTCTGGAGGCGGTGCCTTTACGACGAGTAGTGGAACTGCAGGTCAGGACCCTACGAGCCGAACAGCGGCGTATAAGTACGAAGCTGAGAAGCTTGAGCCTGGTTCGTTTGGAAGGCCTTTCCATATAATTACAGGTACTTCTAACGAAAATATCCCGCAGCAGACTTACAAAGAGTCACCCATGTCAGCAGCACTCGTGAAGCAGGGAGCAATTCTCCCCCTCAACGAGCGTATTCCTGACTGGAGCAACGTGCACATTCTCCCTCCGGGTGATGAGACTGGTGAGTATGGCGGAACGATTCGAACGACTCAGAGCCGGAACGTCACCCAGACCGATACTGGTTTCGCGTATGGCCTTGAGATGTCTCCGGACGGGCTTCTGCTTGTACCCAGCATATTTAGGGACTTCCAGAACAGCGACGATGGCCGTGAGTACACTTTCTCTATCCGAGCCGGCGCCCGCTGGCACGATGGGCACCCGAGCACGATTGAAGACTATAGGTTTGGTCTTGAGGACCTGATGCTCAACAAAGAGCTCATGCCTGGTCTACCAGCAGTGCTTCGCTCACCGGTGACAGGTAATGACATGAAAGTTACGTTCATTGATGACGTGACGTTCAAGGTCAATTTTGATGACCCGAACTTCAGCTTCATGGAATCGACGGCAATGAATATCTTCTCAGGTATCAAGGGTTGCCCTCGCTGCTTCCTTTCCCCGTCGCATACCCAGAAGCGATATCACATCAAGTACAACAACTCTGAGATTCCGGCTCTGTTAGAGCAGCATAACGTCCCTAACTGGACGAAGCTTTTCTCCAAGATCCGGAACGTTCGCGGTTGGGAAGGTCAGCCTTCTGAGGCGATCCCGACCACGTTCGACGCCAACTATATATATAAGGGTGATCACTACATCCCGTGGTTGGGTGGTTTCTGGGCCAAGGACCAAAAGTCCGGTGCTGAGATGACCCTTTTCTCGAGGAATCACTATCACCCGGCGGTTGACCCTGAGGGTAACCAGCTTCCCTACGCAGACGCTCTGATGGGCGTTCGCACTGAGAGCCGTGAGGTCGGTATCTTCCGAACCATGAATGGTGAGTCTGACTTCATTCGCCGTGACATGAACACGGCTGAGATGCCTTTGTACCTTGCCAACTCTGAGAAGGGTGACTATAGCGTCATCAAGTCTGACTCCCCTGACGGCGCAGACTCGACCTATATACACAATCAAGAGTACGTGGCGGATTCCGATATCGGTACGCTACTCCGCACGAAGGACTTCCGCATAGCCCTATCCCACGCTTGGGACAGGCAGGGTGCGAATGAGTCCCTAGCTGCTGGACTTGGTACTCCTCAGAACATGGTCCCGCACCGCTCCACCCCGTATTTCCCGGGTGAAGAGTGGAGGACTAACGATACCGAGTATGAT
>ENA-UPTF01001688-UPTF01001688.1-marine-metagenome-genome-assembly--contig:-NODE-1688-length-13649-cov-3.474801_pt1 | contig 13649 bp, 14 predicted proteins | sample MGYA00238166_ERZ767019 | MGnify/ENA primary metagenome ERZ767019 (study PRJEB28930, sample SAMN06266391) | marine metagenome | isolation source: Sea water from 250 m depth | place: Atlantic Ocean...
AAGGTGTTCAAAGAACTGAAGCTGCTGAAGGGCCAGACCAAGAAGGACGATGCAGTGAAGACCGCTACGACGCCTACCACATCCACGCCCGCACCGCCAGTTAGCTCTTTGGCTCGTTCTTTAAGGTTTTCTTCTGAGTAGTTGATGGTTTCGCTAGCTCCCCGCGCTCTGCATAGATCCAGCTTTTCTTCGGTCGAGGCAGCTGCGATCACTCGAGCTCCCATCAAGTTTCCGAGTTCGACGGCCGATAAGCCGACGTGCCCTCCGGCACCAAGAACCAGCAGGGTTTCGCCCTCTTGGAGCTCACCGCGGTACTTGAGTCCGTAATAAGTGGTGCCATGTGCATACAACAACCCCGTCGAATCGGCAAAATCGACTTCGTCGGGAAGCACCCGCGCCGCAGATGCTCCAGCAACGGCGAGTTCCGCATACCCTCCAGTAGACCCCAGCGGGCACAGCACTCTGGATCCGACTTCTATGGTGTCGACGCCATCACCAAGTGCGGTCACGATCCCCGCAACCTCACCCCCGGGGACGTATGGCAAATCAGCTTTGAACTGGTATTTGTCCTCAAGCATCAATGTGTCGGGAAATGTGACTGACGCTGCCTTCACTTCGATGAGAACTTGCCCTGGTTCCGGCTCGGGATCAGCTAGTTCGACCACCGAAAGGTCCTCTGGTGGCCCAAATTGGTTGCACACTACTGCTCGCATTTGGCGGCTCCTCAGTACGCACCCTGAACAAAACGGTTGAAATTAACGCTTAACAGGGCATGGAAGTGACAAACAGTAACAAGAAACCAAGAGAACGGGGCGACGACTTCCGCAGCGAAGGTCTCGTCCGCCCAAGCTGGGGACACGCGGAGCGGTCTTTTGTTTTTTCGAGAATTAATGGTTGCGCACCGCGACAGAAAGGGAAGTGTGCACCCGTTGGGTTCACGTAGTGCCAACTCGGATTCGTCAGGACTGCGGTGTCCCGAGTCTTGACGCCCGAAAGATGAGCTTTCGGGAACAGTCACGGAGGAGCCGCGTTTTCTTATTCGCTTTCTCGATCTCGGGCAAGGTTGAGTTCGGGAGCGTCATCCTGTTCAACTGAGGCTCCGTTGCCTATGGGCGCTCCATATACCTCAGTTTCGAACCAATCTCTGAATTCCTGGTCACGCGTGAGTCGCCAGTGGTCCCATGTCGCTCGCCCAACGGGAGAAAGGAATGAACCCAACTTGACAAGTTGCATTCGCATCTCCAAATGGACTCTCCCGACTAGACCTTCTTTCCATGCGTCGTAAGTGTCGAAGAGATCGATGAGGTCCGCGCCGAGCAGGTTTAGGGCACGAAAATATTCTTCGCCTTCGAGTTCGTCATGCGACCAGTCTTTGATCAAAAACTGGCTGAAGTTCGGGTCGCGAGAAATAGCGAAATATCTGTCATAGAGGCGATCAGTGAGGCCGTGTCCAAATTGAGTACGGCTGTGTTGCAGGGTCTGGCGGGCCTCTGCACCGATGAAGACGATGGACAGAGACAAAATGACTGCTTCCGCAATCTGCGCCCAACTCGCAATGTGATCAAGTGTCAAGTGATCTTCCTTGTGTTAGTAGCAGCTATGACCTGGTGCGACGTTTAACGATCCGCCAAGACCCAAGGTCGATGAGCACGAACAGCGCTGCCCCGATCAACAATTCGATCCAACCGCCCCCGCCTGCCACGATGAAGAGAGCCACGAGGGCTGCGACAAGCGGCCGCGTTAAATAGCGCATTCTTTCAGTGAACCATGACCCCGACCTGAACTCGGGGATTTGCGTAATCTTTGCTCATGGATACATCTCGCTTTCCTCTCATCCCAGGTACTCAGCCAATATTGATCACTAGCAGCGAGGGCGTTTGGCTCGAAGCAGCCGATGGGCGACGAATACTTGATGCGGGAGGCGGCGCGGTCGTCACCAACATCGGTCATGGCCGCCCCGAAATCGCTGAAATAGCTGCTAACGCGTTAACCCAGTTGGATTATGTCGTTCCGCTATTTGCCACTGAATCGCGGGTGTCGCTGGTTGACGAGGTAGCTGATCACTGGCTTCCAGACCCATCTTGGCGCTGCGTGTTCGTTAGTGGCGGTTCTGAGTCGATCGACGCTGCGATGCGTATCGCTCAATTACACCACGTCGCTTGCGGTCGACCCGAACGCCACAAAGTCATCGGACGTGACGTGTCGTACCACGGCGCAACTATTGGAGCTTTGGCAGTCGGTTCACACGATCGACGTCGCAAAGGGCTGGAGCTAGCTCTGCCCACCATGCCTAAAACAAGCCACCACGACCCGGAACAACTTGAGAAAATTATTGAGATAGAGGGAGCTCATACCATTAGCGCGTTCGTCGGAGAACCAGTGATTGGGGCTGCAGCGGGAGCCTATGTTCCTCCGGACAATTACTGGCCCACGGTGTCTGAGATCTGCGCTCATCACGACATTTTGGTTATCGCAGATGAGGTAATGACCGGCTTCGGTCGCCTGGGCACCAAGATGGGTCACGAAGCCCTCGGCTTTACGCCCGACATCATCGCTGCAGGCAAAGGCCTCGGCGGCGGATACGTACCGATGGGCGGCGTGTACACCCGTGCCGACGTTGTCGAACCGATTGGCAAAACGAATCTCGCGTTGATGTTCTACACCTTCGCTGGCCACGACTTGAGTTGTTCGGTAGCAAGGAAGGTTTTAGAGATTCTTCGAGAAGAGAATTTGGTGGAGCGGGCGGAAACCATGGGAAGCGTTCTACGGGACCGATTGGAAACCGAATTCGGGGAGCACCCCAACGTAGAAGAGGTTCGGGGGCGAGGCCTATTGCACGGTTTGGGACTGGTTGCTGATCGTGATACGGGCGCGCCGTTTCCACGTTCGGCAGCGTTCGCTGACAAAGTTGCCAGTATTGCTCTTGACAACGGAGTCTGGGTTTACCCATCTGGATCCGGAATTTTCGATGACGCCATCATGTTCGGACCACCGTTTATCGTCACCGAAGATGACATCGATCAAATGGTGACGGTTGCCCGACGTGCTATTGATGTTGCCGCTGCGGAACTGACCTAAATCAGGCTGCCGTTACTTCGGTGGATCGCAGGGCACAGTCACCATGTCCGCTGGAGCGACAACTTCAAGAGCTTCGAAGTCTGATGAACAGCTGATTTCATTGTGAACCATCCCAGGCGGAATCGATAGGGCCGCGCCAGCTGACACTCGTTCAGAGCGGCCACCTTCGAACTCGAGATCTACCCAACCGTTCAGAACATATACGAACTGGAGATCGCATTCGTGGTAGTGCCATCCTGTGGTTTCCATAACATCGGTGGCTCGCATTACTTGGGCCCGATATTCGCCTTCAGTCAGTTGACTGAGCCCGGTGTCTCGATATTCGAAAAACGAGCGGCGTCCCGTTTTGCCGAACTCGGCGTCGGTGAGTTGTTGACACAACAACTCGGTGACTGCTGTTGATTTCATAATTCGCCTCCTGTGGTTCCAGTTGATCACATCAGCGGCCATTAGATCCGAAAGGCACCCTGGTGTTCGTCGAGTAAGTCGGTATCACCGAAAGTTTCGAGGGTCGTGTAGTCCACGCGGTTCCACACAAATAGCAAAAGGTCGCTCGCCAGCCCCCGAGCGGCGACATCTCCTTTACCGTGAGCGGACTCAACCTCGACGCCGTTCTCATTTCGACTAATCATCCACTCCCCTGGGGCGTCGGTGGCATGAAGGTGCACGGTCCCGGTGCCAGCAAACGCCGCTGGAAGTCGTTCAGCCACAAAAAAGTCATAAAATTCGTTGATGCCATCGACTGCGACCATCGAGTCGATCGCAGTTTGGCTCCCAGTCGCTGCTTCTATGTCCCAACGATGCACTACGGCTTCTTGAGTCATACGACGCATCCAAAACCGTGCTTTGTTGGTGTCTCGACTCGAAGTCCAGACTTCCTCGTCGGGATCGAGTTTCCATATCACTTCAATCATTTCGTGGGCCGCGGTACTGAACCAGTCGGCAAGCTCCTTGGTCTCGGGACGGTTACTTCGATCGTTTGCCCACGGAGCGACTCCTCCATCGCCTATAGGGGAACCCTGACTTACGGACTGGGATACAAAGGAAAAGACGAGCCCTGTGTGAATTACGGCGTCTGCCAAGGTCCAGTCCGCGACATGGGGAATGGGGAGGTCGCCGTCTCCTGATGCGAGGTCGGTAATACGAATCGTGGCCTCTTCAAAGGCCCGCTTATATTCCTCTGCAAGCATGCTGGTTCCCTCCATCCAGATCACAGGTCGATAGCGCATTCGTTTTTTTAATGGGCACAGTGTCGCCTAAAGATCTCTGTTCGATGTAAGACCAGTCCATCACAGAATCCGATTTCTAGGCAGGTCACGCGATGGTTACAGAAGTCGTTATGCCCCGGGTAAGGAATATGTGCCCTGACCGACTGAGACTGCCTTTTGTTTCTGCCCGTCACACCAAAGCCTCACCGAACCCACGACGCTCCTCTTGGTTCGAGCTTCCAATTGTGCTTGAACAAAAAGTCGTTTTCCGACGGCAGGCCTCAGGAAACGGATAGATAACTCGCTAGTAACTGCCATCTCCTCTAAGCGCCCAATAGCGCTGAAGGTCAGAAACCATAGGCCGGCATCAGCTAATCGGAATTGATCCGGACCCGATATGAAACCTCCGGGGCGTCGAGCTATACCTGAAAGGTCGTATTCGGCCACAACAAGATCTGTGCCGATGTCGACACACCAAGTTCCCAGTTCGGGGTAGGAACTTTTGACGAACTGGTTTACCGCTTCAACGTCTATAGCTCCAGGCACCGCTGAACCCTATACCACCCTCACATCGCGAGAGCCGCTAGGAAGCGAGTAGCGCCAACAACGATTTGAATACGACTCAAGAAGCTGCTGATCTAAACCTGTTGGCAGCAGCTACCAGCTACGGCGAATCGGGTGTTCAACACCCGGGGGCTCGGTGAAGCCGCCGGAAGTAGCTGAAGCACGACGCTAAGACCGTGAGTAAAGTCGCCTCGTGAGCAAATTGGAACTCTACGAACGTCGAACCTACGACGTTGCCGTTGGTCAAATGGGAAAAGTCCTTGAGTTGTATTCCAAGGAGGGGTGGCCTGCTCTCGAGGCTGGAGGACATTCCGACTTCCTTGTCGGCTATTTTGTCTCGGACACGGGTCCCCTACACCAACTAGTCCATATTTGGCGATTTGCTAGTGACGCCGAACGTCGAGATTTTTGGAAGAACTTGTTCGCGGACGAGACGTTCATGGCCTTCGCAAGTCAATTGCGTCCACTGCTGGAACGTCAAGAGGTCCAGCTGATGCAAGCAGCGCCCTGGGGGCCCCGACCATAGGATCTGTCGAGTGGTGTTCAGACGCGGAAAGACCCCCCGAAGGGGGCCTATCCCAGAAGCTTCCGAATCGGTTTACCCCATTCGTTGCCAGTACAAGAGTTCCCCTCACCCGCTCTGCCAGACCCTTGCGGGTCGACTCCACTTCCGCTTCCGCTTCTGTGTTCCCACTTCCGCTTGCGCTTCTGTGTTCCCACTTCCGCTTTCGCTTCTGCGTTCCCAAGTTTGGTTTCGTCTTGAGTTGATAATGATGGTGGACCGAAGTCCTGGTCAACCGACCACCACTTGTTCTAGCACAACCAAAACAGGGCTGTGACCACACAACCAAAACAAGAGCTAAGAATCGACTTCAGTCGGCAATCGCGTTGTACATCACGACTTGGTCAGCCATCCGCAGCTGCGGGTGCGCGTCCGCTACGTCTTTCCGAAGCTGAACAAACCAGTCGCTGACAAGGACCTGATCCCAGAAGCGTCCGTACGCTTCCATCGAGTCAAAATCACAGATGTACAGCGCGACTTCCATACCGCCGGTTCCAGTGACAGGACGCATGAGACGCGGGTTCTTCGCACCCCACTCTTCATGTTGCGGCTTTGCCGCTCGCGAGCCAGCCTCGACAGCGTGAATTGCTTGCGGGGTGCCTTCCCAACGGGTTGCAACAGTAATCACAATGTTTCCTTTCCTGGAATAGTGCCTACAGTCAAGCTCCTCACCAGGGTTCAATCAAAAGTAGATACAGATATGTACCCACCGGGATCTTTTGACCGGAGCCTCGGGCATTCGCGTATGAGTAGCATCACACTATGAAATTCAATCGCCGGTTCGCTGGGGGCGCACAACGCTATGTGCGGATTGGGGCCGACGGCCAGCAGTATGAGTGCGTCGTGTTTCTTGACCACCGGCTGGGTTGCCCTCATCTTCATTTCGGCGATCCCGAAGCTGACGATTGTGGTTGCGGTTCATTGGCCGAGTTACGCGCACGCGATTTAGTGCGAGAGGAGCGCTCAGCTAATTTCCGTCGTCGACTGGGTCGATTTCTCCGTCGATAATGGGTTTTTCAGCGAGGTGTTTATCTCGAGACTCAGCGTCTTTATATATTGAATGACGCCGTTCCTTATCAATGTAGTGGTCAATGTCCTCGCGACTTCTTAGATTCTCCACTGCTACTTGGTTCCAGTGAATGACTTCCTCAATCGGTCGCCGCCAGCGGCTTTCAGCGCGTCTTCTTGGCCAACCGATGGGCACAATTCCATATGGGGTGTGACTTGATGGAAACCCTAGAAGTTCCTGCAACGCCGTCGCTGTTTCGGGTTCACCGCCTCCGGAAAGCCATGCCGACGTCAGACCCACCGCTGTCGTCGCTAATTGGAGGTTTTGAATCGCGGCGCCTACCGAAACCAACAGAATGTTCGACCGGTTTTCTTTGTATTCCGTGTCATCAAGCCCCGATTCCAGCGCAGTGGGATACGTATCGGCCCACCGCGCATCAACGAACACCACTATGAGCGCTACCGAGTCGTGTACCCAATGTTTTTTGTGCACATGTGGAAAGCCTTTGCAATGCTCGTTCAGTCGATCGGCCTGACTTGCCATCACTGATGCAACTTCTCGGACTCGTTCGGGCTCCTCCACCACGCATAGTTCCCAGGGCTGCGAGTTCGCTCCTGACGGCGCCCAACGGCCAGCGTTGGCGATTTTCTGCAAGGTTGTTCGCGGTATCGGCTCGCCCGGCTCGAAACTTCTAACACTTCTTCGAGAGCTCGCTAATAGATTGAATTCTTCAAGCGCTTGCTCGTCAAGATTTGAGTCAGCCGAGATTTCCATGTCAAAACCATAGATCAACGGTGGTTCTGACCGACACGCTTAAAGGCCCAATCGATCTGAAGCTCTTGACCTAAAAAACGCGCATTCAGCTCATAATCCTGAAACCGGTCCGCGCGACTGGTCGTGTTCAGTGCTGCGTTGTCTATGGTCGCTTTGTTGGCCCTGAATGCTGCTGGGATCCTTGAGCATGATCACCACGGCGAACATGACCAGCACAACGAACACGATCAGCACAACGAACACGATCACTAAATTAATAATCTGCTAAATATTCGCTTATCCACGTCTACTGAGGAACAGTTCGCCTCATCCCCGGGTTGGGTTACTACGCTCGCGATGTGAGTCACGCCTCTTTCTATCTTCACCCCCACCACACGGTGGGACCCGTTGATCCACGTGTTTTCGGAGGATTTCTGGAACATATGGGACGCGCCGTATATGAGGGCGTGTTCGATCCATCTTCACCGCACGCCGACGAACACGGTTGCCGATCAGACGTATTGGCTGCCCTGGATGAACTCGAGTTCACGGTAATGCGGTATCCCGGCGGAAATTTCGTCTCTAATTATCACTGGCGCGACGGGGTGGGCCCAGTTGAGAACCGTCCGGTTCGCCGCGAGTTGGCGTGGGGAACAATAGAGCCGAACACCTTTGGCACGAACGAGTTTCTCGGCCTATGCGAAAGGTCGGGTTGGTCGCCAATGTTTTCGGTAAATCTTGGGACAGGGTCACCTGAGGAAGCGGCCGATTGGGTCGAATACACCAACGGTGCTTTAGAGACGGCCATCACTAGCGGACGTCAGTTCGACCGTGCCGGGGCCATTACGACGGTGCCGCTGTGGTGTCTCGGCAACGAAATGGACGGCCCTTGGCAAATCGGGCACCTTTCGTCAAGTGAGTACGGAAGTAAGGCCCGCCAAGCGGCCCACATGATGAAGCTGGTTGATCCGTCGATCGAATTAGTTGTGTCCGGTACATCACTTCCCGATAACCCCACTTATCTAGATTGGGATCGCGAGGCGCTCGAAGCGGTGGGCGGGTTCGCTGATTACCTTTCCACCCACCGGTATCTGGATAACTGGTCTAATGACACAGCTGCATTTTTGACGTCCGGCGCTGCGGTCGATAGACAGATTGCCGAAATTGACGCTGTCTGCAGATACGTCGCTGGTCGACGGCGGTCGCGTCGGCGACCATTTATTGCATTCGATGAATGGAATGTCTGGTATCGGACACGCAACAAGTCCGGAACGTCCGCTGATGGTGTTTTCCCCGCTCATTTGGTGGAGGAGGTTTACGACCTTCAAGACGCTCTCGTGTGTGCACAATTTTTGCTGAGTTTTATTCGGAACGCCGACGTGGTGAAGATTGCCAACATCGCTCAAATAGTGAACGTCATAGCTCCTGTAGTCACAGAGGGCGACAACCTGCTGCGTCAAACCATCTTTGATGCGTTGTCGATGTTCGTCGGCCGTAGGAACGGAATTTCGCTACGCGTTGGTTACGAGGGAGAGTCGGTACCTTCACCGGACTTCGGTGACGTGCCAATGGTCGACGGTGCGGCCATCCTCGACAATAAGGAAGAGTTGCATATTTTTGCGGTGAATCGCTCGATTGATGACACCGTCGAACTCAACGTCAATTTGGCCCGCGCTGATCTCGATGTGCGCTCCGTAGATGTTCTTCATCATTCCGATCCGGCGACCCAAAACACGTGGGAAAGCCCGAACGCCGTTAGGCGGGTTCCGGGAGAAATGTCGAGTGGTCCGACACCGATGGTGAAACTTCCTCCGCATTCCTTCGTGGCCGCCACGTTGAGCGTCTCGTGAAGCGCTCAGAGGATCGAGAGGCGAAAACCACGAAGGTCGACGAAGTAGACCTGAGGGAGTCGGTGCGTTGGTGGCTTACTGATCCCAGTGGGCTCGGCTGTGGAGTTACCCCGTCAGTCCCTGCTGCTATTCCAGATCCGCGCCCCGACTTAGTCGGAATCCGGCATGCAGGAGGTGATCTTCTCGGTGATTTTGAGTTGGTGACAGTCCTCGTTCGGCCTTCAACTAAAAGGTTTGTTTCGCTTGCTGGTCAAACATGTGCTCAGCGTTTGCAAGCGGATCGTGTTTATCTGGCTTGTTACACAGCAAACGAGCGATTTTCGGAAAATCAGATAGACGTTGCCCTTCGCCTTGGAATTGGACTCGTCCGGATAGACACCAATCTCAACTGTTATCGCGATCTCCCGGCGCCCGAGGCAGCCCCAATTTTGAAGAACCGACAGGAGCTTTTGATGCAACTGGGGCTCGTTATCTGTCAGCTTTGCGGTGTGGCCTTTTCGTGCGCATCAGACGATGACGCGGGCTACGTGTTCTGGAACGAGCTCTGGGCCGATCATTACGGGCGACTGCGAAACGAAAATGTCTACGACCGACGTTACATATGCCCAGATTGCGTTCGTAATCTGAACAGGGTCGTGTCGGTCGACACGGATTCTTAGGGTTCACACCTTACGAACCAGCCATGCCTCTTCAGCGGGCCAGCGGCGAGCCCACTCAAGAGTGACGAATGTGTACCGGCTCTCCGAAGAGCTAGCGGACGGGTAAAGCTCGATTAGGTCTTCGATGTCAAAGCCGCTAGCACGGAGGAGCTTGATCCGATCACCGTGCGAAAGATGGAACTCCACTCCGGGGTCATCTTCCCATTCCATGCGGTGCATACCGAGTTGGGCTCTCTTCAGCGACGGCGTTGCGGGACCGTCATCATCAGGCAAAGAAAGCATCAGCTGCGTGGAATTTCCCAGAAAGACCAGTCCGCCACCGGAGCGTAAGACCCTGGCGGCTTCAGGGATCCAGCGATAGGGATCACACCAAATGGCAGCACCATATTCCGAGATGGCAAAATCGAATGACTGGTCGGCAAATGGCAGATGTTCAGCGTCGGCATGCACTAAGGGGAAATGCAGATCAAATTGATGCTGTAATCGACGCGCGCTGGAGAGTTGCGCCGAGGAATTATCCACCCCAATTGGGTCACCTCCCATTCGACTCAACCAAGCCGACACGTACCCCGTTCCACAGCCAAGGTCGATGACTCGCCCACCAGAAAACGTTGATAGCAATCGAGCTTCAGATTCCGGAATCCCATGGATACCCCAATAGGCATCATCTGCTGCCCAGCCTCGCTCACCCCTGTCGAACCATTCCGGTGCCCAAGAATCCCAAAGCGCACGATTTTTTTCGACATGGCCGCTTAGAGAGTCATCGGTCATTGGAAAGAGCGTATTAGTACTCAGATAGCCGCACTACACAAAATGGTGTAGTGGCAGCGCCAGCTTGGGCTGCTCTTGCAGGTACCTACAATCAGCCAGCGGCTAAGACATCTCGGGGCATCTTGGAATCCACATCAAAGCGGATTCCTTCGTAGTCTTTTGCGGCTACGTCATTGATGGTCGCCACATATTTGGGAGTTCCGCCGTTGTACACCAGGTAACGGACTTTTCCGGCCTCGTGGCCTTCCACGTTGGAGTTATAGCCGGTGAACCAGGACTGCGCTTTGCGCATCAACATCACGGAGTACATCTTGACGACATGTTCGGTCCAACGTTTTTCGGCGTCCTCGGTCGCTTCGAAATATCGAAGGTCGCGTGATCTCATGTACTCGAAGAAATCTGTGCACCAGTTCACTCCGTTTTCGATACCCCGGGGATAGTTGGTTGAAGCTGATCCACTTTGGGGACCCGAAGGCATCAATAGATTGGGGAAACCCGACACCAGCATTCCGAGGAAGGTAGATGGGTTGTCGAACCACTTCTCTCTAAGCGTGAGCCCGTTTCGACCTCGGATGTCAATGTGGTCAAAAGATCCAGTTATGGCGTCAAATCCTGTTGCGTAGACAATGACGTCAAATTCGTAGTCTTGGGCCGTCGTGCGGATTCCTTTATCGGTGACCCGCTCTAACGGCGTTTCGTTGATGTCCACAAGGTGGACGTTTTCTCTGTTGTACGCCTCGAGGTAGTTAGTTTCCATTGGCACGCGCTGGACCCCGAAACCGTGGTCTTTGGGTACAAGCTTTTCGGCTACCACCGGGTCGGTCACCCGGCCACGGATACGTTCAGCCATATATTCCGACAATTCGGCGTTGGCTTTTTCATCAGTAAAGATTTCACGGAAATTTCTTAACCAGATGCTGAACCCGGGTTCCTCGTACAGGCGGTCCCAGAGTTGGTAACGCTCTTCGGCAGTTACCTCATAAAAGCCACGTCGGTCAGGTTCGTGTTCAAAACCACCCGGAGTTCGGGCACAGGTTTCGAAGATTTCGTCGTAGCGATCACGGATCCCCACCATTTGTTCTGCGCTGATGTCACTGTTGTTGAGCGGAGCAACCCAATTCGGTCGACGTTGGAAGACCGTGAGTTCTCCCACTTTGTCGGCAATTTCGCCAATGACCTGTATCGCGGTCGCTCCGGTACCGATAATGCCGACGCGTTGGTCGCTGAGATCGACCTCTTCGTGCGGCCAGCCGTACGTATGCCAGGACCGGCCTTGGAAATCGTCGACGCCTGGAATCCGGGGCATGGTGGGCTGAGACAGTAAACCCAAAGCCAGCACGAGGAAACGGCACGAGAGTTCGCGGTCATCGGAGACCGTCACGTTCCAAATCTGACGATCGTCGTCAAAGATGGCTGATTGGACCCGGCAGTTGAACTGCATGTACTGGCGCAGATCAAATTTGTCTACGACAAAGTTCAAGTACTTGAGGTTTTCTGGTTGGCCGGAAAACATTTCTTTCCAATGCCACTCGTCTAACACTTCTCGAGAAAACGAATAGCCGTAGGTGTAGCTCTCCGAATCAAAGCGTGCTCCTGGATAACGGTTGTTGTACCAAGTGCCGCCGAGATCTGGATCAGCTTCCAATACGGTGGCGTTAAGTCCCATATCTGTGAGGCGTTTGATCTGATAGATCCCAGCAACGCCCGCACCCACAACAATGACGTCGTGGTCCAACTCCGGCTCATTATCCATGTCGCTGCCTCGTGCACTCAGTCTTTTGTCCGACTCTACCAAGAATCTAAGTGGGGTTAGATAAGAGACGTGTGGTTCGGAGTGACGGAGGCTTCGCCAGCGCGACCGTCCTATGACTACCGACGGTTACTCCGAGATCAGAATTCGAACACCAAATACGTTGATGTCTCTTTCGGCGATATCGTCACTTGCGTCAAGAACGAGGGCGCAGATTCCCTCTCCTTTGGAGTCAAGAAACGCGTCAATTTCGGCTCCTGTGCTCTTGGAAGTGTCCGTGGGGGAAAGCAATTCGATGATTCCGCCTTTGGGTGGGCGGATTATGGAACTCACCACTCCCCTACGGGCATCCACTTTCGGTGGGTCGGCTGGCAACCCCAACCCTTTGGAATATGTGTCAGCTGCCAGGTTCGCGTCACGAACCGCCACTACTGCTTTCTGGATGCCAGAATAATTGGGGTAGGCGCTGACTGGGTTCTCCGGTTGAGCCACTGATCCGTCAGGGTAAATGCGGACAAGTACCCCGTGGGTGGAACTCGGGTGGATATCCCGCCCCCCAGCACCTCGCATCAATGGAAGAACTTTGACCCCTCGTTCGAGAAGCACTTCGGCTTCAGCGTTGGGATCTGGCGCCTCGAGCATCAATGCGTAAATCCCCTCGCCGCGCCTATCGAGGAACTTTTGGAGAGCTTGGCTGAGTGGTTCGGTCGGGTTGGCGGGCGCCATCAGCTCGATGTTGCTTCCTCCCTTGGGTTGACACATAGCCACGTGGGCCCCGAGAGACGGAACCGTTTCTGATGAAAAGTCGGCGATGGGCATGCCGAAACGATCTTTGAACGTCGCCAATGCAGCTTCGAAGTCGTGTACGGCGATCGCTATTCTCGGCATGGCTGTGATCATTGTGATTCCTATCTCCCGCTTTGAAGCCTAAGCGTTCATAGCGTGGCGGTGCTTCACGATGCCGTCACGACCATTGGTGGCGGCCGCAGAACCCTGTCCTAGCCCCGTTGAGTTTGGATAGCCTCGATCAACTGTCGACCGTTTTTTAGCGACCATGTAATTGAACCGTGTTTTGTGTCGGCGGTGATTAAATCCGAAGAGCCCTCTCGAGCGATTTCGAGGTTGACGAGTGCGGCGAGTGGGAGTTGTCCTTCCCACATCTGAGACTTCGAAGTGCGGTAAATCGTACCGTTAACCACTTCAAGGCTGACTAGGCGCTGAGTTCCAGCCTCGTCGGTTTCGGTCACTCGTTGAAATCTCGACATAGGTTCAGTGTGGCAGAGCCACAAACCGACGTCACCAATTGACGACCTGAAGTTCCACCTGTCCCAATTCGTTTGTCCGTGGGCCTCGAACCCCTCAATGACCTCATCGGAGATCAAGAGAAGGGGTTTGCCGCCGCCGGGGCATAGGTCAGCCACATCGACCGCTAGGTTCTTCAAAAT
>ENA-UPTF01001689-UPTF01001689.1-marine-metagenome-genome-assembly--contig:-NODE-1689-length-13648-cov-9.487363_pt1 | contig 13648 bp, 15 predicted proteins | sample MGYA00238166_ERZ767019 | MGnify/ENA primary metagenome ERZ767019 (study PRJEB28930, sample SAMN06266391) | marine metagenome | isolation source: Sea water from 250 m depth | place: Atlantic Ocean...
GAGGTACAACTTAATAACCTGTTAACCCAATTAAACCACAAATACGACTACACAATAATAGACTGCCCACCAGCCTTAAACCTCCTAACTATAAATGGCCTAAGGGCAGCAGACAGCCTGCTTGTACCAATGCAGTGTGAGTATTATGCCCTAGAGGGCCTGGCGGCCTTATTGCAAACCGTATACCAATTAAACGAAAGAACAGGCCACGCCCTGGAATTAGAATCTATTGTTAGAACCATGTTTGACCCAAGAAATAAGCTAACCCAACAAGTTACTGACGAACTAACTACGCACTTTCCTGACGTTTTATTTTCAACAGTTATTCCACGCAACGTAAGGTTGGCAGAGGCCCCCAGCTTTGGCAAACCAGTCTTAAAACACGAACCTAATGCAAAGGGAACTCTGGCCTACCTAGCTTTAGCCGGAGAACTTATAGAGAGGATGGAAGACAGAGAGGTGGTGGTTGCGAATGAATGAAGAAAAAAAATCCTTAGGCAGGGGCCTGGACTCACTCTTAGGCGAGCGGGCAGAGAGATCTACACAAGGGGTGTTGGAAGTGCCGCTTGAGGACTTGGCTCCTGGACAATACCAACCAAGGAATAAGATGCACAAAGACACCTTAGAGGAATTGTCTGAAAGCATAAAATCCCAGGGCGTACTTCAACCAATCCTTGCTAGAAAAAAAGCGTCTAAAGGATATGAGATAGTTGTTGGTGAAAGGAGGTGGAGGGCCGCCCAGCTGGCCGGACTTAAAACAATACCCACCATAATCAAAGAGCTTAATAATGACGAATCAGCAAAAATAGCTCTAATCGAGAATTTACAAAGAGAAGACTTAAATGCGATGGACCAAGCCAAAGGACTAAAAAGATTACAAATTGAATTTAATCTCTCGCAACAAGACCTTGCTACATCAGTGGGAAAATCAAGGTCGACTGTAACCAACCTACTAAGGTTAACCAACTTAAGTGCCTTCATTCAAGGGCTACTTGAAAACGGTAAAATAGAAATGGGACACGCTCGTGCTTTATTGGCAGCAGAAGAGGGAACCCAAGACTCTTTGGCCAGAGAGGTGGTTTCAAAAAACCTAAGCGTAAGAGAGGTGGAAGGGCTGGTGTCTGGTAAAAGTAAGCCACCAGGGCAAAAAAGAGCCCTAAGAAAAAAGGACCCCAACACCATAAAGCTAGAAAAAGAAATTTCAGAGATCTTGGGGGCAAGGGTGGATATCGGCCATAATAAAAAGGGGTCCGGTAAGCTAGTAATAAATTTCAAAAATCTTGATCAGCTTCAAGGGATACTAAATAAAATTAAGTAACCAAAAAAACACATTAGTCCTTGGACAGGAAGCCCTAGGTATTTATAATTGCGGCGGCCGAGGCGCTTGATGGCAGAAAAAGAACTAAACTCAGACGACTTCATTAAACACCACCTCCAAAACTTAACTTTTGGGCAATGCTCTGATGGAAAGTGGAGGTTTGCTGACGGCCATATAAATATTGGTACAGATCAAAAAGCACACCAAGAAACAAAAGAATACACTTGCAACCCAAAAGAAATGGGGTTTAACGCAATCCACATAGACACCATGGCCATGTCTCTATTATTGGGCGGGTTGTTTTGTTTTTTATTTTGGTCGGTGGCAAGGAAAGCCTCAGTGACAAACCCCAGCAAGCTACAGAACGCCGTAGAATATGCTTTTGATTTTGTAAGAACTGGAGTAAGCGACATTTTTGTGCCAAAGGGAAATAAGATTATAGGTCCGCTCGCCCTTACTACAATCGCCTGGGTGCTTCTAATGAACCTTATGGATTTATTGCCTGTTGATCTTATACCGTGGATAGCAAATGGCTTTCAATCTTCAACAGAGTATGGGTGGGTTCATTATTTTAAGGTGCTGCCAGTGGCAGACATTAATGCCCCTGCAGGAATGGCGCTGGGGGTGGCAATTTTAATTCATTACTACAGCATTAAAGAGAAGGGCGTTGGAGGGTTTTTGTCTGAATTGACCTTACAGCCGCTCGGAAAGTGGGCAATACCTTTCAATATGATTGTAGAAATACCCGGCTTTTATGCCAAACAGGCTGCGCTAGCCCTTAGGCTATATGGAAACCTTTTTGCAGGAGAGATGATTTTTATATTGATAGCTTGTTTGTATATTTACTCCGGAGAATTGTTTCAGGCAGGCATTCTTTCCCAATCAATAATGTGGGGAATAGTAGGAATACTCCTGCAGATCCTTTGGGCCGTATTCCATATATTAATAATCGCGCTACAAGCGTATGTATTCATGATTTTAACAGTTGTGTTTTTGAATCAAGCACACGAAACTCATCATTAACTATCAGGAGAAAAAATGGAAGATTCATTACTTAAAATAGCCGGGGCGATAATGGTCGGCATGGGAGCCATAGGTGGCGCCATTGGAGTGGGGGTGGCTGCCTCCAAGTACCTAGAGGGTATAGCAAGGCAACCAGAACTACAGGGATATCTATTAGGTCAGTTTTTTATAATGATGGCTCTAGTAGATGCTCTGCCTATCATTTCATTGGCATTTGGATTAATACAACTTTTTGGCTAGATGAACTTTAATTTCACATTAGTCGGCCAATTACTGGCATTTATATTGTTTGTGTGGTTTTGCATGAAATATGTATGGCCACCAATGCTGAAAATTCTAGAAGAAAGAGAAAAGGAAATTGCTGACGGCTTGAATGCCGCAAGCGAAGGACGTAGAGAGCTAGAAGAGGCCAGTGTAAGAAAAGAAGAGATTCTTGGAGAAGCAAAAAAGGAAGCAGCTGACTTGGTTGGCCAAGCCAACCAAAGGGCTAATCAATTGGTAGAAGAGGCCAAAACAAATGCCCAAGAAGAAGCAGAAAAAATAAAAGTTTCTGCCCAGAACGACATCGAGCAAAGTGCCAAGAGGGCCAGGGAGGAGCTAAGGTCAGAGGTGGCGACGCTAGCCATTGCAGGGGCAGAGAAAATTTTGAATTCAGAGATAGATGAGAAGAAAAACTCTGAATTGATAGAAGAGTTAACAAAGGAGTTATAGAGTTGAGCTCAGAAACACAAGCAAGACCCTACGCACAAGCCATTTTTGAGCACTCAGACGAGTGGACCGAAGACCTAAGGCAGGTTGTTAGTGTTATAAAACAACCAAGCGTAGCTAAGTTGATAGACTCTCCGAAGTTGGCCTACAAGGAGAAAGCCGAAGCCTTCATAGGGCTTTTTAAAGGTGAGGTACAAAAAAAGACGACCAATTTCTTACGGGTTTTGGGGGAGGCAAAGAGGCTATCGCTCCTTCCAGATATACTGAATGAATACCAAAAACTCTTAGCCAAAAAAAATAAACTAAACAATGTCTTAATCACTTCTGCTTTTGGATTAAGTAAGGCACAAGAAGAACAACTAGAAGGTCTCTTAAGAGAAAGATATGGGAAAAACCTTTCCACCAAGGTGGAGGTTAACAAGAATTTAATCGGTGGCTTAACGGTCAAGAGCGGAGATGAGGTTATTGATCTCAGCACGAAAGGCAAGCTGCTTAAATTAAAAAAACAAATAAGTTAAAAATTATGGAAGAACTAAACCCCTCAGAAATTAGTCAAGTTATTAAAGAAAAAATAGATGCACTGGACACATCTGCAACTCCCAGTAACGAGGGAACAATAGTGTATTTGGCAGATGGGATAGCCAGAATTCATGGGCTTGCTGAAGTTATGAACGGAGAGTTGGTAGAGTTTGATGGGGGTGTCATGGGAATGGCGCTTAATTTAGAGAGAGATTCGGTTGGTGTGGTTATTTTAGGAGACTACAAGCTTTTGGCTGAAGGTGAGTCTGCAAAATGCACAGGAAGAATCCTTGAGGTTCCGGTTGGAGAAGAGTTATTAGGCAGGGTGGTTGATGCACTTGGCAACCCGGTTGACGGTAAGGGAAAGATTGAAACCAAAGAAACATCGCCAGTAGAAAAAGTAGCGCCCGGAGTAATCTCTAGAAAGTCAGTAGACCAGCCAGTTCAGCTAGGCATAAAAGCCATAGACAGTATGGTGCCACTAGGAAGGGGGCAAAGAGAGCTAATCATAGGCGACAGGCAAACAGGAAAGACTGCGATAGGAATTGATGCAATCATAAACCAAAGGGATACAGGCATAAGATGTATATATGTAGCAGTGGGCCAAAAACAGTCAACTATAGCGGCAGTTGTTAGAAAATTAGAACAGAACGGGGCAATGGAAAACACGATTGTGGTAGCGGCAGCAGCTGCGGACCCGGCACCAATGCAGTACATAGCGCCCTTCTCTGCCTGTTCGATGGGAGAGTACTTTAGAGACAGGGGTGAAGATGCCCTGATTGTGTATGATGATTTGTCTAAACAAGCTGTGGCTTACAGGCAGATGTCCCTTTTATTGAGGAGACCGCCAGGCAGAGAGGCTTATCCAGGGGATGTATTTTATTTACACTCTAGACTGTTAGAAAGAGCAGCTAGGGTCAACGAAGAATATGTAAGTGATTTCACTGGCGGAAAAGTTAAGGGCAAGACGGGGTCTTTAACAGCCCTTCCTATTATTGAAACACAAGCAGGAGATGTGTCAGCTTTTGTGCCTACAAATGTAATATCCATTACCGACGGGCAAATTTTTCTTGAAGACTCTTTGTTTAAATCAGGCTTAAAACCAGCCATGGATCCAGGTATTTCAGTATCAAGGGTTGGCGGAGCAGCACAAGTACCAATAATTAAAAAACTAGGTGGTGGAATTAAAACCGCCTTAGCACAATACAGAGAGTTAGAAGCTTTTGCACAATTTGCCTCGGATTTAGATGAGGTATCTAAGGCACAGCTTGAACACGGAATGAGAGTAACAGAACTAACAAAACAAGCCGAGAACTCACCTATGACTGTGGCCCAAATGGGAGTGGTGCTGTACGCAGTCAACGAAGGTTACTTAGGAGAAGTGGAGGTAGAAAAAGTAAAAGACTTTGAGAGCTCTCTTCTTTCTTTTATGGATTCTGAGTATGGAGATTTAATGAAAGATATAACTGCATCGGGCAGATACGATGAGGCAACTGAAAAATCTTTCAAGGAAGCTTTGGATAAATTTGTAAAAACCCAATCTTGGTAGGGGAATTATTAGAGCATGCCGAATACAAAAGAAATCAGAAGCCAGATAGCGAGCATTAGTAATACTCAAAAAATAACTAGTGCCATGGAGAAAGTTGCAGCCAGTAAGATGAAAAAAACCCAAGACAGGATGGAAAGAGGAAGGCCTTACAGAAACAGAATGTTAGAGGTAATTGGTCACCTAGCTAACGGTCAGCCAGAATATAAGCCTACTTACATGGTTGAAAGAGAGCCAAAAAATATAGCAATTATTGTTATTACTTCGGACAAAGGTCTTTGTGGAGGCCTTAATGCAAACCTGCTCAGAGAGGTTACGGGATTTGCTAAACAGGAATCAGAACAAGGAAAGGACATAAGCTTTTCTTTGATAGGCACTAAAGCAAGGGCTTTTTTTAGATCCTATGGCGGCAATGTGATGTCTGCCACTGAGAAATTAGGAGATGATCCATCCATAGAGCAATTAGTTGGTTCTATGAAATTGCTGCTTGATTCATTTGGCGAAGGAAATTTAGATAGAGTTTATCTAGCAAGTAACAGATTTGAAAACACCATGACTCAGAGCCCAGAAATTAAACAACTTCTCCCTTTACAAAAACTAGAGCAGCCAGAAGAAGCGGTACTTTGGGATTATATTTATGAACCCGACGACTCGAGGGGCTTATTGGATGGATTGATGGAAAGATATATAGAGTCTTTGGTTTATCAGGCTGTTGTAGAAAATATAGCCTGTGAACAGGCTGCAAAGATGGTTGCCATGAAGAGCGCCACAGACAATGCAGGCGAATTGATCGACGAACTTCAACTTGTTTATAACAATGCCAGACAGGCTGCTATAACTCAGGAAATTTCTGAAATAGTAGCCGGCGCAGAGGCACTTTAATAATTGGATGTAAATTATGAGTAATGGAACAGTAACACAAATAATTGGGGCAGTAATTGACGTTGAATTTCCTAAAGACAATCTACCTAAAGTGTATGAGGCACTTACCGTAGATGAAACGGGTTTAGTTTTGGAAGTACAACAGCAGCTAGGAGACGGAGTTGTAAGGACTATCGCAATGGGAGCCTCTGAGGGCCTAAAAAGAGGGGTCTCTGTAAGCAATACAAAACAGGCGATAGCCGTTCCCGTGGGTGAGGGCACCTTAGGTAGGATTATGAATGTGCTGGGAGAGCCAATTGATGAAAAGGGAAAAATTGATTCGGACGAAACCATGCCAATTCATAGAAAAGCACCCTCTTATGAAGATCAGGCAGACTCGTCTGAACTGCTGGAAACAGGAATTAAAGTTATAGATTTAATTTGTCCTTTTGCAAAAGGGGGCAAGGTAGGCCTTTTTGGCGGTGCTGGTGTCGGGAAAACTGTAAACATGCAGGAACTTATTAGAAATATAGCCTATGAGCACAGTGGATTTTCTGTCTTTGCTGGCGTTGGAGAGAGAACTAGAGAAGGGAATGACATGTACCACGAGATGATCGAGGGAGGAGTTCTGGACAAGGTGGCCTTGGTGTATGGACAAATGAATGAGCCTCCAGGCAATAGGCTGAGAGTTGGTTTGTCTGGCCTAACTATGGCAGAGAAATTTAGAGACGACGGAAATGATGTCCTTCTTTTTATCGATAATATTTATCGTTATACATTGGCTGGTGTGGAGTGTTCAGCGCTTTTAGGAAGAATGCCTTCAGCGGTTGGTTATCAGCCAACCCTGGCTGAGGAGATGGGAGTTCTGCAAGAGAGGATTACATCTACAAAAGCCGGCTCTATTACCTCAGTCCAAGCAATCTATGTGCCCGCAGATGATTTGACTGACCCTTCACCGGCGACAACTTTTGCCCACTTAGATGCAAATGTTGTTCTTTCGAGGCAGATTGCTTCATTGGGCATATATCCTGCCGTGGACCCCTTGGACTCTAACAGCAGACAACTGGAACCAAGCGTAGTTGGACAAGAACACTATGATGTAGCTAGCTCTGTCCAGAAGATATTGAATAGATATAAAGAGCTGAAGGACATCATAGCTATTTTGGGTATGGATGAACTGTCAGAGGAAGATAAGCTAATAGTTTCTAGGGCTAGAAAAATTGAGAGATTTTTATCTCAGCCCTTCTTTGTGGCCGAGGTTTTTACAAACACCCCAGGAAAATACGTTTCATTGGCAGAAACAATTAGAGGCTTTAAGGGAATCATAGAAGGGGAATACGATGAATTTCCTGAACAGGCTTTTTTAAATGTGGGCGGCATAGATGAAGTAGCGGAGAAAGCCAAAGAGCTATAGATAAATGTCTTTAATTCAGTGCAACATAGTTAGTCCAGAAGGAGAGTTGTTTTCAGGCGAGGTCGAGATGCTGACTGCTGACGGTGGCTCGGGAGAAATTGCAATAACTCCCAGACACGCGCCCCTTTTAACCAACCTCAAACCAGGCCCAGTCAAATTAGTGCTTGAGGGAGGAGAAGAGGAGGTTTTCTTTGCTTCGGGGGGCTTTTTAGAGGTTCAGCCTGGAGTTATTACCCTTCTAACAGATGTCGCAGAAAGGGCCGATGATATTGATGAAGCAGAGGCTGAAAGGGCAAAGGAATTAGCAGAGCGCGAGTTGGAAGATCAAAAGTCTGAGCTTGACTATTCTTTGGCTACTGCCCAGCTAGCCGAAGCAGCGGCAAGACTAAAATCCTTGCAGAAACTACGCAAGAAGTAGTTTAATAGCGCCCCTTTTATTTGCGAGGGGGCTTCTTTTAAGTTAAAAAGTTCTAATGAATACTGATTTTGTTGTATTAGCGGCCGGTGAGGGCAAAAGAATGTTAGGGGCGGACCCTAAGGTTTTATTGCCAGTAGCGGGCAAGCCTATGGCGCAACATGCGTTAGATACTATTTCAGAAATAAAGAAATCTCGAACTATTTTAGTCTTGGGCAATCAGGCCAAGGAAGTTAAAAAAGCATTAAGCACTAGCAAGAGCACTAAATTTGTTACACAAAGAAAGCAGCTAGGAACAGCACACGCGGTAAAAATGGCGCTCCCTAAGTTAAGGCCGAGTTCAGTAATGGTGGTTCTTTATGGAGATGTTCCTTTGGTGGAGGGCAAGTCCTTAAAGAAACTTATCAAATCTGCAGAAAAGGGGTCTCTGGCATTACTTACCTTTATTAAGGAGAGTCCTCAAGGGTATGGAAGAATAGTTAGGGGTTCAAGGAATCAAGTTCAGGCCATAATAGAGGAAAAAGATGCAACTAAAGAACAAAGAGAAATAAAGGAAGTTAATTCAGGCATCCTGGCGATAAAAACTTCCTTGGCAAGGAAACTTTTACCAGAGATAAAGAATAAGAATGCATCTCGAGAATATTATTTAACAGATATTGTAGAACTGGCAAAAAATTCTGGAATAAAAGTACAGCCTCTACTTCTGGATGATTCTGATGAGGCCTTGGGAGCAAATAACCCCCTTGAACTACAAGAACTTGAGCGAGCATGCCAAAGGTTGTCCGCAAAAAGGTTGGTAAATTCTGGAGTAAATATTGCGGACGTGAACAGATTAGATATCAGGGGACCATTTACGGCTAGCAAGGGGTCTTTCATAGATGTAAATAATGTCTTTGAAGGCAGTGTAGAAATAGGAAAGAACACAAAAATAGGGCCAAATTGTTACATAAAAAATTCCATCATAGGAGATGGGGTCACTATTGAAGCAAATACCGTAATTGAAGACTCAATTGTAGGAGACCTCTGTAAATTAGGGCCCTTTGCCAGGATAAGGGGGGGCACTGAAATAGAAGATCAAGCAGAATTAGGGAATTTTGTAGAAGCCAACCGCTCCAAGATTGGCAAGTCATCTAAGGCCAAGCACTTAACTTACCTTGGGGACAGCAATTTAGGCACAAAGGTTAATGTAGGCGCAGGCACTATAACTTGTAATTATGACGGAAAAAATAAACATAAAACCAAGTTAGATGATGGCGCATTCATAGGCTCTAACTCTTCTTTGGTAGCTCCAGTAAAAGTAGGAAAGGAAGCCTATACTGGTGCCGGTTCAGTCATCACAAAAAACGTACCCCCGGGAAATCTTGCTATCGGAAGATCTAAGCAGTCTAATATAAAAAGAAAAAAATAATGTGTGGGATAGTAGGAGTAGCTTCAGAAGGCCAGGTAACTGAAAAGTTGATTAATGGTCTGTTGAGGCAAGAGTATCGAGGGTATGACTCCTCCGGAATTGCCGTGTTTGGTAAAGACTCTAATCAAGTTCAAGTTATTAAAAGAGCAGGGAAGGTGTCAGAGCTACAAGCTGCCATAGGCGAGACGCCGATGATTGGAAATACAGGCATAGCTCACACTAGATGGGCAACACACGGCATCCCTACCGAATCTAATGCCCACCCCCACCATTCAAGAGGAGAGGTTTTCGTTGTTCATAATGGAATAATTGAGAATCATCAAGAATTAAGAACAACCCTTAAGGCTTTAGGCTACGAGTTTGAATCTGAAACCGATACCGAAGTTGTTGCCCACTTAATTCATGCCAAACGAGAAACCACTGATACTTTAACTGAAGCTGTGAAGCTGGCAGTGAAAGACCTTGAGGGAGCCTATGCTTTAGGTGCAATTCATATTAAAGAACCCCAAGTAGTTGCTGCTGCAAGGAAGGGAAGTCCTTTGGTGCTAGGGATGGGGTCGAATGAAAATCTTATAGCCTCTGATCAACTGGCAATTGCAGATTATGCGGACAAGTTTATTTTTCTTGAAGAAGGGGACACAGCAGAAATAACTCCTTCAGGAACTAGGTTGTGGGATGTAAGCGATCAAGAGGTGAAAAGGCCTGTGGTCGTTGAAAAAACACTAGGCGAAACCATAGACAAAGGGGAATATCGTCATTTCATGCTGAAAGAAATATTTGAACAACCTGAAAAGATTAAAGGGCTACTTTCAGGTCAGCTAACAGACAGTGGGGTTCCACAGGAAATATTTGGACCTACAGCACCAGAAATTTTTGAGAAAGTTGAAGCCGTTCAAATAGTAGCATGCGGTACGAGCTATCATGCTGGACTAGTAGCTAGGCACTGGCTAGAGGGGTTGGCAGGGTTACCTTGTAGTGTAGAAGTGGCAAGTGAATTTAGGTACAGAAATAAAGTCGTAGCCCCTAACACGCTCTTTGTTAGCATTTCGCAATCTGGTGAGACTGCTGACACACTAGCCTGCTTGAGATATTCGAAGGATTCGGGCTACTTAGCCAGGCTTGGTATTTGCAATGTCCCGACAAGCTCATTAGCACGAGAGTCAGACCTTGTTTTTTTAACTAAAGCCGGACCTGAAATCGGAGTTGCCTCCACTAAAGCTTTCACAACCCAGTTGGTGGGACTGCTTATGCTTACTTTGGTTTTGGGCAGAAGCCATGGGCTTTCCGCAGTAGCTGAAAGTAGCATCAATGAATCTATAAGGGCACTTCCTGAATCTTTGGATGCCGTCATGGCATTAGAGCCGTCAATCATTAAGATGGCAGAAGAGTTTGACGACAAGGAGCATGCCTTATTTTTAGGCCGAGGTATCCACTACCCCATAGCCATGGAAGGCGCATTAAAGCTGAAAGAAATCTCTTACATTCATGCTGAAGCCTATCCGGCGGGGGAGTTAAAACACGGGCCATTGGCCCTAATAGACGCAGAAATGCCTGTCATTGCTGTAGCACCTAATGATGACTTATTAGAAAAACTAAAATCTAACCTTCAAGAAGTAAAAGCAAGGGGGGGCGAACTTTACGTATTCGGACACTCTCACGAGAGCCATGAAGGCACAGTAAGTCAGTTCATAGAATTGCCTGAAATACCCGAACTTATAGCGCCAATTATTTACACCATACCCCTTCAGTTACTTTCTTATCATGTAGCTATACTCAAAGGGACCGATATAGATCAGCCAAGGAATTTAGCTAAGTCAGTCACGGTAGAGTAGAAACGAATGGTGCTTTAAAAAGGAAAAATTATGGATATGGTAACGTTAGCAGTAATAGGAATAATAGGATATGTATTTGCAATTCTCGGACTAGTTGCATTTGTTCGTTTGGGAAAATTAACAAAAACCTTAAAAGAAAAAGCAATTTTGGAAGAGGATTACAAAGAAGGGTAATGCACCAAACAAATCTACTCCGTTACGGTGGAGTAGAAGGAAACAGTGATTTAAAAGGAGATGATTGTGGGAATAAATTTTTACGTTTGGTTGATCCTCACGATTGCAGTGACAGCATATGTATGGGTTTTGATTGCAAGATGGGCGAAGAAAAAAGATGCAAAAGAACAATCCCTCCAAAACTAATTCACTGTTTTGTTCAAGTCAGTAACAGTGGAGTAATTAAGAACGGTCGAGTAGAAGAAGGCTACTGTGGAAATGTTTATTTTATATCTCACAGCAGTGATAATTTCTTTGGCTTATTTGGCACTTGGCTTTGGGATTAATAAAGAAAATGCCAAATATCTTCTTGCCGGTTACAACACCATGGGAGAGGAACGAAGAAAGAAGTTTAATATAGATAAATACCTGGCTTTTTTTAAGCTATTTTTTAAGAGATTGGCATTTTTCCCTGTTCCGTCATTGTTAATATGTATCGCAGCATTTGAATTTAATGTTGCAATAGTGGCGTGGTCCTTGATTCAAATGTTGCCTTTTTTGTTTTTTGCAAAAAAATCAATCTGGAATCAGTGGGAATTGTGACGACAAACGAAATCACTATTTCGTAAGTGTCGAGTGGGGGTTTGAGCTACAAACGGGTCATGGTATCTTGCGCCAGGCCTTAGGCGACACTGAGATGGAAGCCTGGCAGCGCAAACAACTGTCACTGAATGGGAGTGAAGAGCATGCGGAGCGAGTACCTCCAGCTTTTGAGGAAGCAAGTTGGGAAGTACGCAGGTACTCTCCGAGATGTTGTTATTCTCGCTCCTGTCTATGGCATGTTGATGTTCACCCTAATGAAGGATCCGAGGTTATCGCGTGAGCAGCGGCTGCTGGTTGACGCTGCTATCGCTTATCTCGTGAGTCCAGATGACGTGATTCCAGAGGATGAAGTCGGTTCTTATGGATATTTGGACGACGTTTTCTGTTGTGCGTACGTCGCGCAACAGCTTGGAGAGGAACTTGGTTGGGAGGTTGTGCAGGAACACTGGACAGGTGAGCAATCCGTGCTTGAAGTGTCGCGAGGGCTATTGGCGCGTGAACGAGAACTCCTTGGGGATTCTGGAGATGACATTCTTCAATTCGCGGGGTTACTAGATACCCATCGGGAGTGGGATGGAAAACCAGAGCTCGTTCTGGAGCGCGTCTGAATCGGTTCGAACACCGATGAGGACCGTAGCGTTGCTTTTGACCGGGCTGGTTCTGACCCTCCAACCCCTAAACGCCCAGTACCAACTCGTAGCCCCATCGGGCACTGTACTTGAGTTTGAATCTGGTCAACTTCTTTCGTTTCGAGATCGTTTGGATTCCCTCCGAACAGATCTCGAGGAAGATCCCGAGGTCCTCTACTATCCCAGCTTCGGTCGTGATTTTGAAGTTGAAGACTGGTATGAGGTGTTACCGTGGAATGCAATCGAGGTTGTGACAGACTCGCTAGCGGCGCTGGTAATGCCGGGTAACCTGCGGGAAGCTCAGCGAGCCTATATTGGCTACGCCGTTCTTCGAATGCACGCTGTACGTCAGGATCCGGATGTGCCTTGTGAAGAATTGGCTGGGCGAGAGCTTCAAGCTGTCGAGGGGTTTGTCGACGGGTGGATTGTAACACGCACCTTGTTCGGAGGGCCTCCATATGAGCCACTTGATGAACTGGTTTTCGCGCGTGCGGCAGGAGTTCTTCCAGGTTTGATCATCGACCGATCTGATAGACAACTCGCAGGCTGTCTAGATCTTTGGCGATCGGAAAGCGCAGATGAGATTGAGGCTTATCGAGACTGGCGAACCGAACACTATTTAGAAGTTCCTTGAAGAAATACGTCGGCGAATGACTCTACGCTTCCATAATTCTCTTACTCGAAAACTTGAATCCTTCGAGTCGATCGAGCCGGACAAGGTTCGCATGTATACCTGCGGTCCGACGGTGTATGACCGTGCGCATATCGGAAATTTCCGAGCGTTTCTATGGGAAGACCTACTGCGTAGGTACCTACGTTGGAAGGGATTCGAAGTGGAACAGGTCATGAACCTCACGGATGTAGACGATAAGACCATTGAGGCAGCTCGTGAGCGTGGCATATCACTTGACGAGGTGACCGAACCGGTCATCCAGATGTTCCTCGATGATTGGACTACGCTTGGACTCGAAGAGGTTGAGTACCGACCACGAGCGACAGAACACGTGGACGGCATGATCCGCCTGATAGAGTCTCTCCAGGAAAAGGGCCTAGCCTATGAAGCCGAAGGGTCGATGTACTTTTCGATCGCGCGCTTCCCAGGTTATGGACAGCTTGTGAATCTCGCCCCGGATGCGATCGGAAATGTTGGTCGAGTATCCGGGGATGAAGAATATGATAAAGATGACCCGAGGGATTTTGTGCTCTGGAAGGGAAGTCA
>ENA-UPTF01001690-UPTF01001690.1-marine-metagenome-genome-assembly--contig:-NODE-1690-length-13647-cov-3.063965_pt1 | contig 13647 bp, 11 predicted proteins | sample MGYA00238166_ERZ767019 | MGnify/ENA primary metagenome ERZ767019 (study PRJEB28930, sample SAMN06266391) | marine metagenome | isolation source: Sea water from 250 m depth | place: Atlantic Ocean...
CACAGCTTTATCTCTCAGTAATTTGGCCAATTAGAAACTCTCTTGATGATTAATCAGTCGGTTTAGAAATTTAAATATTACGCTACAATTCAAATACACAGCGTCCAGTTATGTCATGTTAGCATGGAATTGAACCGTACTTGCAAAAGGTTCCGAAGTTACTTCAGGTTGGTCAAAATGATTGCCAGCATAGTACGAAAGGCTGTTTCCAGCGTATTAAATTGAGGGCTTTGAAAGAGCTTTATTAATTACACTCCGTGTCCCATGGGTCTAGACTGGTCGAGCATTGACCTCGATGATCTTATCCCAATCTGTCGCCTTCTGATAGGCAAAGGCAACCCTCATAAGAAGCGGGTCGTCAAAGAAACGTCCAACTAGTTGCATACTAACCGGCAGCCCAGACGAAGACTTCCCGACGGGAAGAGCTAGGGCTGGATGACCCGTATAATTGAATGGGAGAGTGTTACGAGAGCCTTTAGAATTCGCAGTTTCCAAGTTTTCCTCGATAGCTTCCAGGTAGGTCTCCGGAACATAGTTCTTAGGTGCCGTCATAATGCATGTAGGCATTACAAGCACATCCACTTTAGCAAGTGCTGTGTCGTAAGCTTTAATATAAGTCGGACGCACATTTTGAGCCTTAGCATAGACCCGACCATGATAATTGCGGCGGCTCAACTCAGAGGCAATAAGCGATAGCTTACTCCGAGGCGTAAGTACATCAGCCTGAGCATCCCACATCTTGTTAATGGCTGTGATCACTGAGGAAGGATAGTAAATTCGTGCGAAAGCACCGAAGAACCCAGTTCTGAACACGGCCAAAGCCCCTTCACCAGTAAGTGCCGCCTGTGCAGCTCGGACGTCGTGGTGCTCTGGTATAGACACTTTGGATACGTCAGCACCTGCCTCAGCCAGTACATCCACCGCAGCCATCACCATATCATGAACATCTGCGTCAGCTTCGTAGAAGCCCTCCTCAAGCACACCTATACGCAGCCCAGATATACCGTTTGCTAGACCACTTAACACGTCAATAGTAGTAGGAACATCTCTGTTCTGCCGCGGGTCATTTGGGTCGTAACCCGCAGTGGCCTGAAGTGCCGCAGCCGCATCCTCTACGGTCCGTGCCATTGGCCCTGTATAATCGATGCTCGGATCTGATCCAAAACCAATACCAAAGTGCGACAATAATCCGAACGTAGGCTTGTGTCCCACTACACCCGAAAACGCCGCGGGGATCCGGATAGATCCTCCCTGATCCCCACCAAATGAAATGTCCACCTCTTGAGCAGCCACAGCCGCAGCAGAACCAGCAGATGACCCTCCGGTAACGTGATCATGGTTGTGTGGATTGAGTGGGCGACCGTAATCACCAATTGCACCACCTGTCCCGAATCCTCCGCTCAGTCCGTTCATTACATTCTTACCAGTTATAGTACCTCCCTCATTTAACACACGATTGACTACCGTGGCGTCAAAGTCGGGTATGAAACCTTCAATAGCGAAAGATCCGAAGCTCATGGGGATACCCGCAACCGCGATATGGTCCTTGTAACTAACTGTCTTACCAGATAGGAGCCCTTCGTCTTCACCTTTAATATGGCACCTCCATATCCAGGCGTTGAGAGGATCCTCTTCTAGACTAGGTCTATATCCCGGTTCACGGGCGGGCGAGTAAAGCGGCGGTTTATCCTCTTCTAATCTTGTTTGAACAAAACTATCCAACTGCTCCATTTGTTCCATCAAATGTTTTCGGTACAATACGGCCTCATCAGCACTTAAGTGGATACCTAGTTCCCCTGCAACAGCCACCATTTCATCGATGTCCGGCACTCTATACATAAGCTCTCTCCTTTAATGCTGAGCTCCCCAGTCAAACTAGTCCCATATACTGAGGTGGGTGTGCTGAGCGTATCTGGCCCGTCAAAACCTGTCAAGAATTCCCTAAACGCCTGATCTCAAGGCCAATTATTGAGGCAACTCGACACAATCAATGCCAATGATGGTATAACGAATACCCACACTGAGTTTTGTTATTCAGTTCTTCTCAGAGCCAACCGTAGTACATACCAGCCTTTATTGATTGTTGTAACTTCAACTTAAACAGTTTCTCATAGCTCAAGCATCCGATTTTACGTTACCAAATTCTGCGCAGGCAGAGCGCGTGAATTCGAATCTCCCCAAGAGCACCACTTTTAAGCACGAAACTTGCCAAGAAACTTTTTTGAGTAGGGCCAGTATGGTAGGATGCATGCAACCGAATCCGGAGGGGGAGCTATGGCGGATAAGATACGTCTGGGAGTCATAGGAGCCAATATACATCGCGGTTGGGCCGTACGATCGCACCTGCCCGCCCTGATTGCCAGCCCAGAGTTCGAGCTGACAGCGGTATGTACTACCCGAATGGAAAGCGCCGAGGAATCTCAGAAGAAGTTCGGTGCCAGGCTGGCATTTGACAACTACCGAGAAATGTTAGCTCACCCGGACATAGATGCCGTGGCCATTGTTCTGCGAGTACCCGCCCACTATGAGCCAACCATGGCTGCACTTAACGCGGGAAAACATGTTTACACGGAATGGCCCCTTGGCCGTACTACCGCTGAAGCTCAGGAAATGGCAGATCTGGCCCAGTCCAAGGGTTTGCGCAACATGGTTGGGCTCCAAGCCCGAGCGAATCCGGCCATCTTGTACGCTAAGGATCTAGTGGAGTCCGGTTTTGTGGGAGAAGTGATGTCTTGCCACGTTAGCCGGATCGACGGAGGTGTGCTGAAACGGCAATCCGACAGGACTTGGCAGCGGGACAAGGAACTGGGTGCGAATACTCTAACCATTGCTTGCGGCCATACTATCGATGCCTTACGTTTTGTGGCAGGAGATTTCAGCCAGGTTTCCTCAGTGGTAAGTACCCAGGCTAAACAATGGTTTGAAATTGATACGGACCAGATGGTAGACGTTACGTCTCCGGATAATATCTTAGTCAGCGGCAGATTAGCTAATGGCGGAGTTGGCTCGGTGCACATCGCCGCCAATCCTTGGTCAGGCAGCGGCTACCGTATGGAGATCTATGGACGAGAAGGCACCCTGACCGTATCCTCCGAGGGATCCCCCAACACAAGCGCTGTTCGTGTCCAAGGTGTCAAAAACGGAGACTCTCTGGAAGATCTGAATGTTCCTGAGAGATATACCTTTGTTCTTGAGGGTATGCCCCAGGGAGAGCCCTACAATGTTGGACAAATGTATTACCAATTTGGACAATCCATCCTTTCAGGGGACGAGTGTCAACCCGACTTTCGTACAGCCGTGGAACTGCACCATTTTGTAGATAGCATCCAAGCATCATCTGACCAGGCACAAGAAATGCAGGTGAACAAGCGATAGGCCTCGATCGGTGTGCTGATGTGTCAAGGTTTTACGACGGCAGCAGCAACAAATAAAAAGTCCTTGGGAAAGTAAGTCAAAGTCTTTTTCCTATCTACGATTATTTCTATCGAGGACGGGACTTGAACCTGTACAGAACTGTTTTTGAATCGGATTTCGCTTAGTCACAACCGGCTCCTACATAGGCAGAGCCCGTGAGTGCAAATCTCACCAAGCGCGCCATCTCTCGGATTTAAAAGGCTCCTGTGCCACACCGTTATTTTGCTGGGACTATCCATTCGCCATGGGATCCATACCCATCATGTGATTGAACGTATACCTGCCATTGACATATATCAATATCCAAAGGGTTGATATAATAGTCTCCAACTCTTTGTCATCGCTCCAAGAGGGATAATATGTCAATTATTTCACCAACATTTATACGTCCAAATATAAACAATAAAAGTAGTGTAATAGAATTATTCGAAGAGATGAAACAAATTTATCATTATTATGATGTGTCTTCCAAAGTCGTAGAAATTATTGAAGGGAAGAATGTTGGATGCTTTGGATTGATTAGATCATATACTGACTTTTCCTCATTGGCGTCTGTCTTGCCAAAACTTCGAGAAAACAGAAGGTTCCAAGAATTAAACCTAAAGATATCCGAAAAACAATTTGGTGAGACCACCACAAACGGGCAGATTTGGTTGACAATTTTTGGATCTAGGAACTGGAAATCAAATCCTGTTTCAATGGTTAGGCAATATTCAGTCTCCAGAAATCATCTTCCGGATATGTTATCAATCTTGAGTGAGATACAAAATATACTGGATAAAAAAAGGTTAATGTTCTGGGTTTGATACCGCCCCTTGGGGAGGGGCTTTCTAGCTTACATATACCTTATCAGTTCGAGTCTTTGGATCATTGGGGTGAGGTGCTAGATTACATTAAAAATTCAGAGGAAATGAACAATTTGATCGGTCAAAAAAATAAATTTGGCAGCTTGGACACCGGTCATTTAATGATACCTTTAAATTAAGTCTGAATAGAAGAACCCACGCGAGTGATACTTGTTAACCTAATTCAGGTGTCTCAAGGAGTTTCTTTGAAATAGGAAACCCCCACCATTTTTCAGACGCTAGCCATGACTCTAACGTTTGCCACCTCTCTAAGGACATCCGCTAAAATTTACATCTCAGCGAGGACCATCTATAGTTGCCACTAGATTCAGTACAGGAGGTTCGGATGAACGCTGAATTTTTCTGGAATGTGTTCAAGGATCGGAGTATTAACCTTTTCTCAGGGGTCCCTGATTCAACATTTGGTGAAGCCTACAATCAGATGATCCTAGACCCAGATATTCGATATATACCCGCAGTAAGAGAGGATGTAGCTTTAGGTATAGCCAGTTCTGCCTTTTTCGATGGATACATCGGCGGCGTAATCATGCAGAATTCAGGTATCGGTAACATTGTTAATACTTTGAGTTCCTTCAGCATGATGTATCACATACCAGTGCTATTAATCATCGGTTGGCGTGGATACGGCGGCCCACCGAATGACGCTCCAGAACATTGGATCATGGGATCAAAAACGACCGATATTCTTGAACTATTGGAGATACCATACGCGATAGTTGAACAGAATGGTTTGGAAAATTCACTGGACGGCCTACTAAAAAATATCCAACATCGTATGTGTCCAGGTGCATTACTGGTTAGACCAGATATTGTTCAATGATACCTAGATATCAGGTTATTAGAAGAATTCTTTCTCGGATTCCGAAAGAAGATGTGTTGATTACGACCACTGGAATGATTTCTCGTGAGGTATTTGATATCTATGATAGACCGAACAACTTTTATATGCTGGGATCTATGGGACTACTATCATCTTTTGGGTTGGGATTAGCAATAACATTTCCTGACAAGAGAATTTGGATTTTAGAAGGTGATGGTAGTGCGTTAATGAGTCTAGGCACATTACCTCTTATTGCAAGTGAATCTCCCAAGAATATTGTTCATTTTGTGTTGGATAATGAGGCCTATGAATCTACAGGCGGACAACCGTCTATCAGCTCAAAGGTATCACTGGAACAAATCGCCATTAGTTCTGGGTACCCTAATGTCACCAAGGTGACTACCCTTGAGAGTTTGGAAATAGCAATTTCCGAAATTCATGACAGCGTAGGTCCTATTTTATGCCTGGCAAAATGCGGAATAGAACCTGTAGAAGGAATCTCAAGAGTTACCATTTCACCAGAAGATATAAGAGATAGGTTCAGGTTGGCCCTTAATAACACATAGTAACCAACTATATGGAGACCATTCATGCATATAGGTATGTTTTACCAAGTTCAGGTCCCCAGACCATGGAATTCCACCAGTGATTCTGACCGGCATTGGGATATGATGGACCAAGTAGCATTAGCTGATGAATTAGGTTTCGAGAGCATTTGGATGGCGGACCACCAATTTCGCACAGAATGGTCCCATTCAAGCGCACCGGATGTCTCGTTAGCAGCTATTAGTCAACGAACATCTCGGATAAGACTGGGTATAGCTGTCTCAGTACCACCAATCCAACATCCACTCCACATAGCGGCCCGAATGGCTACTCTGGATATTTGGAGCAAAGGAAGAGTAGATCTAGGTGTAGGTAGATCTGGGTATCCCTATCAGATGGCTGCTTTCGGTGTAGACCTAGCAAACGCTACCGCAATGGTCGACGAAGCATTAGAGATTATCCCCCGCGCCTGGACAGAAGGAGAGTTTTCCTACAACGGGAACTTCTTTAATATACCTGAACGGGAAGTGCATCCCAAACCAGTTCAAGTTCCGCACCCACCTATGTGGTTAGGATGCAGCAGAGAAGAAACTTTCAGAAAAGCCGGCGAACTTGGCATGGGGTGTCTGGCTATGTCTGCGAGTGGACCCGATCGTGTAACCCAACTAGTAAATAGCTACCGAGAAGGTATTGAGGTCGCTAATCCCATCGGCAAATTGATCAAGGACCGTGTTTCCATAAGTACTCTTGCCATTTGCGGTGAAAACAAAAAGAATATTCAGGAGCGCGGCGCCGAGATTCTTGACTGGTATCGCAGCCAGCAGGCGGTTCGCCACAGCAGAGTTTGGCATGAGCAAGATCCTCAAAACGTCCCTCACGATTACCAGTGGCACTATGATCGATCGACCTCCGATACATCTAATCAAGATAACATTTCCTCACTCGATCTGATAAAACAAGGACGTTATTGTATTGGAAATCCGGACGACTGTCTTAAGTTCATAGACCAGTATATTCCTACCGGAGTCGACGAAATCATGCCCTTGTTCCAAATTGGCACCATGTCCCATAAAGAAGTAATGGAAACAATAAGATTATTCGGGAAACATGTAATTCACAACGTATGATATAACGGCTCAAACCACACGCAATTTGATTATAACGTACGCAGTTTTATTACTGATAAATTATCGTTCTCTAGCAAAAGGATATTAACATTGAAGATCAATGCAACAATCCATCCCTTAACTGATCCAAATCCAGGGATTTAAAGTTCCGTCAAGATTTAACAACCGTAAAATAAAGATATGCACATTAGATTCGAAGATTTGACATTCAAGTTACTTATTAGATTAGCTCTTCCTGTAACGGTATTCGCGATCGTTCTATTTATGCCAAATCCTGCAGGTCTTTCTGTAGAAGGGCAAAGAGCCTTGGCGATAATGGCCTTGGTAGTAATACTTTGGGCAACTGAAGCTATCTCCATTGCCGTAACCGGACTAGTGGGCGTCGTCCTATTATTACTGCTAGGTACCACAGACAATATGTCTGAGGCAATCCACGGCTTTTCACACCCTGTATCTTATTTTCTGATTGGAATACTTACACTCGGTCTAGCCGTTCACCGTTCAGGCTTGGCTGAGCGCTTGTCGATGGTCTTGATTCGTGGATCTCGCAGCAATCCTACCTTGCTTTACGTACAGATGTTATGTTCTTTTGCTTTGTTAACATTTGCCCTGCCTTCTGCCTCGACACGAGGGGCAATCTTAATACATGTTTATCAAAAGGTTCTAGATAGTTGGGGAATTGATCAAGTACACCCTTTTAATAGAGCTATTATGATGGCGCTTGGCACACTCAATAGGCTAGCTTCTACAGCTCTACTAGCAGGTGGAATCACTCCGGTTGTTACGTCCGCGTTGTTGGGTGGAGGATTTTCATGGACTCAATGGTTTCTATTAATGAGTGTTCCGTTTTATCTTAACCTTGGTATAGGTGGGGTTTTCTTGTATGTGATCTACCGAAAAGGCTTTCAATTTAAACCGGGTTATTTTGGCGCTGATGAATTTCAATTAGGAAAAATTAAAGCTATAGAAATCCGTGCCGCCTTAATCGTATCAATCACAGCATTATTGTGGTTCACAGATTTCGTACATGGCATGCATCCAGCCGTGCCAGCACTCATTGCAATGGTAATAATCTTACTTCCCCGAATAGGAATAATGAGTTGGCAAGAATTTGAACGCGATCTAGGTTGGAGTAATTTCTTCGTAATTGCGACTGCATTATCCATAGCGAATGTTCTCGTAACTACGGGAGCGGCTGCGTGGTTTTCAGAATTGATAGTAGGGAGTGCAACGGATCTACAAGACAAGCCACTTACAGTGCTGTTGATAATGAGTTTTGGTCTCGCAATAGTCAGATTCTTCATGCCTAATGGAGCTGGATATTTCGCACTGATGATTCCCATAGTCATGGCCAGCGGACAAATGTTAGGTCTCAATCCCCTGATATGTGGGATGGCAGTCGTTGTAGTAGGGGACTCAGTTGTATATTACGCAGCAGGAGGAACCTCTGCAGTATTTGTATTCCAGAATGCCCGAATAAGCGGCCCTGAAATTTTCAAGTTTGCTGTAATCATGACTTTAGTAACCATCACAGTTTTGTTTGCCGTGGCAATACCATATTGGAAATTACTAGGCAACCCATTGGTTCTCTAACCTGCGGGTGCATAGAACTTGTTCCAGAATTTGAGGTCCGCCACAGCACTAAACTTTCTTCTTTGTAGAAACAAATTACATGGACAAAATGATGGCATATTTAAGCCCAGTTCTCGGATACCGTCAGGGAGCCGTCACTCCGGTTAGAACCGACTCGCCTTTAACTCCATTAGCTAACCAAATAATTAGTCCCAAATTAAAAATATACAAGGAAAATAACATGCAAACACGAATCTCACGTGCCATGTTTCAAGTTTACGAGCCGATTGTACTCTCTGGTTCTGGTGCACCAGAGGTACAGACTATGTGTAAGCAGCTAGGACTCAACGAACATCGCATGGGTTACTATGCGGTACGTGCCGCCGCATTGGGACCAGTAGCAGCCGAAGTAGTTTCCGCAACCTTTTATCATCATACCTTGGAAATGGTTTCACCTGCGATCCCGCTGGCTTGGAGCATCGCGGCTCCAGAAATAATCGTCGCCGCACGTTTTGAAGCAGTGGGAGAGGCCCTCCGCCGACTAATTCCCAGGCAGATTGAATCCGCTGAGATCGCAGAGGCACTCGAATTAGTACGAGAGGCCATGATGGGTTGCTCAATTGCCGGCAGGCCTTTATTCGCCGCGCACACAGCGCTTCCATGGCCGAGTGAACCCCACGTCGCTCTGTGGCATGGTCTCAACCTACTTCGTGAACACCGCGGCGAAGGACATACGAGCGCAGTTATGGCGGCTGAGCTCCCGCCCAATCAAGCGGCTCCGCTGCTGATCGCGACGACTGGGGAGGCTCGAGACGGACGTAGCTGGCGTTGGCCAGATGATCTCTGGGATAAAGCGGTGGCTGCGCTGCAAGAACGAGGTTGGTTAGACGATTCTGGCGCGCTGACAAACGAGGGCATCTCAGTTCGAACCCGCATTGAAGATGAAACCGATTGCTTAGCTTTAGGACCTTGGTTGCACCTTGGCAAACAACGCACCCATCGTCTGTGGACGCTTCTACGGGATTTGTTGCAAGAGATTCTCGACCAGAACGGTTTGGCACGGCTCAGAACCCCCATCGGACTCAGTTGGCCAGCACAGTGGCCGGGTTAATCGGTGTACATAGGAACGACCTTCCTACAGCGGAACGTCTGAACGGTAGAGAATAGTGAAACAGCGTCTGAGACATCCTTTGAAATGAAGTAGCTAAATCATGTGAAACAGGTGACTCCTCTCATTTTAGCCGACCTCTCTCTGTTTCAAGTGAGTTACTAAATCAAGTGTGAAGGATAACGACAATCATTAGAGACGTTTAGTAACACATAACACAGAATAAAAACTTCATGGGGAAGCAGACAACCTTGCTTCGACTGGTAAAGCCTCCTCCCAATCGGGAATCAGCCGAGCACGAGGTGAGGGCAGCAACAAGGCTGAGGCTAGGCCTAGGAGGCTAAAACTAAGGGACATGATCAAAGGACCCGCATAGGTGTTGGTCATGTCCCACAGGATTCCGGCGAACACTGGCGCCAATCCCATACCGAGACCTCCGCCAATATTCTGCCATCCGTATAAGCTTCCCTGACTGACATTGCCATAATACTGGCGATTGGCAATTTGGAAGGTAGGCACCTCGCAACTTTGGCCTACGCCAAAGAGTATGGCGAATACGTAGAAAGCCCAAATGTCTTGAGAAAATATTATGATGAGGAGGGGGAAGGCTTGTAAGGACATGCCTACTATCCAAACTATTTTACAGCCCAAACGTTCAGCTACGACAGGGACCGCGCCACGTACGAAAACGCCTGTGCCCTGTTGAACAGCAAGTACCCCAGCCGCCGCTCCCAGCGACAAACCACGATCCACAGCTATAGCCACTATTAGCACATTGATTATCTGGTGACCCATGCAACCCCAACAATGAATGTTGATGAGGTTCCAGAAGGTGCTAGTGCGTTGCGCCTGCTTGAGAAATACTCTAGTCCGTATCTTAGCAGTCTCGTCATTCTTAATTTGTTCAATCGGCTCGCCTATCGGAGCACCCAGGGGCCGCAATCCTATCTCGGCTGGGTCGTTATAAAAGAACCTAGTAAGCAATAATATTAACGCACCACCGACCACGCCCGGAAGCCAGAATACCCACTTCATACCTAATTGGTCGAAGGCCGCGCCTATCAAGAAAATATGCGCAATGACACCTATTGCTTGGAAAGACCACACCGCTCCCAAGGCCAGTCCAAGGCACTTTCTGAACCACAGCGTGACACCAGATACCAGTAGTATACCGAAAATGGCGGAGGCTATGCCTAGCAAAAGACCGAAGTAGAGGTAAAACTGCCACAGGTTGGTCATAGTGCCTATCAATAACATGCCCGCAATGAATAAAAAAATCCCAACCAACAGGAGGCGGCGTATGCCATATCTGTCTCCGAGCCAACCTACATAAGGACTCATGATTGCTAAGATAATCCACTGCAGGCTGAAGCCAAAACTTATAGCACCGTAACTCCATCCGAATCCGGACGCAGGGTTGCTTAGATATGGCACTAAGGCAGCGGTCGCAAATCGAACGGAAGAGGTGACAAGCAACATAGTTGTAGCTATGGCTACGATTACCCAGCCGTAATGTATTCTTTGCGACCCGATAGCCAGGTGAGCCGGTCGCAGATCAATCTTAAGCATTAAGGCGGTATCTCCGCTGTTAAATTAATTGTCCTGAACAGTAATCAAATTGAAAAGACAAAAAAAAACGCCTCCAAGCTCTTGGAGACGACTAAATAACCTTACCCGGTTTGAACCCATTTTGTCAAGCGTTTATAGCTAAAATACCTTTTCAATTTATAATTGTGAGCAATTTATGGAATTACTGTAAGGTTGGATTATTCGTCCTTTATGTGGACATTAATTTTTCAAAGGATGGTTATAAAGAGTACTTTAAGAAGATCATCAGAGATATTATGGTTGACATTCAATCCTAAAGCCCTAGGACCACAGATTCACGAATATCTAGCTAGATACTAGGTGTAACGTCGTAGCATCGGATAAAGTGATTCTCTACGGAGAAAAAGGCCCGTGAGTTAGAATCTCCCCGAACATTCCACTTATCAGTTATAAAAGCGCAAAAGGAGCGCCGCAAATGTGAATTAATTCGATTATTGATGAGGGTTGAATTCCCTCGTACATATTAGAAGCCGTTACCAAAATCCCGTCAGAGATGTACATTTTCCGCATAATCGCCTAAATTATTTCTCGTTAGGTTACCTACACCAAAGTACGCAGGGGGTTAGGATGCAGTCAGCTGTAGAAGCCCAACGAGTACTTCGTTGGTTAATTATTGTAAGATGGACTTCAGTGGTGGATTTGGTCCTACTCATAGTGCTGCTCGTTGCTTCTTTTGTTAATAATGAAGAATTAGTGCACATTTTTGGGTTGACCCACGGAATCGCCTTCCTAGCTCTAATCGCCGTCGTAGGCATTGGGGCTGTCCAAAAGCTCTGGAGTTGGTGGTTTCTAGTCGCCACTCTGATTACGACAGGTCCCCCTGGCGCTTTGATTGGAGAAATCCTAATTGCCCGCAAAGCCAAAGCCATCCTTTCTTTAATCACAAAATAACCAAAAATCGGGATTTTAGGGAAAAGAAAAGAATCCTATCGACTCTTTGAGATCACCACTCGGCCAACCCTTGGACTAGATCTTGGGATCCGTGGGCATCGGTCACTGGGACGAGCACATTATAGACACCATTGGGCTCCATATCCTCTAGCTTTTCTATGATCTCAAGACCAGTGCTCGTCAGTGTCCGGGAAATTCCCTCTTGATTTAGGTAAAGACATTTTAGATAGGGTCACCGACAGCCTCGCTGTCGCGTAACCCGCCTCTGCTCAAACCCTGCAACAACTAAATTGTTTTGATGCTAAACGGGGAAACGAGGAATGTTGGTTGGTTGATTGCCCCGTGACGCCGCTGAAACTGGACAGGTTATCTCTCCATCGCTAAGATTTCCTCATAATGTCAAGTAAGCATATTCAGGTGGAAATCGGCCTCCACCTAGATTACATAGAAGAAAAAATACGGCCTATGCCGGCCTCTATCAAACACACTGGCTAGAATGGGGGTGCATCGTTGATAGATCGGCTCGCCACTAAGGCCGGTTGGGCAGCTTCTCTACAGTTTCGAGATTTTCGATTCGTCTGGGCATCCACGGTCTTCTATTCTCTCAGCACAGGTATGGAGCAAGTTGCCGTCGGGTGGCTGGTGTTTGATTTGACCGAATCCCCGTTCATGGTGGGCGTAGCCGCCGGAGCTAGGATGACTCCATTCTTTTTCCTTGGAATTTTCTCCGGTGCAGTAGCAGATTGGCTAGAACGCAGATTCTTGCTATGGTTCAGCACCTTGGGCGGAGTCTTAGTATCGTCGATCATGGCTACCATGTTGCTCTCAGGGTCCACCCATATCTGGGCGGTCATAGGGCTGGTAGCTGCCTCGGGCTGTGTATTCGCGTTTGTCTTAACCACCAGACAAGCCTACACCGTTGACATTGTAGGACCGAAATATTCACTAAACGGTCTCTCTTTGGGCGCTATGGCAATGCAAATTGGCGGTGTTGTTGGTGCAATGCTATCAGGCGCCCTTATATATGCTGTGGGGCCAGGTTGGCAGTATGTCGTCATTGGAATCGCATACGGGATATCCGCTGCGATGCTTTTAGGAACTTCCAAGACCGACAAAACGAACTCACCACGGCGGGAAACCGTACTGGCTAATTTAAAAGGCTACCTCCATCTAATAGGTAGCAACCGAATCCTACTAATATTAATGATGTTGGCATCAATCACCGAAGTGTTCGGTTTCACTCACATGACCTTATTGCCTGTGTTTGCACAAGAGGTCCTAGGCGTAGGACCAGTGGGGTTGGGTTTCATGACGGCAGTTCGACAGGGAGGAGCTCTAATCGGCCTTTTTCTACTAGCTAACCTGAGAGAGTTCCGGAGTAAGGGTTTATTGATGTTTGGCATCACTTTCGGATTTGGTGCTGGAATGATGCTGCTCTATTTGGCCACCGACCTTCTCTTCTTCCTCTTTGTCTTGGCAGTTGTCAACGCTTTCGCAATGGCAGTAGACACCCTTTACAAGACTCTGATGCAAGAAAACGTGCCGGATGAGCAGCGTGGCCGAGCTATGGGTTCATGGGTGTTGAGCATCGGCGTTGCCCCAGTGGGGCACTTGGAAGTAGGAGCATTGGCCGGTGTCTTAGGAGCCCCCGGAGCTTTGTTGATGAATGGTGCTATTTTATCCATCGTCAGCCTG
>ENA-UPTF01001692-UPTF01001692.1-marine-metagenome-genome-assembly--contig:-NODE-1692-length-13616-cov-2.861216_pt1 | contig 13616 bp, 10 predicted proteins | sample MGYA00238166_ERZ767019 | MGnify/ENA primary metagenome ERZ767019 (study PRJEB28930, sample SAMN06266391) | marine metagenome | isolation source: Sea water from 250 m depth | place: Atlantic Ocean...
GTTCCAATATTATGAATATAATGTTCATCCGGACGAAGGCGAGGATGCGTTCCTTTCACACATAGTCGCTGATATCACTGGGGTCCCAGTATGTTCTATCGAGGAATCGGGAGAGGAGGTGTGCCTGGATGAACTCAACATGCAAAATGCCGCATTCTGGCTAGAGGTCAGAAACGAATCCACGGCTGACAGAAATTGGACTGTTGTGGAATTTCATGCCACGGAACCGATTGATTCGATTGTGTATGGAGACTATGAATACTATACTGAGGATGGCAGAGGAGCTACCTGGTCGGACCATGACTATCGATTATTCACAGGTCTGGAAATTCAGAACATGCCAGAAAGTCTGGTCCTTGAAGGTAACCTAAAACTGGATGAGACTGGAGGGTCCAATATTCCTATCAATGACGATGACGAGGATTTGAATGCCAATCTCGTAGGAGGATTCATAAGTGATGTTCTTCTGGGATTGGCAGGCAGAATCGTTTACATTGGAGATTTGCTAAGGTCAATCCCAAAAGCCGTACTGCAATCGACCATCGGTGAGGGAGATGGTGAGGTTTATGCCAGAATCAGGAATGGACTGAACAAACCGACCTACATTGATCATCTATTCGTCTATCTAACAAGCGACCGATATCTGGAAATGAACGATGGGAGTAATGATGATTATTTTGCCATCTACAATGAATCTGCATATCTGGATGCGAATTCTCCCAATAATCGTTCTGCCATATCATTAAAGAATCAGGATTACAGTTTTAGTGTTAGGGTAACCGATGTCGGTGACATTGATTTCTACTCAAGGAATGGAATCACTAATATCTCACTATCAATGAAACCCGAACGAGAAAAGCCATTCCGCGTCTATTTCGAGGGAATTGATGACCTAGGAGAAACCTCTCACTGGGCTAACATCACACTCAGCAATGTTCCAACCAATACTACCTTCAACATGGATAATGGGAATCTAGTTTATGCTGGTGGTGAGGATGGTGGTGAAATAATAGAACATATCACATTCACCAGTTTCGCAACTGGGATTTACTCATACGTCAGACTGGAACATTTACCGGGTTCGGCCGAGATTGTGAGTGCTAATGGTAATCTAAGACTCATAACTGACAGCTGGTTCAACTTTACTTTTGCAATTACCAATGTGACTGAGAATGAAAAGGCCACGGTATGGATATGGGATCATTCAGACTACAATGGAAGTTCCGTGATGCTGTACCAGAATAATATGGGATTGGCCAATGAAACGGCTAGTCTGTCAGGCAATCTCGTCTGGTTACAGGCACTGAGACTGGATGATGACGGGAGTGGTGAGCTAGCTGATTTCAAAATAAACCATATGAAACCAGTCCAATTCAAGGTAGGGGCTGTGGATGACACTTCATACGAAGAAGAACACAAGGGTCTGGACGCTTATGTCTTTATTGATTCCTTACCTGCCGAGATTGTAGTAACGGTTCCTATACTCGATGCAGGCGGTATCATCAATAGTGATGCAACAGAGGTGAACAATCTTCAAGATATTGCAATATTCATCGAGGCCCTAGCTGATATCGGAACAGCTTTGGTCAACGTTGTGGCAGGACTCTCAGTTAACCTTGTGACAAATGTGGAATCATTCGAAACTGTTGCCAGATTCCTTTACAATATGGAGGAAGAAGTCGCAATCACTGCATGGGTGGACAAAGGAAATATCGACTTACTCGATGAGGAACCAAAGTGGGTAGAGGGACTCTGGTCCAGTCAAAAGGACATTGAAGGAGAAACTATTCTGGCTGCTAGAATACTGCTTAGAGGATTACCACAAGCAGTTGATGTAAATTATACCTCTAAAGGAGACAAGATAGACCTTGAACTAAGCTTAGAGGATTTCAATTACAGAGATACTGTAGATTATGTGATATTCAGGGAAGAAGGAATAATCGGGCCCAGAGTAACAGCATTCATTGAGGAAATACCACAGGGGCTTGATCTTGAACTAAAAGCTGACCTAATCGTGAACGGTACCGTGGATAACTTGACCTTGAAAGGTGATTTGAATTTAACCACAAACCAACCTGTAGGACCTATCTATCTGGTTATTGAACAACTGGAGGATGATAATCCGTATCGAATTGAGGCTGCGATTCCAAAGTTACCCAGCAGTATGGTCATTGGTATGGACATTCATGATGACCTCCTTGAATTCAATATAACTGCAAATATGCCCATAGATGAAGTGGTTCTGGAAATCGAACTAGGAGACTATGAAGGACTAGAAAGTAAATGGGTTGAAGGTATTTCACTCGATATGTCGGATGAAGGAGGGATGAGCATGAAAGCATATCTAAGAGGTATTTCACCAAAAATAGGAGTCACGATTTGGGACCCTGTGGATGAAGGAGCGAAAGTTGATGTGCTTCTTGAGGACTTCAACAATGATTCCCCAGCCATGGAAATGTTATTGATCGATGTAAACAATTTTGCGAACAAAAGCGTCCTAGTAAGGATTGATGAACTTCCCGAGAACTTTGATATGAATGCATCTATTTTCCTTGATGACCAGGATTATGAAAATGCCCCGATAGTGGGTAATATCACCGTAGAATCCAACAAGGAGCTGGGTTCAATCTATGCTTTAATCGAAGAGGATACTACTGGAAACAAGCTAGAACTGGCCGTTCCAGATCTCCCTGAAAGAATGAACCTAGATGTCAGTCTGAGTGATGATCTTGACATTGATTTTAGTTCATCCAGTGCTCCTTCAAAGGTAATACTTGCAATTGACTCTGGTAACACTTCTGACATCAAAACGGAATGGACTCATGGAATTGTGTTGAAGCAAACCGATGCTGGCGATTCTGTCAGATTGTATCTTGAAGGAACAGTGACGTCCGCAAAACTCAAAACTGAATTTGGGGAACCCGACAAGATAAATCTGGAACTAGGCGACTGGTCCCCTGAAACACCATGGATCTCACTCAATCTGGATCGTGGAGAAAATGAAACAGGAATAGAATTATTCTTGGATGAGGTCGGCATGAACAATAACATTGATGCCTTCTTCCAGACTGGAAAAACTTGTACAGATGAACTGTCCACATTTTGTCAAGGCCGTGAGTTAGATGCAGTTTTTGATATACATCAGACCGGAGGCATAGGTAGATCCTATCTGAGAACTCATAACCAAACTCGCCCGTCCATGAACGAAGTGTACTTCTCGAAAGTTCCAAAAGACCTTCGTTCTGACATAATTGTCGGCAAGGAGATAGATATTATCTACGAGGCAGATGGTCAAATGGATTATATCTGGGTCAAGACTGCAAACCGGGATTATGGAAAGTGGCGGTCAGCCCAAGCAATTGTGCACGATGTTCCGGAATCCTTTCACATGGGAATAAATCCCAATTATGAATTTGATATGGATAAGGCATTTATATTTCAAGGATTTCCTGACGTGTTTGTTACAACCAGTTCACCTCAAATTGACATTCTACTGAAAGTTGATGAAGGATACACGGGAGGGCATTCAGGAACACTGATAGATGTCATGAATGTCGGTGACAACACAACTATGACGTTAGAAGGAATCAATTACATCATTGATTCTCCAGAGGGAATCGAAAAGGCATACATGCAGGTTACAAATTCTCCTGCAACACCAGAATTTTATCTAGATTACATGGTGATTTATGCAAACGATGTTAAACATGTCGAGATTAAGCCAAGCCAAATCTTTGGACTTTATCCTGTATTTGAACTAGAAAACGCCGATGGGGGAGAATTGTCATTCGCAATAGGTGGAGAACTCAAATTAGGGCCCATCAAACTGAAGACCTCAGCGGTTCTGATGGACCTGCGTGTCAAGAGTGTGAGTGGACATCATATCCTACCTACTTGGCTAGGTGTGCAAAAGAATGGAATGGATACTGAACTAGGGGAAAATGAGAAGCATTATATTCTACCCGAACCGGGTACAAGCTTCATCGCATCTCTGGAGGCTACTATCTTATGATTCTCGGCCCTCAACAACGGAAAATAATCGTGAAGTTCGGAGTCGGGATTATGGCTTTGTTGCTGGTATTCGTTTGTTATTCCTATGTCATACCTAGAACCGAAGTCGAAATCGATACTGTGTATCACAGTTCTTATTCAGCTCTCTTTGTGCAGTCAAAGGTGAGTAACACAGGTACGAAACAGATTACTAATCTGAAAATAAAAATTTCCGTATGGAATGGTACTGAGATGTTAGAAACCGATACACATTATCCAGGAGTTCTAAATGCTAAACAATCAGTTAAATTACCACCCCTGATATTCGATGGACCTCACTCTGATTCCTATGAGTTATTGATAAATCTAGAATTCATAATTGATGGGGAGAAACAGATTTTAGCCTATAACTACGAGATAGCAGACTATGGGAATCTGGCCTGGCACGACCAGTATATGAGTTTCTGAGATAAAGAACAACTTTATTACTTGGCTACTGAGTGGTATAAACTCGGACTTAACCCCGGACTCAACCCACATGGCTAAGCAAATTATTTCAGCTTCAGAAATGGAGCGTTATGGATATTGCCCTTTATCTTGGTACTTAGATTTGAGAGGTATTGATGCTGAAGGAGACGAGGTCAACACTGGAGTTGAGAAACACAAGGTGATAGGTGATTCTCTAAAGAATCTACTTGTCGAAGAAGAAAAGTCCAGAGAAACATCGACTACCTTAATGACTATCATAGGATTGATTATGGCGGTGGTCACTATCGCTTTGATTATCCTATGGCTCTCAACAGACGTCTTAAGGCAGAACATGGGCGTCATACTCTTGATAATTGGAATTGGATGGATGCTGATAGCTGCTTTTTTCCTTTACAAATTGCTACTGTCAACTGAAAAGATAGACCAATTACGTGATGATTATAACTTGGGTGAAGAAACCATCGAGACTCCGGATGGACTTACAGAAGAAACACCTGTCCTAAAATCTAGAAAATACAACCTTGCTGGCAGACCAGATTTTATGATAAAAGAAAATGATCTGAGAATTCCGGTTGAAGTCAAAACCGGAAGGCGACCCAAAGCTCCCTTCTTCAGTCATGTATTGCAAATTGGTGCATATTGTCTTCTGAGTGAGGAAACCTTTCAAAAAAGTCCCACTCACGGACAAATAAGATATGGTTTTGAAAACGAACCTCATAACGTTGATTGGGAACCCAAACTAAAAACGCTAGTTCTTGAAAAGATAGAAGAGATGAATGATGTTCTAGAGGGGCGGACAAAAGCTCATCGTAATCACAAACGAGTAGGAAAGTGTAATAGTTGTTCTAGAAGAAAGGGATGTCCCGAGAGATTAAGGAACTGATTTGAGTTCTGGCACATATACTTATACATACGGGCTACTTGTAGCCGCCCAGCGATGATTCCAGTTAAGGTTGCTATTTCTGGCCAACCTGGCACCGGTAAAACCAGGACGGTCTTAAGAATAGCCCAAATGATTGAAGATAAATTCCAAATAGGTGGATTCACCACCCATCCTATTGAGGAAGATGGTGAGCTGATAGGCTACAATTTGAAAGACTACATAACTGGTGAAGAAGAGTTATCGGCATCAGTAAGATGGGATGTAAAACCTAAAGTCCCTGGTAGAACACCTGAAGCAACACCTCTAGGCATAAGACTTGATGCTGTCAATAGAATAGCAACAGCTTCTGTTGCCAAAGCAATTGAGGAAGCGGACCTGATTCTGGTCGATGAGGTTGGAAAATTGGTATCTGAATCAAAGGAATTCAGCGCTGTACTCAAAGAAGCGCTAAAATGTGGTAAGCCGATGTTGATAACTATGCACAAAAGGTCCAGGAATCCTTTGTTACAGTCAATACGTAAGAGAGATGATCTAAGAACTCTGGAAGTTACACCCATCAACTCAGCAATACTACCCTCAAAGGCTGTCAACATCCTGAAAACCGGAATGGTGTGAAGGAATTTCGAGAAGGAAAAGCAGTATTCAAAGCAAATCTCTCCGGTAAGGATAAAGGTCCTGGAAAGGCAAAGGGGGTATTCTATAATCCGGCCATGAGATTGAGTCGGGATCTGCATGTCGCATTTGCAAAACAATTCGACTTTAGGGGCATCATGCTGGATGGATTAGCTGCATCTGGAATAAGAGGAATTAGGTTGAATCTGGAAGCGGGAGTGAATGTTGAATTCTGTGACAGCTCTAGGATGGCGACAGAGACAATAGCTGAGAACCTTAAGATGAATGGGATCAAGAGCGAAATATACAATGAACGTGTTGAAGAACTGCTACAAGATAGAAAATATGACTGGATTGATATTGATCCCTTCGGAACACCAGCTCCCTATCTGGAAGCAGCACTGAAAGGTTTGAACGATGGAGGAATACTGGGTATTGCGGCCACCGATACAGCGGTATTGTGTGGGGCTAAACCATCAATTTGCAAGAAGAGATATGGGGCAGTTTCGATGAGAAGAGTTGCCGCCAAGGAAGTAGGAGTGAGAATCCTACTATCCCGGATTCACAACATCGCCTCGGAAATGGGTAAGGGAATCGAACCATTGCTATGTTATTCAGAAGGACACCATTTACGGGTTTTCGTACGGCTTGGAAAAAGAAATAATGTCGCCCTAAAATGGATAACCGAGGACATGAGAATCGTGGATAGAGAAGAGAAAGACGCAGGTGGACCTTTGTGGGTGAGAAAGATAATCAAAGCAGAGCTGATACCAGAATCTCAAGACGGAGCACTGGGAAGACTTCTGGAAACACTTAGAGAAGAAGCGGAAGGTCCTCCTGGATTACATGACATAAACGATATCGCAAAAGCAGCGGGAATCGGACAAACACCACAAAGAATCAAAATTGTGGAAAGTATACGAAAATTGGGATCTTTTGCCAGTTCCAGTGTCTTCTCTCCACTTGGCATAAAAACAGATGCTCCCGAAGATATACGGAATCAGGCAGTGAAACTCGCCCAATCTTTATAATGCCCCTTTGAGTCCGCGCAACCCCATGGAAGTTAGCGTAGTTGACAAGTCAAAGAATGAACTGGAAATTGAGGTTCGAGGTGCCAATGAGACACTGTTGGGACCGCTGATGAATCATACCTTGGCCAATCCAGATGTTGATTATGCTTCCTACTATATGGGTCATATTGTTCTGGACCATCCCAGATTCTACGTAAGAACCAAGAAGGGAACGCCTAAGAAAGCAATCAAAAAGGCCGTAGAGACCATTATCGCTGACATAAAGACCATTAGCGATAAAATAGCTTAGGAAAATGTCCTCACCGGCAAGACCGGAAGTTGGCAAGGAAGAATACCTTTCGAAAAGTAAAGGTATTGGGGGGAAACTGCGTAAGATTCCTGAAGATTTCGAGGTTCTGGAATTCATTGAAGCCAAGGCCAATCCTCACTGGATCTGGGCCAAGGAGAACAAGGATGGAAGGCATTGCATCGTTAAGATTACCTCAAAGAACTGGGACACACACATGCTGGTCAAAGAATTGTCAAAACGATTGGGTATTGGACAAAGGGCCATCGGATTTGCGGGAACCAAGGACAAACGAGCAATCAGTACGCAATATTTTTCATTGATGGCATCAACTGAAAAAATAAAAAAACTGGAAATCAATAATGTAGACTTGGAATTGATGCATCGAACAATCAAACCCATCCGATTAGGCAACCTGATTGGAAACAGATTCAAGATAAAAATCACTGGAACGGATGGAAATAAGAAGAAGATAAATGATATTCTTGGTCAATTGAATGGGGGCTTTCCCAATTATTTTGGAATTCAACGTTTTGGTGCGGCCAGACCCATTACACATCTAGTAGGTGAAAAGATAGTCAGAGGTGATTATCAGGGAGCGGTCTGGGACTATCTGACCAAAGATGGGCCTAACACCATGGGAGCAGAAGCCAGAGAATTCCTAAAGGAGAGTAAAGACTGGAAAGCTGCGCTGGAAAAGTTTTCCTATAATTTACTATTTGAAAGACAGATAATTGGCCATTTGAGCAGAAATCAGGAGGATTACGTTGGGGCCTTGGGTCAACTTCCTGAAAGTCTATCGAAAATGCTGGTTCACGGATATCAGAGTCTTATCTTCAACAGGGTCCTGGATCAGAGAATAAGTGAGGGTCTAAGTATCCAAAAGCCTCTGATTGGAGATAATGTAATCCCTGCCGATAATTATAGAGGACCTGACCAGAGGAAGATAATCGAAGTAACAGAACGAAATCAGGCAAAATTAGAGAAGAGATGTGGTGAGGGAAAAGCATGGATTGCTGGACTTTTACCAGGTGCCAGAAGCGAACACACTGGCGGTATACAAGGTGACATCGAAAAAGCTGTGATGGATGAGGAAAAGATAGGATTCAAAGACTTCATTATCGAGGATATGCCAGAGTTGTCTTCTTTAGGGATGTATAGGCCACTTCATCAGAACATTAATGAACTGGAATGGGAATTCGATGAACAAGAGAATCCGGTATTCAATTTCTGGTTATACAAGGGTACATATGCAACATCGTTCCTTAGAGAGATAATGAAATGTGAGGATATGAGGGCCTACTAATGAAGCCTGAATGCATAATTTTTGATTGTGATGGGACACTAGTTGATAGCGAAGAAGTAACTAATGACATAATCGCAGAAATGGCTGGTGAATTGGGCGTCAAAATGACGGGAAAGGAAGCTACTGCGACATTCGGTGGAAAGACTCTTGACGCTGTGCTCTACAAGATGAGAGAATTATCAGGTAAGGAAATTCCAGATGATTGGTTACCAAGGTTAATCAAAGAGGTCAGTGAGGCCTGGAAGACTGAATTGAAGCCGGTAGATGGTGTAAGAGAATTACTTGAAAGTCTGGAGATCCCAATCTGTGTAGCTTCCAATGGTGAACCTATACACGTCAATCAATCACTCGAAATGACCGGACTACGTGACTTCTTTGATGGGAACATATTCTGTGCTTCCGACGTAGGCGTTCCAAAACCAGCTCCAGATCTGTTTCTATATGCTGCCAAGAAAATGGGTTTCAAGCCCAAACAGTGTATTGTTATTGAGGATAGTATATCTGGAGTTATGGCTGCAAGTCGTGCAAAAATCAAGGTCTATGGATTGGTAAAAATGTGTTCTGCTGAAGAACTTGAGAACGCCGGTGCAATACCTTTTACAAACATGCTGAACCTGCCTGCTCTATTGGGAATCTAAAATGAACCTAATGGACAAAATAGTGGTGGTAATGGTTGCTGGGGTTCTAATTGGAGTTGGAATAAACCAATACATGTACGATAAGGATCTAGATGGAGTGCCGAATGACAAGGATGACTTCCCAAGTGATCCAGATGAATGGAAAGACACAGATAATGATGGCATCGGAGATAATCGTGATAGGGATGATGATGGGGATGGGTACAATGACACTGAAGACCTATTTCCTGAAAATTCAAATGAATATGCTGACAGTGATTTGGATGGAATCGGCAATAATGAGGACTTGGATGATGACGATGACGGATATGATGATTCAGAAGATGTTGACCCGTTGAATGATATTGCCCTGAGGTTTGTATTTGAATGGGTTGAATTGACTGATAAGCAGAACAACAAGGCGAACGCCCCGTTGGTATTCTATCTCTATCAGGGTTCTGAGCAAATCCATCGTTTTGATAACAACAACAACCCCTGGTTTGTTCCATGGCAAGAAAAATTTGACCTGAATGCCGATTTCGAACTGAATGTACCTGACAACCAGACCGAACATCAATTTACAGTAATAGCTATGTTTTACAAGTTCAGAAATCCCGAAGAGTTCGATATCAGTTCCTCCAACGATAGCTATCGGGCAACTATAACCTACAATCTGAGCACTAATTCCTGGGAACAAGGCAGAAATGGAACTCTGGATGGTGAAATTGATGGAACAAACGAAAATGATGACGCCAGATTATACGTCAGTATTGAAAGCTATAACTTTGGGTACCTGAAATCATATTCCTGGAGATTCAACACTATAGACTTTCAACTCACCCATAACTTTGATCCTGCAAGATATTCCTTTTACTCAAATCAGCCACACAGTGTCAAGGAATACAAGGATTATATGAACTTCGTGACCAAAGATGAAGAAGCTGTTGTGGAGATTGGACTAAAACTAAGGGCTGCTTCCGAAGAAAAGGGATTTGACAACTTGGACGAAGTGAACTTCATCATGAGTTTTGTACAATCACTCAAATATGCTGAAGACAACATAACTGCAGGATATGGTGAATATCCGCGATATCCAATCGAGACACTGGTAGATCAGGCGGGGGATTGCGAGGATAGCTCAGCTCTCTTGATCTCTCTATTGGAACCGTTAGGATACGAAGCGGCTTTAATTCTCATACCTGATGCATGGGATGGCTACGGGCATGCCGCAGTTGGAATCAATCTGACAGGAGCCTCAGGATTGTACTACATTCTAAATGAAGGGGAAGAGAATGAGATAGGATACTACTACGCCGAGACAACAGCTCAGGGATGGAAACTGGGGGAGATGCCTGATCTAGATTCAAATAAGGCATACGTATATGAGGCCTGAAATGGACACAAATAAAGAGGAATTTCCTGTAAAAGTGGGTGACCAAATATATGGTCCAATATCCATGGAAAGATTGGTTTCTGACGTTAAAAGTGGGGAACTGACAAGTGAAGCTCGATTCTGGGATGGTGAAGAATGGGTGCCAATCTCTATTCTTTCAGAAAAAGAGGACCCTACTGTATGGGATGATGGTGAATGGGATGATGATATTGATTCTATACCAGAAGGAGGAGCCCCCTTACCTACAACATCTGCATGGGAAGATGTTAACCGAAAAGGTAGATGGGTGATGATCTATGGTGACCATCTGGTTATAGAAGGAGGAACTACCAACGTTAAGGATGTAGGTCGAATAATGGAGGGTGAGCCTCTAAGTGGAGGAATACCTATCTCAAAATTGGTCAATGTCAGCTTCGAGGATTCGAACGTGGGAGTGGTGGTAAAAGCCAGCAGCTTTCACAAAATGTATGAGATTTATTCACTGGAATGTTGTATTTCTAAAGATGATAGTGAAGAACTTATGAAAGAACTAACGGCTGCAAAAGTCAGAATTTTGAGCAACTGAAACTTTTTATTCCACTAAAACTGAAACAGATTATGGAACGTATGAGAACTCTGATTGTAATCGCACTGCTTTTGATTAGCCCGATGATGGTTTCAGCATCAGCTAATGAAAGTGTGATGCACCCCAATATAATCAGAGTGATGAACAGTAATGATAATAATACGGAAATCGGTTTTATTGTTCAGTATAGGCCGCATTTAACTGAAGAACACCTAGCAACAGCTGAAGGAATCGGAATAGAAATAATCAGTGTGTTCGAATTTATAGATGGATTTTACGGAAAGGGAGACTCTGAACAAATCAAGTTTCTGAGCGGACAAAAAGATGTAAGTTGGATTGAACACAATTCTCAGATGGAATACCATATGCAAGATACTACTAGGGTAATAAATGCTGTAGAGGCATGGAGAACGGTAATAATTGATGAGAATGAACAGATTGTTGAGGATCAATTCCATCAACATGATTATATTGATGGAACTGGAGTAGCTGCAGTAATAATTGACACAGGTATTGATGCCGGTCACCCTGATTTTGATTATGATAAAGGTAAAACTCTTTCTTACAAATTTGAGAGAGGAAGTGGAACTTGGGTAGAAGCTGAGAATTCAGATACTTCTAGTGGTCATGGCACTCACTGTGCTGGGACTGTAGGAGGCAATGGGGATGCTTCTGCTGGAGCAAAAAAAGGAGTTGCTCCGGGAGCAACGCTAATTGGTATGGGAGTTGGTGATATTGCCTTTATCGATAATGCAGTAGAGGCTTTCGAATGGGTGTATGAACATTCTAGGCCTGACGCTAATCCACTTAACATACGTGTGACCTCTAATTCATGGGGAAGCTCTGGTTCAGAATATGATCCTTCAAATGCAATTTCACAAGCTGTTCTAAATTTAGCTTATGATAACAATGTTGTTTCTGTTTTTGCAGCTGGAAACTCTGGGGGAGATGGAAGTGACCTGCAAACTAATCCTTACTCTAACATTCCATTAGTAATAGGTGTAGCGGCTCTAGAACACGATGGAAGCGGAATAGCGGACTTTTCTTCAAGAGGTGATATGGCAAAACCTCAGACGTGGCCTGATATTGGTGCACCAGGAGTCAATATTTGGGCAACTGCACCAAGAGCAACCTTAATCGATATAATTCAACGACCAACCGATGATGATCTATACTACATGGCAATCTCTGGAACATCAATGGCAACGCCACATATTGCTGGTGTGGCTACACTACTGTACCAAGCAGCTCCATCACTTGGAATTGCTGACTATCTTTACGAAGATCACGCAGATTCAGAGGGTGAATGGTATGATGGAAGAATAGATACTTTTGTTACAGAAGCTGAATTGATATTGGAATTATCTGGAAGATACATGGAAGGTGCACAACCAAATGCTAATGGTTCTTACAGCAGAACTGGAGGCGAACATGATTGGGGACAAGGACATGGTCTGATTGATGTGAAACAGGCTGTGCAAATGGCCCTTGTGCTCGAAAGATTAAGAAATGTCGATAACAACAATGATGGAGTACCTGACAATTCAAATGTAACTGTATTTGACGCAAGAGACAGTATGGATGGCATTAGCCACATCTACAAAGATCGTGAGTACACTGATACCTTGACAGGAGAATGGAAAGGAGAGTGGGCATACTTTGTAGGAAGTGGTGGGACATACATCACTGATTCTACACATTATCTACATGTACCTAAAGGAACAACCAGTGCTGAAATTATCCTTTCATACCCTCAAGTCAATACAGATCTGTTTACGGTTGCAAATCTAGACCTGACTGTTGACATAAACAGTGATGGATCTAATGATAATGGACAAAGTTTTGGAACTAACACAAATACGAAAGAATATTCAATCAATGTTGACGATTCAAGCAGCGGACATCTATGGGTATTCGGTATAGAAGGAACTGCACTTGGATTAAAACCAACACAAGGAGCCACGTTAGAAGAATACTGGGAACCAAGAGTCCCTTACGAAGTCAATGTTAGATTGTTCATGGGAGAAGGAAATCATCAAGTTGATGAAAATATGACAAATTATGAAGATTATGCATGCTCGACCGATGGTGTAAACATGAATACACACAACCAAGCTTGTATTGCAAAATTGGAATTTGGAGAACCATCATCATCATACAATGGAAATTACATAGAAATGATGTACCATTCTTTCAATCTCAGTAGACTCGAAATCAAACAGGATAACGTGGTAACTCAAGAAGATGGTTTTTGGAATGTTAAAAATGCAGCTGTAGCTGCAGGATTGGTTGGATTTAGCTTAGGAGGAGTAGCTTTTGTTCTATGGGCTAGAAGTCCTAAGAAAAAACTAGCTGATTTGTCGCAAACTGCAATACGAAAGGTACAGAGCAAAAGAAAATAATAAAACTGCTTAGAATAAAAGAGAACTAAAAGTGAGGTTCCA
>ENA-UPTF01001694-UPTF01001694.1-marine-metagenome-genome-assembly--contig:-NODE-1694-length-13610-cov-11.813862_pt1 | contig 13610 bp, 10 predicted proteins | sample MGYA00238166_ERZ767019 | MGnify/ENA primary metagenome ERZ767019 (study PRJEB28930, sample SAMN06266391) | marine metagenome | isolation source: Sea water from 250 m depth | place: Atlantic Ocean...
TTTGTGTCTGTACCCCTAAAGGGACTAACTGATAAAGAATATGCAAAAGCCTTGCTGAAAGAGATTTCTCTAAAAAAGGTGACTCCATCTAAAAGTATTTCTAATGGCAATCCATTGCCTTACGAGAGTCCAGATACCACTCATTTCTCTGTAATGGATAGTGAGGGCAATGTAGTTTCTAATACTTATACTCTTAATTTTTCTTACGGTTCGGGAATAGTTATTCCAGGTACTGGTATTCTTATGAATAATGAAATGGATGATTTTTCATCCAAAAAAGGGGTACCGAATGCTTATGGCTTAGTGGGGTATGAAGCTAATGAAATTGAGGGTCAAAAAAGGCCTTTGAGCTCCATGACACCCACTATTGTTTTTAAGAACAAAAAACCTTATCTCGTTTTAGGAAGTCCTGGAGGAAGTAGAATAATTACCACAGTGTTGCAAGTAGCACTAAATGTTTTGGAACATGATATGAGCGTAAAGCAAGCAGTAGTTAGCCCTCGTGTTCATCACCAATGGCTGCCTGATGTGCTTCTTATGGAAGAAGGGTTTAGTCCAGATACCGTAACCTTACTTGGAGAAATGGGTCATACCATTAGATCATCAAGAACCATGGGAAGTGTTCAAGCTATCATTTACAAAGATAAATACTTTTACGGAGCTGCAGACCCACGAAGACCGTCTTCTGGTGCTGTTGCTGTGAATCCCTAATTTATGAAAAGGAACCTAATTTTAACTGTATGGGTATTTGTTACCTTTCTTTATTTTAATCTTTTAGTTGCGGCACCTGATTCCATTTTTCGCTATTCTGATAGGGTTCATCCTGATATAGCTGATTCTAATATGGTGGTAAGCCAGAACCAGATTGCCACTGAAGTTGGTTATCAAATACTCGAGCAAGGTGGGAATGCGGTCGATGCGGCCACGGCAATTGGATTTGCTCTTGCGGTAACTTTACCAAGAGCAGGAAATCTTGGTGGTGGCGGTTTTATGCTCATATACGATTCTTCTACTAAGAAGGTATCCACCATAGATTATCGTTCTGCAGCGCCCAAAAAAGCCAAGAGCGAAATGTTTTTGAACAAGAATGGAGGAGTTATTAGATACGGTTATATAGTTACTGCCGTTCCAGGAACTGTAGCTGGGTTAATTAAAGCTCATGAAGAACACGGAAATTTATCTCTGCAAGAAGTTATTGAACCTTCAATAGATTTAGCCTCAAAAGGTTTCAGAGTGACCTATGATCTTTTCCAAGCTCTTAATTTTGGAAAAGTCTCTCTTTTGGAAGACACAACCAGTAAGACTAAATTTTATGATTCAGGCCAAAACACTCTTCCAACTGATTCATTATTGATTCAACCTGATCTAGCTAAAACATTAAGGCTGATTAGTACAAAAGGAAAAGACGGTTTCTACAAAGGGAAAACAGCTGAATTAATTTCACAGGCTTCGAAAACTAACGGGGGTTTAATTACTCAAAAAGACTTAGCTTCTTATGAAGCGAAAGAAAGAACCGCCATTAGAACGAGTTATCGAGGTTATCAAGTGGTAACTATGCCTCCCACAGCAAGTGGAGGGTTGGTGTTATTGCAAACCCTAAATATTCTTGAAAACTTTAATTTGAGAGAACAAGGGCACAATTCGGCAAATGCAATTCATCTTTTATCTGAGAGTATGAAGAGGGGGTATGCTGATAGAACTCGTTATCATGGGGACCCTGATTATTTCCCAGTACCAATTGATCAACTGATTAACAAAGATTATTCAAAGGAAAGGGCTCTTTCTATAGATTTAAACAGTGTTACGCCTTCAAGTGAAATATTTCCAGGAAAAATTATTGTTGTAGATGAAAGTCCTGATACCACTCACTTTTCTGTAATTGATTCTGAAGGAAATGCCGTATCCAATACATATACCTTGGGATCATCATTTGGTTCAGGAGTCACCGTGCCTGGTGGCGGTTTTTTACTTAATAACCAGATGAGAAACTTCTCTCATTCATATGGAAAGTCTGAACGAATAAGCTTATCAACCAGTCCGGCAAATAGATTACAACCTGGGAAAAGGATGATTAGTACACAGACCCCAACCATAGTTTTTGATCCACAAGGAAATTTATTTATGATTCTCGGCTCTCCTGGTGGAGGAAGAATACCTAATATAGTCGCTCAAGTTATTTCAAACGTTATAGATCATGATATGGGTTATGCCGAAGCAGTTATGGCTCCTAGAATTAACCAAAGACTAGGAGGTAAATTAGAGTTGGAGACAGGATTTAGTAGAGATACTATTCAATTGTTGACTTTAAAAGGGCATAAGCCGACTTCAGCACCTTCTATGGGAAGTGTCCAAGCTATATTTATTGATAAACCTTTCATTTATGGTGTGGCTGATACAAGGAGACCCGGTGCAGCTGCAAAGGGAAAAACTAATCTAAAGTAAAAAAGCTGGAACTAAAAAGACTGCTACGATAGAAACCAAGACTATTCCAATTAGATTTAAAAGAAAACCTGCTCTAGCCATTTGTGGAACCTTTATTAATCCAGAACCAAAAACTATTGCATTTGGAGGAGTTGCTACTGGCAACATAAAGGCACAACTGGCAGCAATCGCAACGGCAGCCGTCACTAACAGAGGGTCAAAATTAGATTGAAGCGCTATAGCAGCAACCACGGGTAAGAAGGTTGCGGTTGTAGCCATATTGGAAGTTAACTCAGTTAAGAAAATTATCATCGTAACAATTAAAATCACAATGATAACGACGCTAACACCCCCTGGAATTAAATTGCCTAACCAGATGGCTAGTCCGGTACTTTGAACGGCATTAGCTAAACTTAATCCTCCTCCAAATAAAACCAAAAGACCCCAAGGGACGTTTTCTTGTGCGTCCTTCCAATCTAAGAGAGGGCCTTTTTTTTCAGCGTTACCACTGGGCAATAAAAATAAAATTAAAGCTGCAATCATGGCTATCCCGGCATCAGATAGATAGGTTAAACCCGGAATATTATCTAAGGCACTTCTAGATAGCCAAGCCAAGGCAGTAAGTACAAACACAATAAATACCCTGACTTCTGCTCCACTAAATTTACCTAACTCGGTTTTAAGCTCAGTTAAAAGAGATCTTGTTTCTGGAGAAGTTTCAAAGTTAACAGGATAAATAACTTTAGTAAGGATTAACCAGCATATGGGTAACATGGTTGCACTGAGAGGAACCCCGACTTTCATCCAATCCGTGAAACTTATATCTAAGTTGTAATTGTCTAACATAAACCCTGCCAACATACCGTTAGGTCCAGTACCTATTAAAGTTGACATGCCTCCAATGGTGGCTCCGTATGCAATGCCTAAAAGAAGGGCTAATTGAAAATTACTAGCCTGTTTTTCAGAAAGTTCTGTAACAGTGTCTTTCACTACAGTGATAACGGCCAATCCAATAGGGAGTAGCATTATCGTAGTAGAAGTGTTCATAACCCACATGCTTATTAATGCAGCAGTTAGCATAAATCCGCCAACCAAGGAAGCACCATTTGAGCCAACAGACTCAAGAACAATCAACGCTATTCTTTTATGAAGATTCCATTTTTGGATGGCTGTGGCAATTAAGAAACCGCCAAAGAAAAGGTAGATAATTTTGTTGGCATAAGGAGCTGCTGCTGATTGCACATCTGAAATCCCAAAAATTGGGAAAAGAGCTAGAGGAATTAATGCAGTAACTGCTACAGGTACGGCTTCAGTAGCCCACCAAACACCCATTAATAGGAATAGTGCGGCCGTTCTATGACCTTCTATAGACAACCCATCTGGAGTTGGCATAAGTAGAACTAAAGCTAATGTGCCAAGCCCTAAATAAAATCCTAAATTATCTAAAACTCTTTGCATGAAGAAACTTATACTATAAGAAAAAGGGAGCCTAAGCTCCCTTTTTAATGTTTAAGGTCTTTATCTCACACTCATTTGGAAATCAAGATAGAAGTTCCTTCCATAGTCTTGATGAGCATCAGCATAGTATCCATAATATCTATCTGCTGTAGGAGCCCTTTCATCATCAAGATTTTTTATGGCAAATCTAACTCTTGCGTCGTTACCTCTTAAACCAAAGCTATAAGACATGGTTAAATCCATAGTTGTCATACTAGGAATTAGGTAAGGTACTCCATCCTTTGTACCTAAAGAAGTTTGCACAAAAGAACCTTTTTTAAGTCCAGTTAAACTGACTCTGTAAGGGCCTTTATCCCAAGACACTCTGAGAGAGTGTTTATTATCATAAACACCATCTTTTTCAAGTAGATCACCAAAACCTTTTATAGGTATTGACTCTGGAATTACACCACTGTCTTTTGCGGCTTGAAGGGCAGCAAATTCTCCACTTGCTTCTTGCTCAAATTTATCAAGAAATGTTCCGTTGTAGCGAAGATCAAAATCTCCAGCATCAGTTTCAAATCCATATGAAACTAGAACATCGGTACCTTCAACAGTCCTTAAAGCCATATTGGTGTAATCATTTTGAACATATTTGATTTCACCGAATGGACATACGCCTGCTGCGGCAAAACCTGCAGCATCACCATCATCAGGAGCTTCTCTGACAACCAAAGGATCTCCTGCAAAAGTGTCACAATTATTTGTTCCATTTGCAAATCGTAAGAGCATGTCATTGACTGTCTGGTTTTCACGACCAAACAAACCAATGGTTTTATCTTTTTCTAAAGTCCAAGCATCAATGGTAACGATTAAATTATCCATTGGAGTTAGCACAAGTCCGATAGAAGTGTTATCTGATTCTTCAGCATCAAGACCAGATGCACCAGTTGCCATTCTTTGAATGGTGTATCGAGAGTCAGAATCAATCACATTCTCAACGCTTTGCACTGCATTAACTTGGAATGCTGCTCGGTCATATCTTGTTCCAGACCTTACAACAGTTGTTTCATTCACTTGAATAATGTTTGGAGCCCTAAAAGATGTTGACATCGAGGCTCTAAAAAATGCCCATGGAGCTATATCCCAGCCTAAGGCAATTTTTCCGACAGTTGCATTACCAGAATCAGAGTAATCCTCATTTCTAAGTGCTACTTGCATATTAGCTGATTCAGCTAAAGGAATTTGTAATTCAGTAAAGAAAGAAGTTACATGTCTTCCACCCGAAACATCACCTGTTGGCGATGAATTCAATACATCTGCAACTAATGGATAGGTATCTCCTTCGTAGTCAGTATAGGTAATCGTTCCGTCTAACCTTGGATCTCTATCATCACTCATTTCTTCATCACGATACTCAAAACCTAACAAGACACCCACATCTCCTCCACCTGGAAGCGTCCAGAAATCATTGCTAGACATTTTAAAATCGAACATTGTGAGTTTACTTGAACCCTTTCTGTAAACATCAACAAGAGTTCGTTCTATGTTAGTAGCAAAATTACCTGCGCTAAAAGGGTTGTAGGCTGCTTCAGTAGAGTCCCAAAGAGCAGCTTTTAGAAGATTATTAGACATTCTATTCCTTGTGATGTCATCAGAAGTAGCTTTAGAATTTACAAAAGCTGCTTCCCAGTCCCAATTTCCTGTTGAACCCCTTAACCCTTGAAGAAACCTGTAAGTTTCTTTTTTTACATTTACTAATCTTTGTTTTTCTGCATAGCGATAGTTGTCTATGTACAATTCATATCCAGAAAAAAGGAACGTTGAATAAGCTGTTCCATCAACAGTCCCATCAAACAGTAATGAATTTAAATAATAATTATCCGGACCCACTCTGTGCTTTGAAGATGAAAATGCGTATGAAGGGTGGGCAATCCTATCACTCTCTGATTTGTAAAAACCCATTTCTGAAAATGCTTCAGTGCCATTACCCATGTCATGGTTGATAAACACTACTGTATTCATTCTTTCAAGTTCAGACCTAACATCAGTATCTCCCCAGAAGTTATATCTGATTGCACCGTTTCCATCTTGAGCTATACAAGTTCCATAACCGGTATCAAATATGGCACCATCTTGACTAGATCGATTATTACAACGGGCATCGCCAAGAGGAAAGATTTCAAATTCTCCATTGGAGTCTGTAAACACATGATTTAAAGGATTACTGCTTCCATGCTCACTGCTTTTAACCATATCAAACTGACCATACAAAGAATGTGCACTAGTGTTTCTAAAAGAAGTGCTTGTTTTCCAAGGTGAATCATCTGCAACCCAAGGCCTGTGGTCTCCTGCACCCCATCTTGCATCTTCTACCGCATTTATGTTGTCACGATCGTAATAATCAGCAAATAAACTTATATTAGTAGCCCCATCATTGAAGAATTTTCCCCATTTCAAAGTAGTTTTAGAATCTACGGCATCAAAATGGTCATAGTTACTAGCTTTAAATCTAACAGTTAAACCTTCAAAATCAGATTGTAAAACATTATTGATAACACCAGCCACGGCATCCGCACCGTAAATAGCTGAAGCACCATCACGTAAAATTTCTATGCGGTCAATTCCAGTTACTGGAATTAAGTTCGAGTTGACGCTAGTAGTGGGGACATAATCACCACCAATTAGCTCGGTTTGATAACCTGGTGAACTTACTAACCTTCTTCCATTAAGTAGGGTAAGAGTATTACCAACACCAAGGTTTCTTAAATTGTAAGCTCCCATGTCTCCACGAGATGCATTTACACCACCTGAAGCATCTTCAGCCTCTGTGAAGTAGTTCTGACCTTGCTCTACTATGTTTTCAAGTAGGTCATCACCAGAATCAACTCCAATAGCTTCAATATCTGCATTTGATATCACTGATACAGGTAGTGCTCCTGTTATTTTTGCCCCTTTAATTTGACTACCAGTTACAACGACTTCTTCTACTTCGTCATCTGCAAAAACAGAAAAAGGCATTAAAAACAGAGCCAAAAAGGCAATTTTTAAAAATTTATTCATATAACTCCCCAAATTTGTAAATAAACTACCAATATTCTACCTGAATCCAATAAACTAAAGCCAATTATTTAAACGGTTTAAAAAATGGCTAATAAATATTTACTTTCTTTGGATGGTGGCGGAGTCAGGGAATTAGCTACTGTTATTTTTTTGGCCAGACTAGAAAAAGCGTTAGGAGAGCCACTTTATAAGAAATTTGACTTCTTCATAGGAACCTCTGCTGGAGCTATTACAGCCATGGCCTTGTCCATAGCTAAAATGGGTGGAGATAATCTGTTGGACCTGTGGTCAGAGGAAACTTTTGAAAGAATTCTGGATTCTTCTTTATGGGATTCAAAATTAGGTCTTATGCAAATCAATCCTAAGTATGACGGAAAGGGAAAGGAGCAAGTATTAACTGAATACTTCGGTAATTTAAAATTAGGTGATGCAAGCGGTGATTTAGCTATTGTTAGCTATGACATTGAAGAAAGGAAGCCACTCTTATTAACTTCTTATGGGAATGGTAATATTTTAGCTATAGATGCTGGTCATGCATCTAGTGCAGCTCCAATTTATTACCCAACAGCCAGAGTGGGAAATCGATATCTTATTGATGGAGGAATAGTGGCAAACAACCCTGTTCTTCATGGATACGCTGAAGTAAAAAAACTTTATCCAGATAGTAATGTGAAAATTCTGAGTGTGGGCACCGGATTGAACAAAAGACCTTTGAAAGGCAAAGCTTCACAAAAATGGGGTTTAATTGGATGGTTAATGCACGATCTTTTTGGTCTTATGTTGGAAAGTAGTTTGGATCATGAAATAGCAACTGAAATAATTGGTAAGGACTATATTAGAGTTAATTCACCCTTAGGAAAGGTCAATCGAAGATTGGACGACAATAATAAAAGTAATCTAAATAATATAAGGAAGATGGGAGAGGCTTGGTGGCAAGAATTTGGAGACTCGGCCCTTGATCTTTTAAATTAAACAGATGCAATATCTAAGGCTATTAATTAGCTTTTCTTTACTCAGTTTTGTTACTTCTTGTTCGGTTAACCCAGTAACTGGCGAAAGAGATTTTGTTCTGATGTCAGAGGATGCAGAATTGGAAATGGGAAGGAGTTACAATTCACAAATTCTTCAATCTCAATCAGTTTATAACGATACTAAAATTCAAAATTATGTTCAGTCGATAGGAGAGTCTCTTGCTAAAACAAGTCACAGATCAAATCTGATCTACAGATTCACAGTTTTAGATAGTCCTGAAGTTAATGCGTTTGCTCTCCCTGGAGGTTACATATTCATAAATAGAGGTTTGATGGCCTATCTTTCCACTGAAGAAGAGCTTGCTGCAGTTTTAGGGCATGAGATAGGTCATGTAACAGCAAGGCACAGTGTTAGACAAATCTCCCAAGCTCAGTTGCTAAGCATAGTTTCATATGCTGTAGCTAGTAAGGCAGGATCAGCAGCCGGAGACCTTACTAATATAGCCAGTGGAGCTTTGGTAGCAGGATATGGCAGAGATATGGAACTTCAAGCTGATTCTTTGGGTGCCGAATACATGGTTAAACAAGGTTATTCGGCCTCTGGCATGATAAATACTATTTCGGTTTTAAAAGAGCACGAAATTTATTCAAAAGAAGTGTCAAAAAGAAGAGGGATTGTCCAACAAACGTACCATGGTATTTTTGCTTCCCATCCCTCTAACGACAATCGTTTAAAAGAAATTATTAGAGAGGCAGATAATTTAAAACAAAATACTCGCAACTATAATTCCCAAGACTACTTGGAAATAATTGAAGGGATGACCTACGGTGATAGTGAGGCTGCTGGAGTAAGGAGAAAAGATGGTTTTTATCACAAAGATTTAGACATCAGATTAATTTCACCTAAAAATTGGGAGATTATTAACACACCAAATTCTCTATTTTTTATTGCCATGGACGGCGAAGCTTCTCTAGGAGTTACTGTGTCTGATCAGGTAAGGAGAGAGACTCCTAAAGAGTACTTGGAGAGATTAGTGTCAGGAGAGTTGTATCAATCCAAAACTCTATTATTAGGAGGCCATCAAGCCTTTTCGACACTTTTAAAAGAGAGCTCTGGAAAAGCAAGGGTGGCAATTGTGTTCAAAGACAAAAGTATATTTACTTTCTATGGAACAACAGAACAGAATGGGGTTGATATAAGCCGATTCGATAGTCAATTTTTAGCTATCATTGAAAGCTTCCGGGGTTTAAATTCCAACGAATCTAAGTTAGCCATGCCTCTTAGACTTAAATCTTACAGAGTAAAGAAAGGAGACACTTATAGCTCTTTAGCTGAAAAGAGTTCCATTCCATTTGATCCAGAACAAAGACTGAGACTACTTAACGGAGATTATCCTACTGGAAATCTTCAAGCAGGAGCTTTGATTAAAATAGTAGAGTAATTGGATTAAAGAGGATTAATTACATGACCTCCGTCAATTGTAATCACTGATCCAGTCATAAAAGAAGACGCATCACTTGCTAACAACAGTAGAGCACCATCAAGCTCGGACTCTAAGCCAAGTCGCTTCATTGGAATTTTGCTTATGTATCCCTGACCTTCTTCAGTATCAAAGAAATCCTGATTAATTTCCGTAAGAATATAACCAGGAGCAAGAGCATTAACCCTGATATTTGATCTGGCAAGCTCAAGCGCCATGGCCTTGGTTAATTGGACTAAGGCTGCCTTTGCTGAAGCGTAGCTCGCAAGATTTAGACCAACTCTTTCTGCCAAAATGGAGGCTATATTAATTATGCTGCCACCATCTTTATTTTTTAACATGATATCAGTTGCCATTTTAGCTATTCTAAAAGCACCATTTAAGTTTGTTTCTAAAATGTTTAGCCAACTGTCTTCGCTAATATCTTTAAATCTAACAGGATCCGATATCCCTGCATTATTTATCACTATATCTAATTGACCTATAGTGTTTTCGATTTCATCTTTAAGACTGTTAACACTTTCTTTTGAGGTCACATCTAAGTTAACTATAAAAGAGTCATTCTCGAGTTCACTCTGTAATTTTTCCATCTTCTCAACTCTCCTTGCAGCCAGAATAGTTTTAGCACCATTAGAAGATAGGGTTTTAGCAAAATGTTTACCTAAACCGGAAGAAGCACCTGTGATGAGTGCTACCTTTCCAGACAGGTCGAAAGGATTTTCTTTTTCCATATTTAGATTATTTCAAAATACCTTTCTAATTCCCAGCTAGAGATTGTTTGTTCTTTTTCGAATAGAGGTTTGTTTTTTAAGAACTGTTCATACTCCCAAATTCGAGAAGCAGAAAAATGATCCACAAACTGGTCTCCCCATATAGATCTTGCTGCTTGAGATTTTTTAAAGAGCTCAGCTGCCTCCAATAGAGTACTAGGAACTTTATAGGCTTCTTCTGTCTTCATTGTGTAGGCTTCACCGGATGTAGGTTCTGTGGGTTGTAGTCTTTCTTTAATTCCTAAAAAGCCTGCAGCGAAAGTAGCAGCTAAAGCTAGATATGGATTAGCATCAGCACCCGCCAGTCTATTTTCTATTCTTTGCGAGTCCGGTGATCCCTCAATCACTCTAAATCCTGTAGTTCTATTTTCTTTCGCCCAAGTCATGTTAATTGGTGCCCAAGCTCCCACACACAACCGTTTATAAGAATTTGTAGTTGGTGCGATCATCGCCATAAACTCTCTACTGTATTTTTGTAGCCCACCAAGGAAATTAATCATTAATTCACTCATTCCACCACCTCCTTCATTCCAAAATACTGGTTTATTTTCTAGATCTACTAAAGAACAGTGTATATGGCCTGATTGACCAGGGTATTTTTCAGACCATTTGGCCATAAAGGTAGCCATAAGGTTTTTTCTTTGTGCTAAAACTTTCATAAAAGTTTTAAATAAAACAGCTTTATCTGCTGAGTTTAGAGCTTCATCTACTCCGATAGCAGCCTCTAAAACGCCCGGTCCTGTTTCTGTATGTAAGCTTTCAAGAGGAAAATCCATAACCGAGCTCATTTTTAATATTTCCTGATATAAATCTGAATGAACTGAGCTTCTTAACAAAGAATAACCAAACATCCCAGGTGTAAAATTAGACAGGTTTTTAAACCCCTTATCTCTAACAGAGATTGGAGATTCATTAAATAAAAAGAATTCATACTCCAGAGCTGATTTACCTTTAAGACCAGATTCTCTTAAAAGTTTCAGGACCTTTTTTAAAACAGTTCTAGGACAAACTTCTCCATCTTTTAACTCAGAAAGGAAAAAAGGTGTGTTTTTTTCAAACGGGATTGTTCTTTTAGAGTCTAAAAGAATTTTGACAGTTTGATCCGGAAAACCTGTATGCCAACCTGTAAATAAATTCTGCTCATCAGAAACTTTAAACTCATAGAGTGCATCGGAGCTATCCCAACCAAAAATGACATCACAAAACCCATAACCAGACTCAATGGATTTGAGAAACTTATCAACATGCATGTATTTACCTCTAAGCACGCCATCAAGATCTGTAATTGCAACTTTTACATATTCAACACCATTCTGTTGAAGGGCTAATTTTATTTCTTGGCTATCTACTTCCATGTAGCAATATTAACTCGGTTTGATAATAATCATAAAGAGGCTGTTAAAATAGCTCCCAAAATTCAAGATCTTATTTATTAAGTTTAATTCATTATGAAAAGAGAGATAGCTATCTTAGGAGGAGGAAGTTGGGGCACTGTTTTGGCAAATCTAGCTTCAATAAATGGAAATAAAGTGACCCTCTGGATGAGAGATGAAATCAATATAAAATCAATAAATGAAACCAACTTAAATACAAAATACCTACCCGACTATTTACTGGATGAAAATCTAACTGCTACCAGCAGTATTGAAGAAATTAGGTCTAGTCTATTTATTCTTTTTTGCGTTCCCAGTAATTCATTCAAGGAAGTTTTAACCAAAGCTATTCAACATATTAATCCCGATGCTTTTTTGATAAGCGCAACTAAAGGCATTGAAGAAGAAGGATTCCTTCTCATGAGTCAAATCTTAGAGAATGAGACAAAGGGTCATGACATAGGAGTAATAAGCGGCCCTAATTTAGCTCAAGAAATTTCACTTAATCAGCTAACTGGTACTGTAATAGCTAGTAAAAGTAAGGCTCTACAAGAGGAGTGCATCAAAGTATTTTCTTCAGATTCATTCCGTTTGTATACCAACGATGATCCATACGGAGTGGAACTGGGCGGAGCTTTGAAGAATATTTATGCTATTGCCTGCGGGATCGCTGATGGTCTTGATTCTGGAGAAAATACAGTAGGTATGATTATGACTAGAGGCCTTGCTGAGATGAGCAGATTTGCTGTAAATCAGGGAGCAGATCCTATGACTTTTTTAGGCCTTTCAGGAGTGGGAGACTTAATAACAACATGCGCATCTCCCTTAAGCAGAAACCATGCTTTGGGAAAGTTAATAGGCAAGGGGCTTACAATTGATGAAGCTCAAAAAGAGATAGGTCAGACAACTGAAGGCTTGAAGACGCTAAAGGTTGTTTGGGAGAAGGCTAAAGAAGAGGGCATTGAAATGCCAATAGTAAATTCCTTATATAAAATCATTTATGGGAAAGAATCTCTAGAGGGATCCATTGTGAAAGTTTTAGGCACAGACCAACCTAAAGATGTAGAATTCTCTAGATAATTAAAAAGTTATATTTATGAGTAAAAAATTTGAAGAAGAAAAAATAGATGCAGAAGAGTTGAAAGAAAATGTCTTTAATCAGGGCAAGTGGTTAAGACTTCTTTGGATTGCCTTATTTCTATTCATCTATGCATGGGCCTCAATGGTTCTTTACATAATAGCCGTACTGCAATTTTTATTTAACTTATTCACTGATAGCCCCAATAAGAGTTTAAGTGAACTGGCCGCTTTATTTAGAGAATGGATGGTTCAAATTATAAATTTTGTAACCTACCAAGAAACGGATAAACCTTACCCTTTTAGTGAGTTTCCAAAAAAAGGGGGTAAAAAATGATAGAGCTTTATACAGCTCCCACTCCTAATGGCCACAAAATTAGCATTGCTTTAGAAGAAATGGACCTATCTTATGAAGTAAAGCTTGTAAACATTGGAGAAGGGGAGCAAAAAAAAGAAGAATTTTTAGCTATTTGTCCGAACGGTCGTATTCCTGCAATAGTAGATACCGATAACAATAATTTTGCAGTATTTGAATCTGGAGCAATTCTTTTGTACTTAGCTGAGATTTCTGGCGGAAAGTTCTTACCGCAGGACTCACTTAAACGCTCTGAAGTCATTCAATGGTTAATGTTCCAAATGGCTGGAGTAGGTCCTATGCAAGGTCAAGCCAATGTATTTTTTCGATATTTTCCAGAAAAACTTCAATCGGCTATTGATAGATATCAGAATGAAACCAAACGGCTTTATACAGTACTGGATACTCAACTCAAAGGTAGAGACTTTATTTGTGACGAGTTAACCATTGCAGATTTTGCTACTTTTCCTTGGGTTAATATTCATGAGTGGTCTGGTGTAGAAATCAGTGACTTAAATAATTTATCTGCTTGGGTTGAAAGGTGTAGGGAAAGACCTGGTTTTAAAGCAGGTCTAAATGTGCCAAGAAGACCTGACAGAAAAGAGGTTGACCCTGAAGAAGTAAAAAAAGCAGCATCTAAAATGTTACAAAAATAGTTTCTT
>ENA-UPTF01001695-UPTF01001695.1-marine-metagenome-genome-assembly--contig:-NODE-1695-length-13610-cov-2.238232_pt1 | contig 13610 bp, 4 predicted proteins | sample MGYA00238166_ERZ767019 | MGnify/ENA primary metagenome ERZ767019 (study PRJEB28930, sample SAMN06266391) | marine metagenome | isolation source: Sea water from 250 m depth | place: Atlantic Ocean | study...
AACACAATTGCATTTATATTTGCTTCGGCATCTGAAAAAAATCCCACCAGAGTATTATCCGATTATGACAAAAAGATCGGATCATATGACACACTCTTCTTATGTTCAAAAGAAAAAGAAAAAATTCTTAAAAAAGATGTAGACTTAGATTTTAAAGAATTAGAAAAATACCAAATTGTATGTCCTGTTGGGGCAGAATCTCTTAAATACCAAGAGGCTCGGGAAAGATTCGAAAAAGGGCAATTCTTATTGGCAATGCTGGCCGCCCAACAGGCAGTGGAAGAGAGTAGTGAAAATGCTGCATATCGTCATTTATATGGAGCTATCCTGCTAGAACTTAAACAGCATTCCGAAGGAGAAATTAATCTTCGAAAAGCAGTAGAATTAGATCCAGACAATGCTGAGTTTCTATACACCCTCGCTAATCTGCTGATTACTCAAAAAAGTGATGTGGCAATCATGAAGGAGCTCCGGACTGGTATTGGACAGCCTCGGTTTAAAAATGTTGATCAAGAAGGTTTCGAGATGTTGAAACGGGTTATAGAATTGGACCCAGAGCACTTTAAGGCTCGTCATCGTCTCGGTAGGGCATATACTGATTTAAACCGACATGATTTGGCACTAGAACAATTTCAAGCAATTGCTGATAAGAATCCCCGGTATCCTTGGATTCATTCTTCTCTCGCTGTAATTTACATAGATGAGGGTTCTGTCGAGGAAGCTATTAAGTCATTAAAAAAGGAAATAGAACTCTATCCAGAACACCACTCAGCACGCCTTGAACTAGGAGAGGTCCTTCTTAAGTTTGGCGATTCAGAGCAAGCCTTAAAAGAATTGCTAGCAGTTAAGGAGGAGGCATTATTTTCTAAAGACAAACCAGCTCTTTACTTAAGTCTTTCAAAAGCCTATCGTGATATAGGAAAGCTGGAGAAAGCTCTAACATTTTTGAAACAATCTATTGCGTTGGATGGAAATGTTCCTAATGCATATTATCTAGGATCACAAATTTATCAGCAACTGGGTAAGCCGACGTTAGCCCGCCAGCAGATGGTGACGTTTCAGAAGGTTTACCGTAAAGAACGTCAGAAAAAATTAGGTTTTATGGATGATCAACCTGTCGGTCGAAAATAATTATTGGAGGAACCAGTTATTGATTTTGTATTCTGGCAATTTTTATTTTTCTAGGCCTAAGCATTAAAAATATGCGAGAATAAGGCAAATATTTTTTTGATCATTTTCTGAATGTTTATCTCGGTGGAACCTAAATTCCCTGAGAATTTTGGAGGAATCCCTAATGCAAAATCGAAATACCAAATTAAAGTCCTTAATAACGGTGTTCGGTTTATTGATAGTAATGCTAGGTGTAGGTTTTTCTCCCATACTAGCCAAGAAAAAAAGAGATAAAGAAAGGGAAAAGTCTCTGAGGCTAGAAACTCAGGATAAGTACCTTAAGAAATGGTTAAAGCAAGATGTTAAGTTTATTATCACTCCTGACGAGAAGAATGCATTTAAACAATTAACCAGTGATGATGAACGCTATGAGTTTATTGAACAATTTTGGTTAAGAAGGGATCCAACTCCAGATACATTAGTTAATGAAACTCGTGACGAGCACTATCGGCGAATTGCCTATGCTAATGAACGATTTACTTCCGGCAAGCCTGGTTGGAAGACGGATCGTGGAATCATGTATATTATGTATGGCCCACCGGATACGATTGAAACAAATATGGGTGGGGAAATGCCTCGAAATCAAGGTCAGGGTGCGATGTACACTGTAGGGGGAGGATCAGTTACTTATCCTCATATTTATTGGCGTTATCGTCATATTGCCGGGGCTGATTTAGGTAACGAAGTTGTCGTTGAGTTTGTTGATAAAACTCACACCGGCGAATTCCGAATTGCCCGGGATCCATTTGAGAAAGATGCTTTAAAGCATACGCCCTTTTATGACATGGATGCCTTGAATAAAATGGGTATCGGACCTCCAGGCACTAGATTAGCATCTGGTTTGTTGTTAGACGACTATCAACAGATGCAAAACTATAGAAACCAGACTTTAGCTGCTTTGAGTCAACCTCCTGAAATTAGATTTAAGGATTTGGAGCATCTCGTCGAGACCAAACTTTCTTATAATCTTTTTCCTTTTGAATTCCGGACTGATTTTCTGAAAATTACTGACGATACAGTTTTAACAGCGATTACTGTAGCTACACAAAACAAAGATATGACTTTTGAACAAGAAGCTGGTGTACATAGATCGTCAGTCAACGTTTTTGGTCGAATTACCACAATTACCGGAAGAAGAGTACATACTTTTGAGGAGCCAATTCGACAGGTGGTTCCGAATTCTTTATACAAGCAATCGATGGAAAGGACTTCCTTGTATCAAACCACTGTTCCATTGCGCTCCGGTGTATACAAGGTTGAATTAGTCCTGAAAGACTTGAATAGTGGTAATGTTGGGACGATTTATCGGAGTATTCGAGTGCCTAAATTTCCGGAAGACCAGTTATCTACCAGTAGTATTATCTTGGCAGATAAGATTGAAGGCTTACCTATTTATCAAGCATCTGCTGGTCCTTTTATTTTAGGTGGTGCAAAGGTTCTTCCCAATGTAACGGAAACATTTCATCGAGCTGACCCAATGGGGATTTATGTTCAAGTCTATAATCTTTCATTAGACAAAAATACCCAAAAGCCTTCAGCAACGATTGAATACATTTTAAAAAAGGGCAATCAAGAAATGCGCCGGTATAAAGAGGCTAGTGATACCTTATCGGGTCCGACAAAACAGATTACACTGCAAAAACTTTTTCCACTAAACAATCTACAACCAGGAAGGTACAGTCTAGTCGTTAATGTCACCGACAATCTATCCGCCAAAACAATTGCTCCTACTGCTAGATTCACAGTGCAGTGACGTTTATTGTTCCTCATAACACTAGAAAATAATTTGTACTTTTTCTTAAGATTTTCTGGGAGTTTAGTTGCTTTCAGCACTACTGGTATTATCCTGGTTAGGGCTGTTAGTCAATTTCGTAGTTACCTTTTAAATAATTTTACCTCTTAGTAATTCTGGAATTGTTCAAGTTTTAAGGGGATAGCTATTATGCATGTTTCGTTTCGTTGGTTCTATGTTTTTTGGCTAATACTTCTACCTCTGCAGATTTTTGGGCAGTTAGGGGTGGAAGATTCTTCTGAAAGTAATCTGGATTCTGAATTTACCTTTAGGGTGCCGGTTGATGTAGTTGTTGTTAATACTATTGTTACCGATCAAAAAGGTCACCCTGTAACAGATTTAACAGCTGAAGATTTTTCTATTGAAGAAGATGGTCGTCCTCAAACTATTCAAACATTTGTACGTGAGTCCTATAAATCTATTCAGGTTTCTTCCCGTGTTCCTAATTCAGGGGAGAATTCCATTGTTGAAAGGCAGACAACGAATAAACGAAAGTTTTCGGCGAATCGTCCCCGTTTTCTTAGTTTAGTGATCGATGATGTCACTTCTCCTGCAAGTGGTGATTTATATCAGACAGTGAAAGCTATCAAAAAGTTTTTAACTGAAAACTTGGAAGCGGAGGATCAGGTTTCTATATTGGCTGCCTCAGGACGGTTTCAGCTCTCCTTTACTAAGGATCAAGATCGTTTATCAGAAGCTGTTGAGATGCTTCCCCATAAGTTGAATCGGCAACGAGTATCTAGACCAGATTGTCCTAATATCACTGATCTTCAAGCGCAGAGAATTTTTAACAATACGGATCCTTTGGCTTTAGAAGTGGCTATTTCAGAAAGTATTCTTTGCGGAGAAACTTCAATCGGGGGTGCATCAGGCATACTTAGCGGTGCCAGCGATGGAGGTTCTCCATTCATGAGAAATGCTAATTTTTCGACTTTGGGGATTAGTGAATCGACTACTATGGGTCAAGTGAATGCTGAGCGATCAGTGAGATTTCATGCTAGTCGGATTCACCAGCAGAATCGGAATGCTAGAGAAAAACTACTGAGGGTGTTAGGCAATTACCTTCGTTCTCTCGGGCATTTTGATGGTAGAAAAACAGCGGTCTTATTTTCAGGAGGTTTCCTTTCCAGAGAACTTCGTTTTGAAATCCAGAAAGTAATAGATTCAGCATTGCGTTCGGGTGTCATCCTTAACACCATTGATATGCGAGGTCTTTACACGGTTTCTTATCAAGCTAGCGAAGGGTCTGCAATTATGGCTAGTTCAGACTATCTACGGCCAAAATTGGGAATGTTACAGGAGGATATGCAACAAAAAAGTTTGCCTTTAGCAGAAATAGCTCATGAGACGGGTGGAGTTTTTTTCCGCAACAGTAATAATCTTTTTCAGGGACTGAAAGAGATTACTGAGGCCCAATCGTTCTACTACGTTTTAACCTATGCTGCTCCAGATAATAAGCCCGATGGGAAATTTCATAAGATTAAAGTTACGGTTGATCGACCAGGTTTGAAGATTACACACCGAAAAGGATATTTTGCGCCAAAACAAAAACAAGGCTTTAGTGCTCTTAAGAAAAAAGAAATTGTGGAGGCACTTAGAGCTCCAGGCAATCTTAATGAGATTCCAGTTAAACTGTCATACAATTATTACTCAACCAAGCCGGACACCTTCCAGCTGGATGTTTATACTAGTGTTGACTTTAAAGGGTTACCTTTTTTAGATGAAAAACAATTCCGGACCAATCTTATTCATTTGGTCCTAGTGGTTTTTAACGAAAAAAATCGGTATGTGGGGGGGCAGGACAAAGCGCTTGATATGAAATTAGGAGAGATGGGATACCAGTCTCTCCTAAAACATGGGTTGACTTCCAAAGTTACGCTGACGGTGCCACCGGGTCGTTACAAGCTTAAAGCAGTCGTTCGTGAAAGTGTTGATTCTATTTTGGGATCGAGTAATGAAACCGTTGAGATTTATAGGCAAACCAAGAAGAAAAAACAAAAAAGAAAAGATCCTTTAATAGCAGCCCTTAGGTCACTGACCCCCATAAAACAACTTCCTCTGAAATTTCGGACTTATTCTTTTAATGAAAACTCGAAGGAATCTAGAATAGTTCTGGCTATTAATGTTGATGATGCTGGTAGGGAAATTTCATCACATGACCGACTCAAAGTTGTAGGGGAGGTTCGAGCTGCGAATGGCGGTATTGCTTCCTTCTTTAGTGATTCAGTACAACTGACTCCTGATGGGGGAACAATAACATTTAATAACTATCTTAAGGTGGCTCCAGGCAATTATCTTCTTAAATTGGCCGTAATGGATCCTAGGGGAAATCTCGCTACGGCTAAAGAAAAGATTGTTATATCACAGCCTCAAACCGATGCTCTACTATTAGGTGATTTGTTACTTAGTCAAAAATTGATAGAGATTCCTGCTTCAATATTTAATCTTCAGGAAAGATTGACTGAGGAAATTGATCCCTTATCTCACAATAGTTTTCAAATTAAACCATCCGTAGACTACCGGTTTCATAGTAATGTCCCTGTTACTGTTTTCTACCGAACAAAATTTTTTGATACTAGTTCTCAGAGTAGTAAATTAACCGCGCAGGTTTCAGTTGTAAATGAGAAGGGGAAAATAAGGGAATTTCCTGTTTTTCGACTAGAAAAGGGGATTCGCCGCACCAATGATAATAAGGCAACTGTTGCATTTAAATTGCCTACAAGGCAATTGGCTCCAGGAAAATATCAGTTGGTAGTTGAGACAAAGGATCTTTCTACTGGACAGTCTTTTGTAGCTAGAGCCAAGGAGATTGAGATCTTACCCAGTGATGGGTCTGAAATGAGTCTCAATTATGGCGAAGTAACCGCCCAAAATTTAGATTTGCCTGAACCTAGCAAGGAAAGCCGCAGAGAAAGTACTGATTACCTTGCTATAACCCAAGAAGAAGACTTAACTGCCCGGGTTCATCAGATCGAAGCCTTTCTGCATAATTACCCTGATTCTGATCGAATGATTGGTCTACATAGGATGGCAGCTTTAATATACTGGCAGTTGCAAGATTTCAATAAAGTGATAGAACATGGGGAAAATATCTTGACTTTTAATTCCTCAAATCCCCAGGCCTTAATGATTCTCGCTAGTGCTTATCATATTTTGGGTCAGCCATCTAAGGTTATTAGGTCTGCTTCAAAAGCCATTCGGAGTTTGAGAGGTCTTGATAAACCCGACTATCTTGAGGAAAATCGTTGGAAATCACAAATTGATGACCTTTTAGCCAGTAGTTATGCTTATATGGGCAGTGCTTATTTCTCGCAATACGAAATCGATAGGGTTAGACCTTCTCGTGATCCGGGGCTTACCCTAGATAAGGCTTATACATATTCAAGTCTGGCAGTTAAGTTAGACCCTAAATCTGATTTTGCCCAGTTCCATTTAGGACTTGTCTTTTGTGCCAGAAATAGCATTGATGAAGCTCTTCACTCTTTAGCGAGAGCCGTTGTTTTAAAAGGAGCCTTTTTAGATATCGCTAAGGAGAATTTGGAATCTGTCTACAAAAGTATTAATCAAGGTTCTTCAGATGGGTTGGGAGAACTACTAGAACAGGCTCGTATTGATTTGGCTAAAGAAAAACCTTCTTCCCTTTAAAACATTCTTCCAGCTTAGTTTAAGCATCAGTCTATGAATTTTAAAGGCTTAATATTATTCTGCTGGATTCGAGGAGTGAGGTATATGGGGTTTTAACGGGATGTTTTAAGATTTACAAGGGAGGGATTGTGATCTATAACTGGACAGTCTACTCGCTTAAGTCCATCCTTCGATCATTACGTTGGCTGAGGAACTGAAGCATTTTACCCCTATTCACTTTGCCGTCAGGCTTGATGAGAATGGATTTCCCCGTTTGACTAATCTTAGATGTTTGGGCTCGTTTCCAAATAGAAAGAACTTTGTTCTTAGAGTCCATCCGTTGTTTAGGGGCTGCCTGAGAATCATATTTTAGATTTTTAAATTCTTGAATTTTCCATAAGGACTGACCCGCTAGAAAACGAATTGCTGTGTAGGGATCATTTAGGAGTTCAGCTAAGAACGGTGCTAACCACTTATCCCCAGAAGTTTCCTTGGCAACATCCCAACCCATGGTTAAGACAGCTAAAGCCCGTTGACCTGCATCACCTCGTAGAAGCCACAATAAAACTGCCGAGATCTCTTTTTGGTCTTGGGTTAAATTAATAGTAGGAATCTGGTACCACTGATTTAAATATTTTTGAGTCCAGTCAAGAGTTTGATCAAGATGGCATAGGTTGCATGCGTTGGGCCGACCTGTTTCAACACTACTCTGTACAGAAGGGTTATCAATTTGATGACTTCTCTGGGCCTTTAACAAACCGTATGCGGTATAGGGCATATGGCAGTTGTAGCATCGGCTCCCTGCAGACTTTTCTGGGTGGTGGGTGTGCTGGGTAATTTGTTTCCTGTAAGACGAGTGACAATCCAAACAGGCTTGATCGCCTTCCATACCCTCTGACAATTGGTCAGCACGAGCTTGGTAGTTGTGCATAGAGTGACATGACAAGCAGGACATTGTCCCTTTTTGATAACAGGGGGATTCAACCAGTCCATTGTATTCTCTTCCACCCACTCTGACCATTCCATCTGACCAATAGCGGTTACTAAGAAAGGTGGGATCTTGTTTTTCTAAGTCATTAAGGATTTTTTTCCACTTAGCTTGTTGTGGACGAATAGTTGGTTTAGTTTTTTCTAAGTCATCACCAGGACGGTATTGGAAACCATGTTTCTTTGCATGGTCAAGATCAAGGATATAGAAAATTCCGTGGCATTGTCCACAGATTTGAGATGAAGAGCGATGAGATTCTCGTTTAGGGTTAACAATAGTTAAATCAGAATTATTACGAAAGTGGTTTTGATATCTATGAAGCGGTCCTTGGTTAATCCGAACATGATTAGCTGCAGGTCCATGACAGGATTCACAGGCTATGCCAAGTTCACCAACTCGCGTATCAGTTTTTCCTCTTACTTGGGGACGGGATTGTCCAGCAGTGGCATGACACTGGATACAATTAAAATTCCAAAATAGGTTCTCATTCTCAACTTGTTCTGGGTATTTAAGGAAGGCATCTTTTAGAGGCACCCATTTATTTTTAAGAATTAGATAGGCAAATGGAAAGATTCTTAATTGATTAGATTGGGGCCCTTGAACCCAGTAAATCTGGGTTTGATGGGAACCAGTTGTCATTAATATTTGATTCCAAGTTCCAATTTCATTCTGATTGGTTTTTGGGTTCTGGTAAATTTCTTGGGCCCAGAACTGATTATCCTTTTGCTCTAGGTAAAAGCTGTGGCTTTTTGATTTCAGATTGACTTTATCAAAATTCCCCACAACACTTTCCGGACCTGCTACTTGGGTCATGGTGCGATGGTAAGTATGGTACCAGCTTGCATACTCCGAAGGATGACAGGAGCGACATTTAGAAGAGGAAACATAACCTCCTGCTAATCTTGGGTGAGGCAAACTTTTACTTTGAAGTTTCTTTTTTGAAACAGTGGATGAAGTTACATTGTGCCAAATAAAGGCTCCGGTGGCTGTAAAAACTCCAATGCACAATAATAGCCCCCAAAGCCAGTTTTTAAAAAACCGCCTAATCCAAATAATAGGCAGGATACCAATTCCAATAGTTAGTAATACAATCAGGGTTTCAGTATTCACAATTAACTCTGCTGGTCCAGTATGTTTGTCTTTAACTTCTCATTGTTTAAGGACATCTTTGTAGTTTAAGGCCATCTTTGTAATGAACCGGACAACCAAAGTTATAGTAGTAAGAAGCCTTTGAATTTAAAGATTTTAGAGATAGAGTTTGATATGGTACTAGATTAAATAAGATTCCTAAAACTCTCTATAGTGTAATAACATAAATCCTACGTAATTATAAAACTTACAGGTTACATTATATCGTATTTTTCAATGGAGAATGTACTAGGATTTTTTAAAAGGAGAGTTTGGGGAAATTTGATCATTAGCTTTGAATTACTATTGGTACCCTGGAAACTAATTGGCGGATTACAGGTAATCATACCCGACAAAAGGGACTACTTTATAGGAACAAACTTTGAAAGCCTTATTGATAAAAATCTTTAAATGAAAATGAAAGATTTAGCCATTACTCCTTAGCATTAAATCATTGATTTTAAATAAGTTTTTTAATTCTGACGTTTCTGAGTTTTGAAATCTAAATTGAACCCTAATTTTAAAAAGCATCATTCGGGAGGATTTATTAAAATTACAGGAAAACAGCAGAATCTTGCCTTGACTAGTCGTTTTTTTCGAGATTACGTAACGAAATCCGAAAAAATAGAGAATCAGAGAGTTTTGGGTTGTGAACATTCTGAAAAGGAAAAATATTTATAAATTATATCTCTTTTATTTTCTTTATCTTAAAAATATTTTTTAAATATTTCAAAGTCTGGCATCTCGATTGCACTATTTATTTAATGTTATTACCATTAATGGCCTCCATCTGGGGGTCAAAACCCAATAAAAAGGGAGATCAACATTATGATCAGAAACACAATGCTCAAAAGCGGACTAGCTTTGCTGCTGGGCATACTTCTGATCCCTAGTCTTGCGGTAGCCCAAAACGTTACCGGTTTCAACGGGACAATCTCAGATAGCACTGGCGCAGTTATGGTTGGTGTTGATGTGACGGTCGTTGAAGAAGCCAAGGGATTGGAATATAGTGGGGTAACGAATGATGTGGGTCGGTTTGAAATTCGTGGCATTTTGCCAGGAACCTATACAATGACTGCCGAAGCCAGCGGATTCAAGCGTTATCAGAATACCGGTGTGCTGGTGTTTGATCAGAATATTCGCCGTGTTGACATTACGATGGAACTCGGTGAACTTGCTGATGCTATTACGGTTAGTGAAGAAGGGTTCCGAATTGATACCGATACACCAACCCTGAGTTACAAGACGCCTTCTCGCGAAGTGTATTACCAAAACGTGCAGGCGAGCTTGATCTATCAGGTGGGTGCAGCCCCTGGAGCCATGAACCGTAATGAGCTCAAGGGTATGTATTCCAATAACACCGCTCCAATTCAGGACGGAATTCTAACGAACGCGTACGGGTTCTTCCGGGCTCCTCAGGAACATCTGCAGGAAGTCCAGTTAAAAACCCAGAACGTTGGTGCCGAATTCCAACACGCTAATAACATCCTCGGTGTGGGCCGAAGTGGAACCAATGAATTTCATGGTGAAATCTTCATGGCCTTTGAACATGCCCGGCTAAGAGCAAAGAACCGCTCTATCGCAGAACGACCTAAGCCGGAAACTGCTCGAATCCGATGGTCTTATGAGGGTGCTGGTCCTGTGTGGATTCCTGGTGTTTATGATGGTCGAAACCGCACATTCTTCCATGCCAACTATCAGCCAGTTAGTAGTCTTAGACTGGAAATTAATAATAACCTCACGTACCCGACGAATCTAATGAGGACTGGAAATCTTTCCGAAATCGCGCAATTTGCGAGTGGCGGAATGATCAAAAATCCTTATACGGGTACTGCATTTGCTAACAACACAGTTCCGACAAGTATGTGGCATCCTCTGGGTACCCGATTTGTCGAATTAGCCCCAATTCCAGAAAGGGCTGGCGTTGTAAGTAATATGACAGGGGTTAACGAAAACTACTCCAATGATCCTTGGGAGCATTATCGTTTTGACCATCAGATTACTGATAACAATACGATAACGATCAGCCACTTCCGATTCACCCATATCGGGACTGAATCAAAGTGGGATCATGGTCCCTTTGATTGTGGCCGTTCAGGTGAAGGTCCCAATCGTTCATGGAGTATTCAAAATAGCCATGTCTTTTCACCTACGGTCATTAATGAGCTTTCAATAGGTCGAGGCCACCAATTTAGTGAAAACTATAGCCTTTGTAATGGTAGCGACCTTCTGGCAGTTCTAGATCCCGGCGGAATCATTGATTTCGGTGGACGATCATTTCCGAAGGGTGAGCCAGGAGCGCCTCAAATTATTGGTCAGACCATTGGAAACCTATCGAACGTTGGTGGGTCATTCAATCCTGCACCTACCTGCTCTCTTGGTGGCTGTTCTGCCGGACAAGGTTACGGCGACCAAAATAACACCGTTATGCTTAAAGAAGGTGTCTCAATCCAGTCAGGAAATCACCTAGTTAAACTAGGGTTCTCCAACATCTGGAGTCTTAATGAGCATGGTGGTGCAAACCGTAACTCCTACGGCCGATGGGAATTTACTGGAAACTTTACTGGATGGGATCTTGGAGATATCTTGTTAGGATTGCCTTACAAGACCGCGATCGCCACTTCGAGACCACCTCGAAGACCTCGCTCCGGACAATTAGGGTTCTACCTTCAGGATGACTGGAAAGTCACCTCTAGAGTAACAATCTCTCCCGGAATTAGATTCCAGACCTATGGTGCTGCACACGACCAAAGTGGCCTCTGGTATAACTTTGACATGGCTTCCATGTCAGTGGTTGTTCCAAACAATGCTATTAGTCGTGTGGTCCCAGCCTATCCAACTGCAAAGATTCCTGTTGTTACGCAATCCGCAGCTGGATATCCTGGAAACCTTTTCCAATATAAAAACCCATTAGTTCAGCCTCGCATGGGAATTGCAATTCGCGTTACCGACAGCACAGTGATACGTGCAGGTTGGGGTGTCTACCATGTGCCTTTGACGCCTGCCTATGATATCGGGCAAGCACTCAGTGGCTTTACTTCCGGACCATTTGAGTTAACCGAGTCTTTTGGACCTAACGAAATCGTCAACGGTACACCAACCCTGACGTTCTCGAAGGCCTTTCCGGCTCCTGGCTCTGGATCAATTCCTTTGCAGAGTGTGCAAGTACTAGCTCCTAAAACTCGTGGAGAAGACTGGCCCTCTGACCAGCAGTGGAACATCACTCTGGAAAAAGAATTGGGTAATGGCTTCACAGGACGTGGTTCTTACGTTGGTGCCAAGGGAACACATTGGCCCTACAGCGTGAACCGACAGACTCCTAAAGCCAGCACCATTCCATTTACAGCCGCTCGCAAGGTCTATGGCGCTGATCCATTTGACAAAATCACCGAAGCATTGGTGGGTGCAAACCAAACCTATCATGGTATGGAGTGGGAAATTCTCCGTCAGTTCTCAAGTGGTTTATACATGAGAGCTTGGTATGAATTCCGCACCGCACTCAACGACGTTGAAGGTGGTAAATTCGGATGGGTTGGAGTTAGAGGATTCCAAACAGAGAATCCCTATAACCGATCAAGAGACAAAGGCTGGGCCGATGGTCACGTTCAGCATAGTGCTCGTGTAATGGCCATTTATGATCTTCCCTTTGGTAAAGGACAGAAGTACTTCTCCGATGCCACAGGATTCCAACAGATCATGCTTGGTAATTGGACCTTCTCACCCATCGTAACGATGAATGCGAGAAGAGCCAGTACACCTAGTTTCGGTGGTGCAGATACGCCCAACGTCGGTCGCTCTGGTGGACGTCCTGACATCCTTCCTGGCTGCAGAGCCAGTGGGTTCGATGGAAGCTATCAAGGTGGCAAGGTTGTTTGGAACCGTGCATGCTTTGCGCAACCGAAAAATGGAAAATATGGAAATGCGACTCGTGGCATGTTAAAACAGCCCCGAGATCCTCATTTCAATATCAATGTATTCAAGGTCTTCCCGCTTACCAAGTATGAGAATGGACCATACTTCAAGCTGGAAGCTTTTGTCACAAATCCAATGAACCATACCAATCCTAGCGGACCAAATTCGTTGAACATTAATGATCCCCGCTTCGGACGGTATGCTGCAAGTTGGCATACCCGGAGTATTATTTTCCGGTTGCGACTGGGCTTCTAAAGAGTCTAGACCTTATTTACGTAAACCAGGCAGCCAGACCAACGGCTGCCTGGTTTTTTTTTGGTTGAAAGATTTGAGATAAGGAAAAATTCATCGGTTTGTCGGTTAGATTAGATCTGATTTTGTGTAAAAATATGTAAAACTGTGATGTTATCATTCCATCTTTGGATTAAAGGGATTGATGGTTGGTTATTATGATCAAGCGTTTCAAAAGTCCGCTGATGTATTTTTCGCTTGGAGGTGGTTTGCTCCTAGTGATCATACTTAGTTTTTATGAGGCAGGAATCTTTGGGGCGGTACAAAGTGGCGAAGACACTGGTAAAAACATGCCAGTTGAGGTTCTTCCCAAGGGTTTTGTTTCCTCAAAAAACTGTAAATCCTGTCATATAGAGGAATACACTAGTTGGAGAGAAAGTTATCATCGGACAATGACCCAGGTGGCTAGTTCCGAGTCAGTAAAGGGTCCATTTAATGGGGATAAGTGGAGCCTTCATGGTGGAACCTATCGTGCATTTATGAAAGGGGATAGCTTTTGGGCAGATCTGCCAGGGGCTGGTCAAAAGCGGCTAGAAAAGGAAATTGTCATGGTTACGGGATCCCACCACATGCAAATTTATTGGTTTGCTAGTGGAAATTCCAGAAAGCTTGAACAGTTTCCTTTTGTTTACCTGCTGGGGGAGGAACAGTGGATTCCACAGAAAACTCATTTTGTCATGGAACCAACAAAGGTAGTATCCACTG
>ENA-UPTF01001696-UPTF01001696.1-marine-metagenome-genome-assembly--contig:-NODE-1696-length-13609-cov-4.471623_pt1 | contig 13609 bp, 14 predicted proteins | sample MGYA00238166_ERZ767019 | MGnify/ENA primary metagenome ERZ767019 (study PRJEB28930, sample SAMN06266391) | marine metagenome | isolation source: Sea water from 250 m depth | place: Atlantic Ocean...
ACACGGTGTTTCCATGCTTCAAGCTTTCCATCCCTATCCAGACCTCCAGCCATGATATGTCGGCTGGCAGGGCGATAATAATCATGGCGCATATCATCTTCCCGCATCCAGATAAGTTTGACGGGTCTTTTCATGTGATAGGAGACTTCCAGCGCATCACTAATGAAATCATTGAACGAACGGCGGCCAAAACTGCCACCAAGAAAAGTTACATTGACATCAATTTTTTCCTTTGGAAGTCCCGTGATCTCTGAAGCTTGTTTTCGGGCATCTCCAGGCGACTGGGTCGGTGCCCACAACCGGCACCGATCTGGCTGAATATCAACAACACAGTTCATCGGCTCCATAGCAGCATGAGCCTGGAACGGTACCTGATAGACCGCTTCAACAACAGTTTCTGCATTTCTGAGAGCCCGTTTTGTGTTACCATCATTTCTACCTTTAGCAGCTCTTTTCTTACCCTGTTCTTTAAATAATCTATCAATGGAATCACTGTTCAGATCTGCCGCTGTCCCTTCCTTCCAACTTATATCGAGTACCTTTCTGCCCTGTAGCGCAGCCCATGTGGTCGAACCAACAATAGCAACACCATTCGAGACCTCAAAAATATCAAGAACTCCGTTTATTGATAGTGCCCTACGCTTATCTATGGAACCAAGTGTACCACCAAAGATCGGACAGCGTACAACAAAAGCAAAGACCATCCCTTCGATATTTACATCCATGGCAAACTGCGCTCGGCCATTTATTTTCAAGGGTGTGTCAATCCGTAATACGTCAGTTCCGATCAGCTTAAAATCAGAAGAATCTTTAAGTGGTACTCTATTTGGTATCGGCAGTTTGGAAGCAGCTATTGCAAGATCCCCATATCTGATTTTCTTTCCCGTAGGCTTGTGGTGTACCATTCCATTCTCTGAAACACATTCACTTTTTCCAACCTTCCATTCCTGCGCGGCGGCTTCAAGAAGCATATCCTTTGCTTTTGCTCCAGCCTTGCGTAAGGGTGTCCACAAACCCCGTACGGATCTACTACCGCCGGTACCTTCAGACTCCAATGCCTGTTCAACCCTAATAGTTGTCCAGTCAAGATCCATCTCTTCAGCGATGATCATTGGCAATGAGGTCCATACCCCCTGCCCCATTTCTGATTTTGTCACCTTGAAAATGACCTGATCATCAGGCCGTACGATAATCCAAGCATTTGGAGAAAATGACCTTTCAAGACCTACACTGGCTGCCTGTAAGCGATTCCGAAACGGTAAATGAAATCCAATCACAAGTCCGGCACCTGCAACGGTAGCAGTTTTAATGAAATCCCTTCGGTTAACAATAATTTTGTCAGCCACGTCTGATCTCTCCTGCAGCATGGTGTACAGCCTTACGTATTCGCTGATAGGTTCCGCAGCGACAAATATTCATTTTCATTGCGGAATCAATATCATCATCAGTTGGGTCTGGTTTACGAGCCAGCAAAGCTGTCGCAACCATTATCTGTCCAGACTGGCAATACCCGCACTGAGGTACATCCTCTGCTATCCAGGCTTTTTGGACAGGGTGAAAGATATCACCCTGTTGTAGACCTTCTATGGTCGTGATATCTTCTTCATCCACGGTGTCAACCGCGGTGATACAGGAGCGGGTCGGTTCTCCATTTATGTGTACGGTACAGGCCCCGCAGAGCCCTTTTCCGCAACCATATTTTGTGCCAGTAAGATCTAATTCATCCCGAAGCACCCATAAAAGTGGAGTGCTCCCATCCAAGTTGATCTGTCGCTCTTTCCCATTGATATATAAAGTAAAGTTCGGCATTTAAGAGTACCAAATGTAAAACACCATATTGTGATCTCACAAGGAACGTATATCGAACATTATCCAATAAAAGAGAATGTTCAGCGCCTGGTCACTGGCAATGTTATCTCTGGATGGGCCCCTGGTGCAGTGATGGCATTTAGCACACTGAATCGCAATTCAAATTTAGAAGGACTGCTAAGTGTTTTTACTTCCAATATTTTTTCTCCATGGGGCGGAATAGTGACCAGGTCTGCATCAGCATAAAAGTTGAATTGTGAAAGATTTCTCATAACAAACTCCGCATCTGAATGGTTAGCAATTGTAACAGAAACAACAGAGGACCCTTTACGGTACCTTACTGCTGTAATGTCAAGACATTCGTTTATCAAAGGTAGGATATATTCTTCCCTACCGATCAGAAGGTTATTGAACCATACTACAGTGCGTCGATTCTTTAATCCTTGTTTGATAGATTCAGCAGTACGTTCGCGGGAAAACACCAGGGTAACCGGACGATGACCACTATCTGGGATCTTGTACTGCCAGTCCACGATACCATGAATATCAGATGTACCCAGGATCGTTAGGTTATGGTCCAAGGCTATCTGCAGGGCTTCATCAGAATAGGTCGTATCATTCACAACCTCTATCCCCTCCAAGAGACCATCACGAATCAATTCCTTATGGATATCGGATAAAGGAACCAGGGCATCTGGCGATTGACTGATCCAGTGTGGGTGATTCCAGAATATGAATGCACCCTGCCTTCGGGCCTCCTGGAAAACATCCAAAGGGTCATCTAAAATCAATCGATTAGCATCTTCTATGAAAATAGCATTGGCATGTCCTGGGGGCATTGATCTTGTTATCTCAGACCCATTGATGACCATTAGGTTTTGATCTCGGGAAAAATAACTCGCTAATTCGTGTGACCGGTTACGGTCAGGATTAGGAATATCATCTTTCCAGGGCTGGTATTCCAAATGCTCTGTAGTGGCAATAGCATCCAACCCATCCCTTACAGCTTCTTCCACACGAATATCCGGCCAGACACTGCCATCGGAGAACACTGTGTGCATATGAAGATCACATTTTAGGGTAAGATATTCAGGGATATTAGGAAACTCAATAACCCTATTATCACGGTCGTGAGCTATCAGTACATTAATGGTCATAAGAGCTGCAGAGATATATCGGAGTATATATCCCTTACGGATGTATTCTGTTAATTGAGCCTTTAATTTCATATTATTTATAATCAGTGTGGACTGCTCTAAACCACTTTAATAAAGGATGTCGTTATTTAGAATCGATTTATAGATATTTAATAGAATACTATACTTTATTCCCCAAAATAGTCATAATGCTTGCCACCGGTCTGGACACCATTTTTATATTCCTCCTCTTTTTCTAATTTCCCATTTCCATACCAGTAGATCCATTTACCATGTTTTTTATCATTCCGGTAAGATTCATTCCTTTCTTTTTGACCAGTCTCATACCATACCGTCAGTTTACCATGTTTTTTGTCATTCCAATAATTCTCTACTCTTTTTTTCTTTCCATTCGGGTAAAAAAAGGTCCAGGTACCATGTTTCTGTCCAATTTTGTAATTGCCTTCTTTTTGTTTTCTACCACTTTTGGACCACCAGGTCCATAATCCATTTTTTTCATCGGCTTTAAAACTTTTGAGAACTATTTTGTTTCCTCTTTGGTCCCATTGGAAGGATTTACCTGATAGTTCCCCATTTTTCCATTGATTTTCTTCCATTTTTCTGCCCCGGCTATCATAGATGGCCCAAATACCATGTTTCTGTCCATCCTTGTAACTACCCTCCTTTATTTTCCTTCCTCTTGCATTCCACCAGGTCCATAATCCATTTTCTCTATCCTGACGCCAGTTCTCTTCTCGTTCCTTCCTGTTTCCACTACCATACCAATAAGTCGACCTTCCATCTCTTAGATCATTTTTATAGGATACTATACTTTCACGACGCCCTTTCTCATTATAGTATGTCCATTTTCCATTCTTTTTATCTTTGCTATAGAATTCTTCCTTCTCCTTTTTCCCGTTCTCATACCAATCGGTCCATTTCCCTTCTCGACTACCCTTTAGATAAAATTCTTCTTTTTCTCTTTTACCATTCGAATAAAAATAGGTCAGCTTTCCACTGGGTTTTCCTTTAAGAAAGGTCTCGGTCCTTTCTCTTATCCCATTCTCATCAAAGTAGGTCCAGTTACCATCCTTTTTTCCTAGTTTATAGGATTCTTCTCTCTCTTTCTTACCTTCATCATTCCAGTGGGTCCAGAGACCATTGCGCAGACCATTCTTATAATTACCCCTTAATTTTCTACCCTTGTTCTTATAATTTGCGAAAACTGTACCCGTAAAAGGTTTTTTCTGATTAGGCGCATAGGTCAATCCTTTCTTTTCAGTTAACCTGTGAAACATGATCTTTTTGGGTTGGGCAGTTACTTCGGTATGGGTGATATACAGAAATACTACTAAGAGGAAAAAAATGTGTTTCATTTTGATTGTCATCTTTTTTGACATGATTTGATCAGATATTTGGTTTCATCATTTTCTCAACCATAGATAAAATGCATCATGTCTGAATTATCAATATAGGAGTATCTATAGGTCTCTGAAGTAAGCAGTATAATACTGTGGTTTTTTGACTGGTCCGCTGTTTTAGCAATCTCCTCACCATATTCCCATAGTAACGAATGGCGAGGATAATGAATCTCATTATCAGATAATATATCACTATACTGAAAATATTCCAGTTGCTTATCAGAAAAGAATTCAAGTGATCCCTTCTCATGAAACTGTGGCCATAATCCAGCGATCATACGAGCCTGTCCTATGAAGACCCGGTGCATTATGGATGTACGATTTATCGGATCATGGAAATACAATAGTCGGTCAATTAAATGGATCTGTTGGGCTGTCATGATCAATATCAAATTTAAATTTTGCCTGAATGACAACCGATAATCTTTATTGATTAGGCCAGATAGGGCAAAACTGACAGTTGATGTATGGTAGGTCAGAGCAGTAGCCCTGTCATTAATAGTGGTCTGTCTTTCAAACAAGTTCATTCCCGGATGCTCCAACGCTATAATAAATATACAACTAAAACAAAAATTACTCCAAAAATCTGGACAAACATAAGATCAGAGAAAAGTACGATGAAAAAATCTATGATAAAGGCATTATCGTTACTTGTTTCTATTCGGAAATTTGATCTTTTAATATTTTACCAATTTGATTCATATTCGATGATTCATTATGCTGTTCCTTCTCAATTTCTGACGAAATCAAATATTCGGCCCTTAGAGTTTCTTCCAGCCATATTTGTTTGTCTTCATTAAGCCACTTTCCTCTATCGTAGTAGATCAAGAAAATATTGTTGATATCTTGTTCAGTTCGCTCAATTTTCAAATATTTCTTTGTTGGTGAAAAATATTCATCACCCTTTTCAGGTACACTAACCATTTTCCCTCCTAAAATATTGTAAATAGCAAGAATATCTTTCTGAGAATATGTTACGATAATTTTTTCGTCATCATTAAGAATAACAAAAATCACTTCATCTTGCGAAAGCTTATGCAAAGCACCGATGTGCCCAATACCAGATCTTAATAAAATCCCATCAAGGCAATATGATAGTGAGGGAATGATCAAAAGCAAAAGAACATGGTTGAAATCAGTAATAAGGTTCTTCATCCAATTCTCGCTATTTATTGATGCTGCTGTATGATAGATCTTTCCTCTATCAAAGAACCATTCTTATATAGTTTTTCCATTTCCATATTTCCATCGTAATTCCATGTGACCCAGTGACCATCTAATTTCCCGTCTTTATATGTGATCCTTTTCTTTTTATTACCATTGTCATACCACCAAATTTTCTTACTGCGTAAACCATCCCTGTAAATCACCTCATAGCTTTTCTGACCATTCTCATAATATTCAGTGCTTGATCTCAATTCAAGCTTGTCGTCAAACTCTTTATACGTATATATGGTTCTAGGCATTCTATTATCATAGAACCCCGCTACTAATCTCAGGTTCTCAGAAAGTAATACCGAATTAATCAATAGCAATACGACCAGGATCTGTTTCATAATGATCTCCTCCTTGGTTTTTCAACTATAAAACCCATTTATGATGGACCTTAACTGAAATATCTTACTATATCAATGCTGGGTTTCTCCTTGAATTTTCCTAAAAGTCATCTGTAAATGTAATAAAATAATATCAGTGGTCTGACCTCACTTGCATGAGTTTTTTATATGCCTTTACCATTCATTTAATAAGGGATTCATTAGAAATAGATCTTCAATCGATCTGGTACTTTTATTACAATCTATCTTAAGCTACATCTAAACCGATCAAAGATGATCTTTCAGCAATAATCCGGTTCCCCTATTCAAGCATTTTAGGACTTGGAATTTCTAATAGTGGGATCTTAATAGGGTTCTTGACGATCTTCTTTAATCGAGGATCAATTAATCCTAGTTTTATCGCGCCCATCCAGGTCACGCCCTGTTCAATTCTTTCTTTACGCCATTCTTTTTTCCTGAAGCTAATTGGCATTCTAAAAACTACAAATAATTAATCAAGAATAAACTTGAGCATTATAAATAAAAAACCCTCCAGTGTTATCCGGAGGGTTAAATAATAACAAAAAATGTCTTAGTCGACCCTAATATACCCGGCTTTTGGATGCCAGGTAAAGATCTTATCCTCTCCATTGAATTTGAGTTTTGAGATCACAAATTCATATGTATTCGGTTTCCCCTTACCAACATCGTACGCATAACTCCTAGTGGATGAGAAACCTTTATCCAGCGATGGTTCATAGCCAGCAGTGAGTACTAATCGTTTTTCACTTAATATTTTCCGGCTAGAACTTCTTTCCACAAGGAAGCCTTCTAAATAGTCCAAGGGTTTATTTGTCAAATTCGTCAATTGAATATTAACAACAATCTTTTTCTCATCAACATACCTTGGGACCACATTGATCTCGAATGGGCGGTCGTCCTGAGAATACAATATCCCCGCAAGTACCAATAGAACAATTAAATGTCTACGCATAGCTAAACTTATCAGAAATTATTGAAAGTGAAAAGCGAAAGGTTTGAATGGGCCACTAACCTTTAATAAATCGTTTGGTATTCTTATTGTCCAACCCTGAAAATTATCAATTTATCTGGCTGTATCGAAATTATTTTTCCTGAAGATCGATGGCTATTTAGATAATCCCTTTTAAACATAAATCAAATTATTATTCAAGATTAATGGAAAAATACAAAAAGTTGTATTCAAAGTATTGATACATCCCTAAGTATAGTTAGGGTACAGTACAATCATAACATTATTTCTTCCCACTTATGCTCCAGCCTCTATTTCCATAACGATCGAATAATACCGCAGATCCATCTTCATCCTCGTCCGTACCAAAATACCCTGTCATTGTACCATCTGCATTGAAGGTCTTAAGATTATCCTGCAGATAAGCAGTTACTTTCCCATCGTGATCGTTTACCGAAAGTTTACCATAACCGTTATCAATAGTTCCAATAAAGGTGGTTTCCTTTACTTCTTCATTGAAAGTTTTCAGAGCACCAGTTCCAAGTCCATTAGTTCCTATAAATACGGTCTTTTTACCATTTTCATTGTAGGTCATAACAGATCCATTTTGATCTAATCTTAATAATCCATTACCTTCTTTTGTCGCTCCAAGAAAGGCTGTTTGTGTTCCAGAATTATTGTAGGCCACAATTTCTCCGTTTCCGAACATTGTAACTGTTTTAGCATCTTTGTTAAGTATTTGAATCGTACCACCTTTACCATCCCTATTTACCACTGTTATAGAATTTGCGATTATATTATCGAAATACTGTTTACCGCCAGTATTCTTATAGTGTGCACCCATAAATAAAAATGTACATGCGGCAAGACAGCTTGCTGTAAAAAATCCTGTAAAGTATTGTTTCATTAAAGGCTCCTGATTCTGCCCAAATCTACCAACCGCACTATTACAAACAAAAATCCCGAAAGACCGGATTATGGGGGCAATGACCTACTCCTTAGTTAGGTTGATTATTACAAAGACTCAAACTCGTTATCTATGCTATGATCAACCCAATAGGACCAAAATAATGAAAAATCCATATTATTCACCTTCTTTCAGCCTTATGTCTTTTTTGCTCAATTATAACCAATAAATAAAGCAGGAATGGAGTGTAAACTATCAATATACCCAGAGGTGCCGCCACTGATAACGAGATAGTTCGATCAGTTTCGATCAAGAGATATACACCAAGCTTTACGCTAAGACCCATAACAAAACCCATCAAACCAAAAAACCGTGGTCCATATGCAGTGACGATCTTGATAGTATTATCTCGTTTGTAGAATGGACGAATATATACATCCAGCATCCCATAATGCATAATGGAGATATCGTATAAGCAACCCAAAAGTGCACCGGATATAGCAATCAGTATTGCGATAGCTATCGTTGAGCTGATAGAAGATGGAAGGGAAACAAGATTGACAAATATCAAAAATAGACCATTAATGACACTACCATAGACCAAACCAATCTGTATAGGTACCTTCCATAATGTGTACTTGAGATTGAATCCCCATAACTTCAACCATCCGGCGCCCGTAGCCACTATCATATAGGCAGCAATAGTAGGAACAGCAATAATGTAAAAAATGAATTCAGGTGTGGCCCAAGCGATGGATTGCCAGTATTGATATTCAATCAGCAAAGCAAGGGGAAGAATCCAAAAAGCAATGACCTCAACAACGAATTTCATGATTAAATCACTGTATTAAAATAGTACGGACATTTCTGATCTCTTTAAAATAAATATTTTCCGAATTTTTTATATATTCGATCGAATATGGTAAAAGTAAATTTTAACAATTGAGATTGATGCATGAGTGGTGTAGTAATGGAAGGAATAGATATAATTTTTCTTTAATGATCAAAGTTTAAGCGGAAACAGGTAATATAGAAGGATCAAACCATATCAAATAGATGTTCATATAAAAATTATATTCAAAACTACTTCTACCCTCCATTAACACAAGCTCCTCGGATTGATAAGGAATGATGTTTTAGATTACATTGAGAATAAAAAAACACAGATCCAGGTAAATCAGAGATTCAGGAATATATGGTTTGTAAGTGAGGTTGTTATTCAGAACTCTTTTGAAGTTTTAATTTTCCCTTCTCGTAGACAGGGTATAGGAGAGTGTTCATCTTCACATTGTTCATCGCATACAATATAGATTTCTTCTGACGTCTTTTTACCACCCTTATTATAATAGGTCCATTTATCTATTTGCTTGCCTTTTTTATATTCACCTTCATATTTCTTCTTGCCATTTTTATGCCAGCCAATCCAACTACCATGCTCCTGCCCAAACCTATAGGAGCCTGAGTAGCGCTTATTACCATCTTTATCCCAGCCTGACCAGATTCCTGATTTATAGCCGTTTTTTATTTCCCCTTTTTCTTTTTTTTCCCCATTACTGTGCTTAGTAAATGCAGGCCCATTATATACCTTTATATTGTAGAAAAAAAATGAACTGTAATTACTGTTAGTTATCCAACGGTCAGCTCGATCAAACAATACTTCATCCATATCCACGGGTTTTTTTGAACAGCCAAAAGTAAGCAGTGCCAATAAAAGTAATGATTTTTTCATTCTTGACTCCGATGGTTTTTTCCGGAAAACCCTGTTGCAACGACCGATAAGTTCGAACCAATGGAATCAGACTGTCAACAGTTACAAAGAACCAACCCAATTAGAATGAACGAACAAATTGGGCTCAAATCCGTTATCTTCAAACTGAGATAAACGATTGCATATAATCGTAATCCAGACCCACTATTCGTATAAACACGAAACCCCGCTATTGGGCGGGGGTTGGGATGATTCACAGGAGTTCCAATTTAATAAGGTTTTATTTTGCCCTTTGAATTGGTTTTAATTCATTAAGGTTCAAACAGACAGATATAATGTAGGGTTTTTCACCCTCATCCCAATGGCCATAGGTAGTGGTCACTATTTCACCGGTTGGTAATAATTCCACACCGGGATACGTACTATCCCAACTATTGTAATTATTTTTGATTCGGATTCGGTATTCACCCAATCCATTTCCCATTAGGTCTTGATAGGAACCGACCCAGGCAACCCAATCTCCCTGGGTTGGACTATTCTTTGCCATATCCCTAAATGATACAAATAGTTTTCCATCTTTGGTGTATTTCGCTGTGTGGCGATCTCCAGTTAATTCTAAAGGTAATTCTTTTGGTGAGGACCAGGTCTCTCCCTCATTAATGGAAAACATGATTTGGGAATTTTGAGTTCGGCTATTTTCTCGAAGAAGCATGGCCAACTGGTTACCATCAGGAGAACGAATGATTCCCGGCTCACATAAATGAATCTTTGAATTGGAATAGATACTTATTGGATGAGACCATGTCAAACCTCCATCGGTTGAATTAGTTTTGTAAAGTGAAAATATTCCCGTCCGTTTACCATTTTTGGTAAAAAATCGACCATCATCGTGGAACATGGAAAGGTAATGCCCGGGAGTTTTTAAAGCAACCACGCTACTCATGACAACAATGCCACCCCAATTACCCACCTTTTTTAAAGGAGACCATATTAATCCATCATCTTCAGATATAGCTAAACGGGCTGGATAAAGCCCTGACCACATAATAAGCCGCTTTTTACCATTCGTATCCACGACACGATGGATGGTTGGGACTTCCTTGCTAGTTGACCAATTTTCGGGAACAGGCAATCGTTTTGACCAAGTCTTTCCGCCGTCTAAACTTCGCTTATAAATAATCTCACCTGTGCCGTGCCCTTTGGGATAAACAGCAAGGATAGTTTTACCGTCTTCCAAAAGAACAGTGGTCGGATGACCAAGATAAACACCACTTTCTTTATCTACAACGACCTGGAGGTCTCCTCGATGGTTAAGGTCTATAACTGGAATCTGAAAAAAATTATTAGATTGACCTAATAAAATGAAGCCAAGTGGTAAGAGGAGCCAGAGGCGTTTCATTAAAACAATATTACACCCCACAAGCCCTAAATGTCTACAAACAAAAAAACCCCGCTGCTGCGGGGCTTTATGTTGTGAAAAGGGCAGAATTATTTCAGCAGTATCATCTTCTTTGTTTTCCTGAAATCTCCTGCCTTTATGGTATATAGATACATACCCGCAAACATGGATGAACCAGCACCATTGGAAGCATGCCATTGCAGGGACCTATAACCAGCAGTCTGTTGATCATTTATAAGTATTTTAACCTGTCTACCCATCATAAAATATATAAATGAAATCCAAGTAAACCAAAATCGCCAGGACAATTGGAACCCAAAGCTGGACATTCTCCGACTAAAGTGTAAGAATAGGTGCAATGAAATCAAGCGTAATACCTGAACATAAAATACTGAAATGAATCAGCACAACAGCAATAATTAATCTAAGATCAGATCCACTATAAGTAATACATCAAAAATATCTATGACACTGTCATAATTTATGTCAGCCTGGTTTAAATCATCTTCTTCCAATTCTATTGTACCCATGACAAACTGTACACATAGCAAAACATCCACTATGTTATAAATACCGTCCCCATTCAAATCCCCCATCAACATGGTGGTAATTTGATAAAGTTCGTTGGCATTGGAGCATACGTACCAGATTGCCCCTTCCGGACTAACCTTCAAGCCCATGACCTCATTACTTAAACCCGTTTCAATCCTGCCTAATTCAACAACCGGATTCTGTGTAATATCATAAACAATGATATCTCCATTGGCATAGTCACTGACCAAGAGTCTGTTATCATAGATATCCAACCCTGTAGGATATATCATATTAGAATCTGCAACAACTTCCCAGTCCGTTCCAGACATCCTCCAATAGCCTTGCAACGTTTCACCATAAGGATCGAGACTCTGTGCGATTTGTCCAGAATTCGGATCCATTCTAAGTATGCGTTCATTTCCGGTGTCAGCTATATATAACCAGCCGGAAACCGGATCAATTTCCATATGGCTGGATAAACCAGGAACCCGATCAACAGCAACAACAGAATGCCGCCAGACACGGCCGTCGGAATGATCATCACCTCCATGCTGATGAGGAGTTCCAAAATCATATTTACAGATGGCATTATGATAACCATCAAATAGCCAGTACACATTTCCGCCTGCGCTGGCAATGCCTTCGCTGTATGGACTTTGGTGAATCATATCTATATGGCTACCCAGTAAAGGACCATTTTGATTAACTCGGGCATAGACTGTCGTATCAGAATCCCACAGCGTACATCCAGTAAAGTAGCCATTGGCGTTATTATTCGCATCTTGACAGTCTAAAGTATTCGCGAAGGTACCGTTTTCACTCATAGCGATGGCGCTGGCAGTATGCATGAAATGACCTGAATATGAATCTTTACGATATTCTGCCCACTGGTTATCCTGGCCTGCATTGTAATATGTTACGGTACTGCCGCCTGCGTCAGTGTGCATACCATATACAGTTGAATTATCATCATCCACAATATCCCAGGATGTTTCACCTCCGTAATTATCAGTGAGAATTGAGATAGTCACTTCAACTTCATTCCCTGCACATGTGTCATCGCAGGTGCCCACATTAAAGGAAGTTGATTCCTGGGAACCAAAATTCCCTCCTGTAGCAACTATCACACCACAGACATTTACATCATAAGAACCATTTCCAAAACTGCAGCAAATACCATCGCCATAAGAATCATAAATAGTGAAGGTTACATTACTATTCTGAGGAATACATACTGTTTCAATATACTGGGTGTTATTACCATACTGCGTTCCACCTTCATTAATGACCCAAAGTTCATTTTGCCTATCTACATCTTTATGAAAATCCAGATCTCGTGGAGTAATCAGCCCATCTTGTTGTGTCCCTCTGAGTATGGTCGTATTGTTGCCAATTAAAAAAGCATCGATGATATTTTGGGATTGTAAAAAGGAAACAAACAAAAAATTGATTACAGTTATCGAGAGGATAAATGTTTTAGGGAGTCTTGATTTTTTCATTTTTTTTAATCTGAATTGTGCTGATAAGTAATTTGTGTAAATATCTCATTCCTACCAGTTGACCTAAAATATAAATTTTTCACAGAACTATAATCTCCTCCAGTAGTTTGAGTTCTTGAATAATTAGTTTTTATTTCCACACTTATATTATCAGCATCGACCTTTTCCAAATAGACTTCCAATAGTCCACTTGCTAAATCAGAACCCTGCCCAATGGCGCCAGATTTACCCTCCTTACCGCAATCAAGCCCCAATTTAGCAACGAAATTGCCCGATTTTATTTTTATTATTTGTTGAGAATCGTCTTTTAAAGGATAATATAACGGAATATCTAAATCAAAACAGGTTGACGTTACAATATCAAATGCTTGTTCAAGTGATAACTGAAAATAGAACTTAGTTTTTGAATCATCTGTTCTATATTTATTCAACTCCCCAATACTAAACTTATTTGTCTTACTTAAATGCATACCAACCGGGTGATGCACAGTTGCACAACTCCAAAAAGCCAACCCAATAAATAGTAGTAATGTGATATATCTATTCATATTCAAATCTACCCAAAGTTTCAAAAAATAGCACAACAATGTCTGCAGCTGTTTCTTTCCAGCCCCCCTACCCCATGCTTTATCCGCTGTAGGGCAAAACTTTAGTTAAAAAGCCAGTAGTC
>ENA-UPTF01001698-UPTF01001698.1-marine-metagenome-genome-assembly--contig:-NODE-1698-length-13602-cov-3.667948_pt1 | contig 13602 bp, 14 predicted proteins | sample MGYA00238166_ERZ767019 | MGnify/ENA primary metagenome ERZ767019 (study PRJEB28930, sample SAMN06266391) | marine metagenome | isolation source: Sea water from 250 m depth | place: Atlantic Ocean...
AGTCCTGTAACTGAGAACCCGATGAATACCATCCGGCGAGGGCCGATCTTGTCAATCAAGTAGCCCATTAAAGGGCCGATCAAACTTCCTTCGAGCTGAGCCAAAGAAAAAGCGCCGGTTAGTTGAGTCCGGCTCCATCCGAAATGCATTTCTAGAGCTTTAACCCATACACCCACGCCGTTCCACACTGGTCCGCCGGCCAGCGCAGTTATTAATAGCGTAAGCCCGACTAATTTCCAGCCATAGAAGAGTCCTAGAACGCGGGCCGCAGCACTACTATCAATGTTGGGTTTAGTCATCTTGATTCAAAAGATGCGCCGACTGTACCCCAGAGTAGTCGGCACCATATTCAAAGAGCGGTTTGCTTTACAAGCCAATCATGCGCTGCCGTAGAGAGGAATTCAATGCCTGAATCGAAAATTTATAATGGATAGCGGTTGCTGAGTACAAAAGCATACGGAAATGGTATTTCGACGACGCCTTGGATTGGCATACAAAACTCATGTTACTTAGTGTTGATGCTATGAAAATGGTTACCATCGCCAGCGTATGACAGGATCTGCACTTGCTGACGTAATGTGGAAGTCCTACTCTTGAGCGATCAGATTATTCTCGTATAACATCGAATTTTGTTTTGGGTAGGATATATGCGCGCAACTCGTTTAATTGACGCTCCGATAATCTCTCGTGAGTTACATCCGAGCATCGGCGATAACATCCAGGGACCGTCGTTGATTCGCACACCAGAGTGGATTACCTCCCCTTTAGGGAAATACTATTTGTATTTTGCAGACCATAAAGGCAGTTATATACGTTTGGCTTTCGCCGATAACTTGATTGGTCCCTGGACGATATATCCTCCGGGCAGCCTTCAACTTGCCAACTCGTGCTTCTTGACCGAGCCCCCGGACGCTCCAGCAGCGGCCGTGGAAAAGATCAGCAGGCAGAGAGAAGAAAGCATAGGTAGTGGGTTTCGTTGGACCTCAGATGAATTACCCCATGACCTGCTTACGGAATTGACGACCCCGCACATAGCTTCGCCAGATGTGCACGTGGATTTAGAGAACAGACAAATCGTCATGTACTTTCATGGGTTGGAAGCTCTAGGTACACAAGTGACCCGAAGAGCGGTTTCGAATGACGGTATTAATTTTTCTGTGTACCCAGAGATACTCAGTCGCAGTTATTTGAGGGCTTTCAAACACTCTGGCGAGACATATGCTCTAGTAATGCCAGGGCAAATATACCGGTTCCAAGGAGGTACGCCTCCGTTGGAAGAAGGTCCTCTCCTGTTTAATAGAAACATGCGCCACTCAGCGTTATTACAGGTGGAAGATAGCCTGCATGTTTTCTGGTCTCAAGTTGGCGACACGCCTGAGCGGATACTCATGAGTGTTATTGATTTGAGAGATGATTGGCTAAATTGGCGGGAAACTGAACCCATAGAAGTGTTGCGACCTGAGCGTGTTTGGGAGGGTTCTGATGCTCCATTGAAACCGTCGGTTAGGAGCGTTGCGTACGGTCGTGTTAACCAACTTAGAGATCCAGCGATATTCAGTGAAGAAAAGGATATTTATCTGCTTTATTCGGTGGCTGGTGAAAGTGGGATTGGTATAGCTAGATTGGTCTGAATTTAATCACTTCTCTTGAACAAGAGGCCGCGGATTTAATGCAAGGATCGTTTTAACCTTCGCACCCAGTACCGTCTTTGTTGCCATCAAGACGATGCGGGTCCGGCGGCAGAACGTGGAAGTCATTGCCGTTGATGTCCCGGCAATCGAGATCCGGAGGTGGTGGCGGGATACAGATCGTGGGGTAGGATGGTGAGCAATCATGACCTAACGAATCAGAGTCGGAGACCACATTATCGTCATTTATAGCCGGTTCACGACATGCACTCCACAGACCGGTCTTATTTGCTCGAGCAAACGACTCTGCCGATAGTAATATGGACTCGTATTTCACATCTGGCGGATGAATAGACATTCGCGCGTAGCCATTCTCTACCAATATATGATTTACGAGCCCAACTCCTTCTACCCACACGTAGCGTAAGAGTCTGCCATACCGGTCTCTATCGGTGGTGTCCTTCTCTAGTAGCACGCGCTTTCCGGAAACCAGCCTTTGGTTGAACAGTGAGGCTTCCGGGCCGAAGCATTCGATAGGTTTGTTCGGGTGTTTAGTTTCCGGTGTATCTATACCAATGTATCTGATCGTCTCGGACCTACTGCCTAAAATAACTTTGATAGTGTCGCCATCTACGATTCTTGACACTTCAGCCGATTCCACGCTACTTGCAGGCGATGGTCGTATAAGAGTTGCGCTATTGGAAACCGTTTCTGTTTCCGCAAACTTAGTAGTGGGTGTGTGAGGCGGCGCTGCGGGATTCTCAGAGCAGGCCATACTCAGGCAAAGTATTAACGCTGACACAGCTACTAGGGGTCGTATAGACAGCTTTCTGGCTAGCATGTTAGCTGGCTTGTTGAAAGGAACGAGGTGTATTTGTCACTGCGATGTCTGCATGATCTTGATTGAATCGAACGTAGTGTCACCAATCCGCTGGTTGTATCGTACTAAGTTTTCAACAGATTGTTGAAAAGACTCTTTCAGTGAATCGATTATGTAACATGTATCCTGTTCTTATAGTCTCATTATGTATATCCGGAGACATTGATTTTAACCGTCAATGGAGGTCGATTGTTTCTGTTTTTCGATTTCTTTCATTCAGGTTCAAGCAGACGGTCCAATGTCAGGAGTCTAACCCGTGACTATTGAAGAACTGGTCATTTTTGGGGCCCGCTTGCTAGGCTCGCTTCCCGTTTTGCGATGGGCGTTTGGCGGCGCGATCATTGCAATTTTAGTGGATTTCTCTGATCTGTTCATGATGAATCTGCTTGATTTAGGCGGACTCCGCGATTACCAGTCGTTTGATAAGTTGACCGACATTGTCTATATGTCAACTTTCATGTTGGTTGCACTGCGTTGGTCTGGAACGCCGCGCAACGTGGCCATTGCCCTTTTTGTTTTTAGGATTTCCGGGATTGGGGTGTTTGAATTGATGGCTTGGCGCGGGGTGTTGTTATTCTTCCCGAATTTATTTGATTTTTGGTTTGTATTGGTGTCTGGCCTAAATCGGTTTAAGCCTAGCTACGAGATTACTCGGCAGCGTGCCGCTTTTTGGCTTGTCGTTTTGTTGGTCTTGAAGGAAGCACAAGAATATGTTTTGCATTGGGGCAAGTGGCTGGACAATTATCGAGCTACCGATGTCGTAGTGGATTGGTGGCACGTTATTTATGGACTGTTCTAGCGGCTTTCACATCAACCAAATATGTCATTTAAGACACTTAACAGACCTACCTTGGATCCTGAGTTAAATGCAGATTGACGGTTTACAAATTACTCGTGTCGAGTTGGCGGTCTTCTGCGATTACCATTGATAAGACCACCAGGTTGATAGCAAATTTACGCGATATAACTAATAGCTGTTCGGTAACGTAGCGCTGAAAGTTTGCTTGTCTATCTAAGATTGGTTAGCATCTTCACCCGGTCTCTATGGGGCATTTCTACAAACTAGAACCGAAGTGTGAAAATGCAGCTTTTTGTCGTTTCTGTGAATACGGCAAAAGTTGACTGATGAGAACGATTTGGAAGAACTCCTCAAGATAATTGCCGTCGTAATAGCCACCACCGCGGGGTTCACAATAGCTGGGGCCGCTGGATTCGGAGGTGGCGTAGTCGCGATACCTGTGCTCGTCTGGGTATTCGGTGTACGGGAGGCAATACCAATCTTTACCATCTCTCAGATGCTAAGCGTGGCCACTAGGATTTGGTTACATCGAAGCGGAATCAATTGGTCTGTGGTACGTAATTTTACGGCTGGCGGCTTGCCGTTTTGCGTTTTGGGAAGCCTAGTCTTCGTATCGATTAATACCGAAGTGTTGGCCCGCATCCTCGGTGGAATGATGCTATTGATATTGGTTTATACTCGCTTGCCGATAGGGCGGAATTTTAATATGAGGTTATGGGGTTTCGTTCCGGTTGGCTCGGTTACCGGTTTCGCCTCGGGCTTTATGGGGTTCCCTGGACCTTTTGCTGTAGTCTTTTATTTGGCATATGGATTGGCGGCGAGTCCGTTTATCGGCACGTTATCCCTTGGCATGGCGATTATTCAATTGCCTAAATTGGTCGTCTTCGGCACAAATGGGCTTCTCACTCCTAGAGTATTGTTGTTGGGTCTAGGGTTAGGAATTATCGGTATCGGTACTGCTTACTTGGGCAGAATCATTTTAAGAGTGGTTCCGGAAAGGGTGTTTCCTTGGATCATTACGGCCATGCTCTTAATATCGGGGGTGATTCTTTTGGTCCGCGGCTAAAAAGCAGAGTTATCTATTTTAAACTGATGTCAGATTCTGTGACGTTTGTCGATGATGTTCTTAGTTTTGGCGTTTCCACAGGACTAAGCATATTGCCGATCCAGCTAAGGCCATACCAAGTAAGAGTAACCCCAGCGGGCCATAACCTCCTTTAGCTAGTATCAGTCCGCCTGGCGCTGCCCCCAGTAATGACCCCCACTGATTTGTTACCGCGAATAGACCCATAGCGGAACTTCGGTGCTCTCCTGATACCCGGGCTACTATATTTAAAAAAGCGGGCATGGCGAGGTGCGTCAGAGCACCGACCGAGAACCCCATTCCTACAGATACCCACGTATTCAATGCGCTTTCGAATAAGAACGTACCTGTTAAACCAGCCATGATGGAAGTAACGGCTAATATCAGGAGGCCCCAACGGTTTCGAGACACCTCTCCGCCGGCGAGACTCCCGATTACTAATCCTAGGCTAACCAGGGCAAGAGGTAGTGCAACCTGACCCTCATCCAAGGCGTGGCTAACGATTAGAAAGGCAGCCATGTAAGTTACTATGACGGCCGAGTTCGCGCGTAGTACCAGGTTACCCATTAGCACCAACCAGAGATCGAATCTTTTACTCAGTGCCACGTAGGCTTCTCGGTGGCTAAAGAAACCGGATGACCGTTCGGTATCGCCCTGAGTTTGTTTAGGTACGGTAAAAAATATTACGGCCATTATGATTACCAGAGCGGTAGAAATGGCAAAGAACGGCCCGCGCCATCCTAATGTGTCGGCAACCAGGGATACGGCAGGCACTCCCAACAAAAGACCTAGCATAATCGTGCTTGAAACGATGGCTAGTCCTCTAGACCGAGACTCTGGCGGCAAGAGGTCTATGATCGCCGCCATGGTTGTGGTGGGTAATGCCGAAGCAATCAGAGCTGTGACGACACGGAGCACGAGAAGAGATGAGTAGTTCCAGGCTATCCCGCTAAGAGCCACTAACGCTGCAGTTAAGAATAAGGCGACTAGTAAGACAGGCCGACGCCCGAAGCTGTCGGATAGAGGTGCAGTTAAGATAGCTCCGACGCCCCAGGCCAGGAAAGTCGCCGAAGCCAACTGTCCGGTTATCGCAACCGAAGTGTCAAATTCCCAGGCCAACTGAGCCAACAGCGGACCGAGCATAAAGACGACAGTCAGGTAGATGGGTAACGATAACGTCAATAACACTAGAACCAGACGCGACCCGGCACCAAGAGAAATCATGGCTTCCCCATTGAGAAGAGACTGAATCACATCTCTCACGGTCGCAGTTCTCTGGCTTCTGACTTTTCCTTCATCAAATATTCTCGTTTTTGGGATTGTTTACCGGTATACGATCAGACAGAAGTATGTATCAACGAGCAAAGTATTTAGTCGGATAACGGTCTGGAGACTGAGTATAGGGTAATCGGCATTCGCCACAAGCAGATCGCGGTTCCATTTTGACCGTTAGTCGGGAGTCCATCTCGATTCCTACTAGCTGGCGGATAATACTAGTATCAAAAGCATAATTGCTCTTTAGGTTTAACAGCATAACGTTGACATTAAGAGAGCGAACGAAGTAGCATTGCGTCACAATTTAGGCTCATATGGTACTTACGATTAGCTAGGTCTGGTCCTTAAAGGGGGCTTACGAAATGGCGAGTGTCAAAGAACATCAAACATATTGGGAACAAGCCAAAGAAGCGGGTTTCGATCTTAGTTGGCTAAACCAAATCAAGGAAAACGTTGTTGACGAGGGCGTTGGGGAGATATCTGAGAACTTAACGGGTCGCGTATCAGGATCGATTTCGCGTCCTGGGGTGGCTAAGTTTGGAGCTTATCCGTTTCGCACGAAAAAGGAAGTTTGGGGATATAACCTCCGCAAATTGTATGAAGAATTCGTCTCACGTCAATGGAGCTCCGCTACCGACATACCCTGGGATACGCTCCAAGAATTACCTGACGATGTCGAAGCCGCAGAGTGTCAGTTGGCTACTTTCTTCGCGCAAGTAGAGTTCGTGGCGGCAGATGTTCCTGGCCGTTTTATAGCCACAATGTCTCCTGACTACCAAGAAGTTCGTATGGCTCTATTAGGCCAAGTGATGGACGAGTCCAGGCACTTAGACGTCTTCCGGAAACGGGCCCTCGCTAATGGCGGCGGATTGATGCGGATGATTGATAGCGTCTCTGACGTTGTTGGTGGCGGGACTGATAATGCTCGCGAATACACAGAATTATCTACCCGCCTCCATATTGTTGGGGAAGGCAACGTCCTAACCTTGTTCAGGTTAGGCGAATTGATGGCATACAACGACGCCGAGAAGACCATCTATCGGCGTTGTGCCCAAGACGAAGCTAGGCACGTAGCTATAGGCGTTCTCCACGCCCGATATATCAAGGAATGTAGCCCTGAAAGGATTGAAGAGATGCATTCTTATCTTGATGAAGCGGAAGGACGTCAGGCGTCCGGTGCGGGCGGTGAAAATCCTGCCGCTCGGAACATGCTTACTAGTGAAGCTCTGGCTGTCTTGCTAGGTGGAGGCAAAGATAAGGCAGACGAAGGACAAAAAATTCTTTTGGCAGTGCGCCAAAAGCAAGTCAAAGAATATTTCCAACGCTTGAAGTCCGCAGGACTGGATGATCGCATAAGCAACGGGCGTGTAAATCCGGCACTCCTTGAAACTTATAACCCCAACTAGATAGTATTCAGTTCATAGTTAAGGCCTCCGCCTAAAAAGGGGAGGCCTTATTTTTTTCCAGGATAATCCTTTTGCTCCAAATCCTGATGGGGAGACGGACATATGGCATCCAATACAAAAGGTCAAAGTCAAGATTCAGCAAATGAAGATCAATCCAAACAGGATACGATCTCTGATCATACAGAAGAGCCCAAGAAATTTACTTGGATGGATGACTCTCCGCAATGGGGTACCAAAGCCCTACCTGGTAAACGGGGCCTCACACTGGATGATATCAACATAGGATTCTATGGTGAAGTTCCAGACCAAAGCGAAGAGATGACGCGGATGCCTAGAGGCGCACGACATGTGCCTGGCATACCAAGATTAGAATTCTATCCTCTTAGTAAAAAAGAAGAAATTTGGGCAGATAATGCCGGAACCCTTTACGAAGAGGCGATCCAACGTCGATGGATCGCTCACCTTGACGTACCTTGGGACACATTGGAACCACTACCAAGAGAGTTAGAACTGGCTATGTGTCAACTCTGCACAGAACTCGCCCAGCAAGCGACTATTGAAACTGACTCGATCGGTCAGTGGGTTGGGCGTATGAATTATGCATATTATGAGGTGAAAACGTTCTTAGCGAGTGAGTTATACGACACGGCCAGACACTACGATTCTTTCCGGACTAGAGCTCTCGCTAATGGGGGCACTCTCGGGTTGGAGAGCCCTGGTCTTATCAACCGGAGGATCATAGAAAGCCGCGCCGGCTGGACAGAAACTGCTGTGTTGATGTATCTGCTTAGGGGACCATTCACCCTTTTGCTCTACCGTTACGGCGAAGCGTACGCCTTGAACCCTGCTGAAAAGATCTTATTTCGTCTGTCAGCTCAGGATAAAGCTCGTCATCTGGCATATGGGATGGCCCATGTTAAATATGCTATATCCCAAAAAGGTGAAGACTACGCTCTTGGTTTACTCCGGATGATGAGAGGAGTGGAACAAGACTTAGTTACCGAAATGAAGGACCCGGCCTTATGGGAAGCATTAGCGATAGTTTGTGGCAGGGGCCTAGAGAACATATCCAATGGAATGGATGTGGTTAAAGGCCTTCAGAGGCAGTTTGTGAACGGATACATAGCCCGTATGCGTTGGGTTGGAATTGATAAAAAAGTAGATAATTTAGTAGCTGATTTAGCTTTGTATGTCGAATAGGGTGAACTACAAAAGACAGATCTGCTTGCTTGAGATCAAATATGCCAATATATGAGTACCGCTGTCAGAGTTGCCAACAAGTTAGCTCTTATTTCGTTAAAACATATGGGGAGACACCTTTGTCGAGATGCACTCATTGCGAAAGTCCTGACTTGCAGCGGATCATGTCTTCGGTAGCCTATCTACGTTCTGAGGCGGATAAACTAGCCCAATTGGATCCGAAATACACTAAGATGGTAGACCGAGCCCTAGCCAAGGCTCCTAATGATACTAATCCGAGTCACTACGTGGATAAAATGGTGCCTTTTAGCAAGGCGAAAGAACAAGGGGATCCTTACTTCAAGGAATAACTCTTACCTAATAATGCAGAGGGAAATTTAAGGACTGTGCGTCGTGCACTCTGACCCTGAATGTACGACAAGCCACTCGTGTGGACGATCAGGAGAATATTATGAGCCCCGTTGGCGATCCGTTAGTGTTTCCATCGGTTCGATGGTTTCAAGCGCTACAGCAGCTGGTTAATGAAGACGCTGAATTCCGGAGATTGGGTACAGTTGATGCCAGCATGGGAGTCAAAGTCGGACCCAAGGTATTTGTTATCGTATTTGAAGGATTTGAATGCGTTGACGTGAAAGAAGGGAGCGAGGGTGATTTAGATGATTTGGATTTCTATCTCGAGTTGAGCGAAATCGATTGGCGAGAATTAGTCGAAAACACTAAAGCCAATAGTGGTGCCGATAGGCAACATACGTTGAACACCCTCGATTTAACTAAAGCAGATGGCTTGTCGCAAAACGCCACGGGCGACCAACTTCGAGGCGACGTGTTTTTCAGAGTGAATGAGAGCCTGCAATATTTTTTCGATCTGTCTGCTCAGCTAGACACGGTGTTTGAGTGAACGTTACTTACTTCTGAGAGTTCTTTCTTTTGCTTGTGTTTGACCGCGCTGAGAACGCATGCGGCCAAGTTGGCTCGTCAAACCTACATCTCTACACTAGCCGCTATCTCCTCGACAGGCTGCTTACATCGAGCTAAAAAATCTTAAGGGATTAGTCCTTAATCTTGATGGATGCCGTGTCGAGTCGACGCTTTATGATGATTGGGTCAATTAATGGTCTATGTGTTTGCCAGGTAGTACTAATAAAACCTAATCAGGCATAATTCCTAACCTTAGTATATGAGCGGTATTAGATAAGGGTTTCTGCGCACGACGTGAACATGGCCGAATGCAAGAAATTGGACCATTGACATGAGATTCATATGAACGAAATGAGCAAATTAGTTAAAATTTCATTGTGCGTTTGCGGGTTCGTGGTCTCCGGGGCCATAGGGATAATTGTGACCGTATTTACGGGTATTCCGGGTATGACAGTGCTATTCGGAGGCATAGGCTTTGCGATCACTGTTTGGTGGGTAAGGAACCGTTAAAGGGTCGAACGGTTTTATACGATTAGACGGCTCAAAGGAAAGCAACGGGCAATGCCACGTTATAAGTGAACAGTTCCACGGCCAGTTAATCAGCCGGCCGGTTAGTTATAGTCGGAATTAACTCTTCGTTCTACCTTGGAGTTACTTCTGTGGGTTTGTGACCTACTAACAGCTGATCGATGTTGCCCTTTGGCATTTAGGAATTTAAGATACAGCTAAGATTGGCATTACCTACTCTTAATTACGTTATGCGAAGGCACTACCTACCAATGGATGGCAGAAAACCGTAACGGACGAAGAGATGCCTTTACACATTGATAAAAATATATCCAACTGGGTCGATGTTTGCTGGAGTGAGCATCGGTCTGAGAGTGCTCTGAAGATATGGCAAAGGGCTAAAGAAGACTGGGGAGAAGAATGCCCGAGTAGGCGATGGGTGTCTGACCGCGTGAGGGCTTTGAAATCACGGGTTAGAGAATTAGATCCTGAACCGATAGCCCGGCCCTGGGGAGAGCATTGGCCTACGGATGCGGATAGCGTTCAAGTTTTACTTGTTCTGCACGATGAAGCAGATTTATTGTGCTCTTCAAATGGAGTTCAGGGATTTGAAGGAATCACTACTAGAATGGCCGACTGGGCCTGTAAGATCAGAAACTTTTTCGATTGCTCAGTGGCCCTTGATCGCCTGATGTTGCTGCAGTTTTCGGTCTGGTTCGCTGGACAAGAAAGATGGGGACTTGAGAATTCTGGGCAATATTCTGATAGATATGATTCTACTCACACGGCTACTTCCGGGTTGATGGCCTGGTCCCGACGAAATTCAAATGTAGATTCAATGGGTGAAAAACGATGGGGCCATGTATTTCGCATATGGGATAGGTGGCCTGAAGACGAAGCAGAGGTTAGGCGGATTGTTTGTGAGTACCTGAGCGGTCATTTATTCCCTCGTATATCATCTCGGCGGATGTTTCCGATGTTTAACCAACTACAACTTGGAGAAATAGACTTCGTACTCGATACGGAAGATACTAACCACAACGAAGCTACTTATGAACCTATAGATGATTTGAACAACGTTGATAGCGATTGGATGGACATCCCTTGATCAACTACAGAATAAACGATCTAAAGTTCAAGCGATGGAGATAGTATGAGAAGCAAGGCGGCAGTTCAGACAATATCAGAAGCACCGCTAGCCATAGTGGAGTTAGAAGTACCAGATCCTGAACCTGGACAGGTTTCGGTCAAGCTAATTTCAAGCGGAATATGCCACTCTCAGCTTCACCAGATGGAAAATGCGGCGTTACCACGTCCAATGGTGTTAGGACACGAAGGAACTGGTGTTGTCACAGGTGTAGGCCGAGGTGTTACTCACTTGAGAGAAGGAGACCATGCCATTGTGACATGGGTACCCAGGACACCAGTGAAAGGTCGACCGGCGCCCACTCCATCAGGTGTAACCTATCAGGAAGAACCGGTGCATGGAAATGTCTATACCTGGGGAGAAGATGTATTGGTTAGTGGGGAGTACGTGGTTCCGATATCTCACGACGACCCTACCGACGTTAGTTGTCTCGTGGGGTGCGCAGTGCTCACGGGTGCTGGAGCGGTCTTGAACACAGCTAAAGCTAGGCCAGGAGATTCTGTCGCGGTTTTCGGTGTCGGAGGGGTAGGCTTATGTGCGGTAGGTATGGCCTCTATATTGGAAGCCTATCCGATAATCGCAGTAGACTTGAAGGACGACAAGCTAGAGTTGGCTAAAGAGTTCGGAGCAACTCATTTGGTCAACGCCTCTAGGACCGATCCAGTGGAGGCTATCCATGAGATTTCCAATGGCGGAGTGGACTTCGCCATAGACGCTATAGGCGTCAAAGTGACGAATGAGCAGATTCTGCCTGCCACCCGAGGCGGTGGCCCTGGCGCCGATAATCATGGAGGTATGGCCATTCTGATCGGTCTGCCAGGTTGGGATATCACTGTAGATTCTAGGCTGTTCGTATCCCACCAGCGCCAGTATCGTGGTAGTTTAGGGGCGACCTATCCAGATAAAGATTTCCCAATGTTTCTCCGTTGGCATCGAGAAGGTAAGTTACCTTTGGACAAATTGGTTACCAGACGCTACCGCCTTGAAGACATCAACGAGGCCTGCAGCGCACTGGAAGCAGGTGAGATACTGGGTCGGGCAATCATCGAATATTAAGGCGTCCTGTAAGGAGCTGCAGATGTACAAGATTAGGCGAGTATACAGAACGAAACCTGGAGAGGCTGCGAAGGTTGCGAAGCTCGTTTATAAACAAGCCAAGATATATCAAGATGCCGGCCACAGAGGTGATTTTACTGTTTCCTACAATGGGTACACTCTACCCGGTGAAACGAATATCGTCATATTGGAGTGGTACGACGACAAGATAATGTCTCCAAGTAGACCAGGGAACAACATACCTCAAGAAGTGTATGAACCTGCAGCGCAGTACAGACCTCTACTTGAAAGTCAACATATCGAGTTCTACGAGATGATAGACCCTTCCACCGTAGAGGATTAGGGCCTACGTTTTCTGATAATGATGTGGCGCGGACAATGCAATGACTACGCCAACAGCTAAAAACCTCAGCCCTCATCATAGGGGCTGAGGTTTTTCAGATCACTGAGGTTGGAAGAAGCCGGTGAGCGCTACCCGTGACCAAGTTCGAGACCGGACAGATCTGCTAAGTAATTGAGACTCTTTATATTCCGTAATTAGAGTGAACGGCCCTGCTCCCTCCGCTCCAACCATGACAAACTGCTGTACACGGACCCCAACCTCCAGCGACGATCAGTTGTAGGTCGACGCTATTTTTTATTGTCGGAACAAAACATTCGCTATCGTCAGGGTCTACAGGGATTGGTAGAGCTAGGGCTCGTTCCCTGCGCCAATTCCCTCCGAGTTTGAGATTAGATACCGTTCGACCGGCCACTTCTATCAACCGGGTGTGAACGTCCTCTCGGCTCCACCCAGACTTGTCACAAATCTCCGCATGCTGCGGGCTCATCGCGACCACCATGTCTGACCGGGCATGCATGTTCCATGAGCCCATCGCCGTCATAGTATCCGCGATCCCGCGTATGAGTCGTTCCGGTTCATCGCTGACATCGTCCCAACAGAATCTCGGAGATTCGACCATAGCCATTGTTAGAACGTCCTCATTTTCACCATATCCTTTAGAAACCGAAAGGCTCTCCCAGGGATTGTATTCGGAGTTTTCTGTCAAACAATATGTAAAACGAGAAGGCATCCCGAATACTGTCATAGAGGATATTCCAGGTAGTCCAGAACCTATGTTCATTAGAATCAGACGTATGGCCCGGCCGATCGAAGCGTTTGCTCGAAACCCTGGTCCTAAACAGCCACTTCCTCCGTGAATGCCGATTTTCAACGCATACGGACCATTTACTATCATCATCGGGGCTACACCATGCATGGTCCCTTGCACTCCGTTGACGTTGAACTCAGGCTGAAGCATCAATTCCGTTGCTCCGAGGACCACTGGCAGGTATTCAGGTTTACAACCTGCCATTACGGCATGAGTTGCTACTGAAGTGACAGTGGCGATTTCCATAGCCGGAGGGATGGGTCCGATAATTTCATCAGGACTACGGCGCGTGGCCGACAGCATTTTGGAAATACGGTCTTCCGTTGGTGTAACGACCGGCAATCCATCAGACCATGGTTTTTCAAGGAAAAATTCGAATTCATCAAACTGGTGGTTCACACGAGGTCCTCTGGGTCCTTTGTTTAGGGTCTAGTGAGTTGCAGAACCAGATCGTCTACGTACCTGAGAGTTAACTCGCGCATGTCTGTCTCGGAAAGGTTGCTCACAGGATGGGGTAGTTCTATATAAGAATGACTAGGCATACCTTTTGA
>ENA-UPTF01001699-UPTF01001699.1-marine-metagenome-genome-assembly--contig:-NODE-1699-length-13597-cov-14.065163_pt1 | contig 13597 bp, 10 predicted proteins | sample MGYA00238166_ERZ767019 | MGnify/ENA primary metagenome ERZ767019 (study PRJEB28930, sample SAMN06266391) | marine metagenome | isolation source: Sea water from 250 m depth | place: Atlantic Ocean...
CCAAACATGGCCTACATTGGCTGGGGCGTTTATGTAATGGCACGAGTAGACGGAAATTCCAAAAAGCGTAAAGCTGCATGGAGTGCTGCCGCACATATTGGAGGGAAGGACATTTCCCTATGGGCATCAGCGTATCCGTCAGGGTTTCAGCCTTATCGTAACAGTCATTTCAATATCGATGAATGGGTTGGTGCAGGCTATGACAGGGCATTTATCAAGTCATACCTTGAATCTGAAGCAAATTCTTACAATCATCCAAACGCTGCAATTGAACCTCGAATTCCGGGAATATTTCAATATTACAGTGTTGCTGAAGATGAGTTGTCAAAAATCTTTGCTGGTAAATTTTCTGCCCAGAAAGGAGCCGATAATATTGCGGCTGCCTGGGAGAAACTTACCGACCAGATTGGCAGGAAGAAACAGCTTCAGCTCTACCGTGCCTCTCTAGGTTTGTCATAAGTAATTAAAGCAGGCATAAAAGTTTGGACTGGCGGTATATATTAAAAGCCGCCAGTCTTACTCTATCCGAATTTCTTCACCATGGTTAAAATGCTTAACTGAATACGGTGAACCTGTTAAGTCAAAACTCTTCCAAAATTAGTTAGGGATGTCTATTAATTACGTCGGCACTGATCACCTTCCTGGTCAACGCAGGACGCTTGGAAAATCACTTATTCTCATCTCAAGTGTTTTGCTGGCAGTAATTTTCATGATACAGATTTTATACAAGTCAGACAGCATCGCTTTTGGGTTTGAGAACTGGAGGCCCATTCTTTACATGTACCTGGTCTGGTCATTTGCACTTTGCTATGGGGTGCTGCTCATAAAAGGCGAGAGGGGCCAGCGTGCTCTTTTTGTATTGCCGGCATTTCTGTTCACTATTGCAATGGTGATATTTCCCCTGATTTTCAGTGTTTACATTTCTCTGCACGATTGGAATCTCAGTGCTTTTGAGGGTCAAAAATTCAGCGGACTGGACAATTTCAGGGCTTTGCTTGGAGATGAGTATTACTGGAATTCGATGCTTAATATGGTTTATTACCTGCTTGCAATCTTGGTCGAGTATGCCATTGCATTCGGGCTGGCCCTTCTGCTTAATGCCCAAATTGTTGCAAGAAAATTTTTTCGGGTTGCGTTCCTGCTCCCGCTGATGCTGAGTCCTGTCGCAGTCAGTTGGATGATCGGCAAATCACTCATGGAATATCGCTTTGGTCCTGCCGCAACGCTTGCCCGTCAACTGGGATGGGAAACACCAGCTTTTTTTTCCACCACTGAAATCGCCAGAATAAGCATGATGATCCTGGATGCATGGACCTTCATTCCCTTTATGATGATCATGCTGCTGGCTGGGCTTCAGGCACTTTCGAAGGAGGTAATTGAAGCAGCAAAAATAGACGGAGCCACAGGCTGGCAGCACTTCTGGAAAATCACCTTTCCGCTTATGCTGCCTGTAAGCATAACTACAACTGTAATCAGGATTATTTTTAAATTAAAAATGGCAGACATAGTGATTAATGTTACTTCCGGAGGCCCTGGGGGTGCTACTGATACTGTCACCAGTTTCATTTTCCGAGAATACAGGGACCGTTCAAATGTGGGCTACGGAACAATGATGGCTGTTGTTTACCTGATTATTATTGTCATCCTGATGACATTCCTCCTGAAACTGCTTAACCGCTGGATGCAGAAAGTAACATGACAGCTTACGCAAACTAATGATTATGATACCTATTCTACAGTTCAAACATTTCACCGTGAATAACAGCCATGAATGAGACGTTTCGTGGAGTGAACATTATTGTTTATCGTATACTCATTTACGGTGGATTGCTGTTCTGGGCATTCTTGTGCCTATTCCCAATATTCTGGACAGTTACCACATCATTTAAAACTGCGGTCAATGTAACACAGGGGCACTTGATTCCATGGATTGACTTCATTCCTAAATGGATCGGTTTGCGTTCACTTGGTTTATCTCCGGAAACAATTTTCGAAATTTCAACTGTACGGGACGAGTTTTTAAAAAGATTTGTGAACAGTGCAATCACCTCCGTAAGTGCCTCAACACTTGCAGTAATATTGGGATCGCTTGCTGCATATGGCCTAAGCCGTTTTGAATATAAGCTGGGCATTTTCAAAAATTCTGACATCTCATTTTTTTTCTTGTCCCAGATGATCCTTCCACCAGTCGTACTTGCTCTCCCCTTTCTGGTACTTTACCGTGAATTGGCACTGCTTGATACAACAACTGGTTTGATAATGTTGTATGCCCTGATGGTTTTGCCTATCGTAATCTGGATCATGAGGGATCAGTTCAGTACAATACCGCTTGAACTGGAAGAAGCAGGACTTGTGGACGGCCTTAGTATATGGGGAGTATTCCTTCGAATAGTTCTGCCGATTTCATTTCCGGGAATAGTTGCGGCTTTCATACTTTGTCTTGTTTTAAGCTGGAACGAATATTTTTTTGCTGCACTGCTCACCAGTGCTGATGCAAAAACACTCCCTGTCATGGTGGCCAGCCAAACCGGTTCACAGGGAATAAACTGGTGGTCCATGGCTGCTCTCTCAACAGCAGCAATAGCGCCGCTGGTGATAATCGGGATCATACTTGAGAGTTATATAGTCAAGGGCCTTTCAACTGGCGCAGTTAAGTGAATTGGAAATATTAAATCACTTTTATCTTAAAACAGTTAAATTTTACAGGTTCACATCATTAAAGGACTTTTCGGCTCCAATAATAAGAACATTACACTGAACTGAAAGAATCATTTGACAGCACGACTTAAAAACAAAAGGACCCTGATCACTGCAGCAGGACAGGGAATTGGACTCTCAACTGCACTAGCATTTGCGAATGAAGGTGCAGAGGTAGTTGCTACAGATATAAACCCTGACACATTGAATTCACTCAGTAATGAAAATCCTCGGATTGAAACCCGCCTGCTTGATGTAACTAAACCTGAAGAAATACAGCAAGCTGCAGAAGAAACGGGGCCCATTGACGTACTGTTTAACTGCGCAGGTTTTGTGCATCACGGCACCATATTGGACTGTGAAGAAAACGACTGGGAATTTTCTTTCAATCTCAACGTACGATCAATGTACCGCATGATACGGGCTTTTTTACCTGCCATGCTGGAGGCTGGAGGGGGAAATATCATCAACATGTCCTCAGTTGCCTCAAGCGTCATGGGGCTGCCCAACCGTTTTGTTTATGGAGCAAGCAAGGCTGCTGTAATCGGTTTGACCAAATCTGTGGCGAAAGACTATATAAAGCAGGGAATTCGCTGCAATGCCATCTGCCCCGGAACTGTGGAATCTCCGTCACTCCAGGAGCGAATAAAAGCACAGGGGGGAAACCTTGAAGAAGTCCGTGCCGCTTTCATTGCGCGGCAGCCAATAGGGCGCATAGGAACGCCGGAAGAAATAGCTGCAATCGCGATCTACCTTGCATCCGATGAGTCTGCCTACACTACCGGTGTGGCCTTCAGCATTGATGGGGGAATGTCAGGGTGACTTTAATGAATATTTTATAAATTCACATATTTAGGATCGCTTGTGATTGATACTATGTGAATATCTTAAGTGTTTCTATTTTGCATTCCTGATTAAAGATTCAGAATAAATTTCGGACTTATTTTTTTGTCTTCTTATCCTTCCATGCATTTCCGCCGGGGAACTCATATTCTCTAAGACTGGCATCCTTCATGGTAATGCTGTATCCAGGTTCCTGCGGAGGAATGTACCGGCCGTTTTTGATTGCAACTGGATACTCGAAGTGCTCATGAAGATGATCAACATATTCAAGTATACGATTTTCAAGACTGGCAGAAACGCAGATGTAATCGAAAATTGATATGTGCTGCACATACTCACACAGCCCCACTCCTCCAGCATGCGGACAGACCGGAATATTAAATTTTGCCGCCATTAATAACACAGACAAGACTTCATTGACGCCTCCCAGCCTGCAGCAGTCCAGTTGGCAGAATTGTAGTCCCGCTGCTTGAAAAAACTGTTTGAAGATAACACGGTTCTGGCAATGTTCTCCTGTGGCTACTCCAATCGGTGAAATTTCCTTTGAAATTTTCTGGTGTCCCAGAACGTCATCGGGGCTTGTAGGCTCCTCTATCCACAATGGATCAAATCTGGCCAGGGCCTTCATATTTTCAATTGCCTGGTCAACATCCCAGTTTTGATTCGCGTCAAACATCAGCTTGCTGTCTGGTCCAATTGCCTTTCTCATGATTGAAGCCCTCCTGATATCATCTTCAATGCTGCTACCAACCTTCATCTTAAAATGAGTCCATCCCTTTTCAACGGATTCTCTGCACAAAGCCTCAATCTTCTGGTCAGTGTAGCCAAGCCATCCGGCGGAGGTGGTATAAGCAGGATAGCCTTGCAAAAGCATTTCAGATTCACGCTTCTCTCGTGTTGAATAATTCTTCTCGAGAATCTTCAATGCACCTTCAGGCGTCAGCACATCAGTAATGTAACGAAAATCAATGGACCTGACCAGTTCCTCCGGAGACATATCAACCAGCAGTTTCCACAACGGTTTGCCTTCAACCTTGGCATATAAATCCCATACAGCGTTCACAACTGCAGCGGTAGCAAGGTGAATAACTCCTTTTTCGGGCCCTACCCATCTAAGCTGGCTGTCACTGACAAGCGACCGCCAGAACTGGCCCATATTTTGTGTAATTTCAGCAAAGTCTCTGTTGATCAGCATATACTTCATTGCGTGCACTGCAGCCACACACAGCTCATTGCCTCTGCCTATGGTAAAAGTCAAACCGTTACCGCAATGTGAAGAATTAGTCTTCAGGGTAACATAGGCAGCAGAATAGTCTGGATCAGGATTCATTGCATCCGAACCATCCAATGCAGCAGAAGTCGGGAAACGAATGTCTCTTACAACAACATCCACAATTTTTAACATAATATTTCTCCTTCAAAATGTTCAGACTGAATATTGAATAGCTAATAAAACACTACTTCAAGATTATTCATTGATTTTCCAACAAAAGAAAAAAAGATTTTAATAATTCTTCTTCAGCTTCGCCAATACCTTGCCAAAACTGACTCATGGTTGTATAACAAAAGTACATTAAGCCTCTTTATACTCAATTTTTTTAAAGCTGTCGTGTTCAACAGGATTATTTGTAAATATTCAATCAGTCCACTGCTTATTACCGCAGTTTCCTTGTGTATTTACTGTTCGCAAATACAACCGGCCTGGTCCCAGCAGGCCAGGCCAAGGGCTGTTGTGATGGGGCTTAATACCACATCCACTCCTGAAGTTTCGGAACAAATCTTGCTTCAGAAATTTCGTGAAAAATTAGCATATACTTTTGATTTAAGCTCGCAAAGTGCCTTCGAAAAGTCCCTTGGAGAAAAATCAAAGTCAGATGGTGATCCCGAATGCATACAACTTAAATGCGTACTTGAGGTTCATGCGGATTTTCCACAAACACATCTGTTTATACTTAATATCCCTAAGAATGAAAAACGTCTTACACTGGTAATGATTGGAGAAAGACATAAGTGGCTTGTTAAACATGAGGTATGCTCAAACTGCGGATTTTCCCGCGAAGAAATGATAGCAAATTTAGCGCTTAGTATGCAGGGATACTTTACGTCTCCCATGTCATTGCCAGGCATTAAATCCCCTAAACCGCCAAAATCGCTAACTTTAAGTGCCCCTAAAAATGTTTCAGGAGCAAAGCAATTTCCTTATTCAGATCAACTTTTGCGATTAAAAGAAACAATTAAGAAAAAGAAACCTAGATTACCTTTGGAGGAATTTAAATACAAGTTGGCACAAAAACAGTATAACCAGTTGATCGGAAACAGAATTAAGAGAGACTTGATGTTCTTTCGACACAAAAACAGGCAGCAGGCACGAGAGGAATTAAAGGCACGACTCAGGCTTCAGATCAATCAATCAGGTAAGGTAATTGACAGAATATTGATAAAAACAAGTGGATCCAGCATTTTCGATAAAATGGTTTTGGATACCGTTGATTTGCTTGAACTGCCACCTCCGATGGAACTGTTGATTCGTGAACCTCCGTACGTGGTAACAATTCTTATCCAGCCCTGAATCACAGCAACATGAAAATTATTTCAGCAGAAGACAAATTTGCTCAACCATTAGCCACGGAAGCTGGAGCACTTGAAGTAAAAAAAACAGCTGCTTCACCTGCAAAGGCACTGGAACTGGTTTTTGGTGAGTACTCCCCAAACACGCAAAGGGCTTATGCCAGGGCTTTCCGGGATTTTCAGGAATGGGCGGATATCCGTGAACTGCATGAAATGGAAAGCTTTGACCCCTTACGCATGCTGGAATACAAAAATTTCCTGAAATCCTCAGGGAAAAAGCCGGCCACGATTAACCAGACCATGAGTGCATTGAGGAAAGTCTGCAAAGTGCTCACGGAGTTTGGCTACTTGAAACATAACCCTTTCAAGGCCTCAGTTATCCGCGCTGAAAAAATTGATTCTTCAGCAAGTAAAGGAGCACTGCAGGTTTCACAGCTGAATGCCATGATAGAGGCTAACGAGATGATGGAATACGATGGACGTATTGCATCCCTCTTAAGATTCCGAAATGGGCTGGTGCTTAAATTCCTATACCTGACAGCCGCACGCCGCGGTGAAGCAGCAGACCTGCTTTGGGATGACATAGTTCAGGACGGCTCATTTCAAGTGGCCATTCTGAGGCACACAAAAAGCGGCAAGGAGCAACGTATCAAGTTAAGGAAAGAGCTTCATGAGGAACTTGAGGAGTGGCAGAAAATGCTGCAGGAAAATAATGTTGTCACTACATACGTTTTTCCATCACTGGGTTTTCGTACAATGGGTGATAAAATGTGCGGCAAAGGGATAAATGATATTATTGTACGTCTTGGAAAAGCAATCGGATTGAATATATCCGCACATTACCTCAGGCACACAGCAATCACACTGGCACTGGAATTGGGTGAGCCGCTTCAGAAAGTCCAGTCTTATGCCCGCCATGCATCTGCCAACACAACGATACGTTACTTTCACGACAGGCAACTGCTGGAAAAAAACCCTACCGACACCCTGCCTCTGATATAGCAGGCACTTTATCTTCAGAATAAACCGAATGGCTGGATGGATTCTTAAACAGCGTGTTTAATTTCTTCAGCCTCTCCTGCTTTTTTTGTGTATTGAAAAAACATGGAATTTTTGACCGCCTGCAGTCCTGAGATTCCCAGAACATAAATTATTCTTTGTCTGGACATTTAATTCTCGCACTATTTTGTGCCTGGGGTTAAATTCTGTTTCAATTCCCCAAGAAAAATACTTTAGTCCACAAATCCGCCCCTGGTCATCTTTGACGGGTCCAGCGCCTTGTCGAGTTCTTCTTCAGACAGGTCACACATTTCAAGTGCAACAGCCTTGAGCGGCCTATTTTCCGCAAAGGCTTTTTTGGCAATTTTTGCGGCCAGGTCGTAGCCGATCAGCGGGTTGAGAGTTGTTACCAGGATAGGATTCTTTCCTGTAAGAGAGTTGATATGGTCTTCACGCACCACGATTCTTGAAACTGAGCGGTCAGCTAGGTTCCGGGAAGCATTTGCCAGAAGCCGGATTGCCTCCAGCAGGCTGTGAGCAACCATCGGCAGCATCACGTTTAATTCAAAATTACCGGATAATCCGCCCACACTTATTGAAGCATCGTATCCTATTACCTGCGCGCAGACCATGGCCATTGATTCTTCTATCACAGGGTTCACCTTACCAGGCATGATTGAGGATCCCGGCTGGAGTGCTGCAAGCTGAATTTCACCAAGTCCGCCGTTCGGACCGGAATTCATCCAGCGCAGATCATTGACAATCTTCAGCAGACTGACTGCAAGGGTTTTCAGCTGCGCACCTAATTCAACAGGCGCGTCCACGGTAGCCTGTGCTTCAAAATGATTTTCTGCTTCACGAAATGATTCCCCTGTAAGCCTGGAAACTTCTGCAGCAAATTTTGCAGGAAATTTCGGGTGAGTATTGATTCCAGTGCCTACAGCGGTACCTCCCATCGGGAGTTCAGCCATATTTGACAGGGCCGTTTCAATTCTCTTAATGCCTACTTCGATTTGACGGGCATAGCCTCCGAACTCCTGCTCGAATGTTACTGGCATTGCATCCATCAGATGGGTGCGCCCGGTTTTGACTACGTGTGAATACTCTGATCCTTTTTTTAAAAATGTTTCACGCATATATTTGAGTGACGGGACCAAATCATTTTTTGCCTCTATGTATCCTGCGATCCTTATGGCAGTAGGGAATGTGTCATTTGAGCTTTGACCAAAATTAATGTGATCATTTGGGTGAACCTTGACTGATAATTCCTCAACCAGCTGCATTGCACGCCGTGCAATTACTTCGTTTGTGTTCATGTTGCTGGATGTACCGGAACCGGTCTGGTAGATATCTATTGGAAAGTGATTGTCCAGTTTACCGTCAATAACTTCCTGTGCCGCCAACTGAATGGCATGAGCAACATCCTGGGGAATATTTCCCAGTTCTGCATTTACTTTTGCGGCAGCCTGCTTGATCACTCCAAGCGAGTGAATCAGGGAGCGGCTGATGCAGATTCCACTGACAGGGAAATTATCAACAGCACGCTGGGTTTGAGCCCCATAAAGAGCATCCGCAGGGACCCTGACTTCTCCCATTGAATCTTTTTCTATACGATATTCTTCGCTCATGATGACCTTTCAGTTTAATTTAATTTTCGATCTTGCTTTCAGACCCATTTAATACCTCTGAATAGCAATGGTATTTATTTTTTTTGCATGTTTATTGGCTTCATTTTTTCAGGAGAGTATTCCACCGTCGACAGTGAATGTACTGCCGGTTACATATGAAGCGGCATCTGAAACCAGAAAGAGAACCATTCCGGACATCTCTTCGGGCTGGGCTATTCTTCCAAGTGGAATCTGAGGCAGAACAGTTTTCATGAGTTCCTCATTCTTTGTCAGGGCAGAGGCAAACTTTGTATCTGTCAGTCCGGGCAGCAGTGCATTTACGCGAATGTTATCTGCACCCAGTTCCTTGGCGAAAGACTGCGTCATGGAAATCAGTCCTGCCTTGGTAATGGAATAAATGCCCTGGTAGCGCATCGGAATTTTCCCATTGATTGATGAAACATTGACAATTGCTCCTCCTCCATTTTCCCGCATCAGTCTCGCCGCATGCTGGCTCATAAAAAACGGCCCCTTCAAGTTCACACTAAGTGTTTTGTCCCATGCCTTTTCCTCGGCATCAACCACTGGGCCATAGTACGGATTTGTTGCAGCATTGTTCACAAGAATATCCAGACTGCCATGAGTCTGGCGTATTTTTTCGAAAAGCGCCTCAATTTCTCCCAGTTCTCCATTATGGCAAGCAATGCATGAAGCTTTTTTTCCTGATTCCTTTATCTGTGATTCAACTTCCTTCAGATTTTCTATCCTTCGGCTGGTCAGGATAACCTCTGCACCAAACTCAGCAAGAGTCTGCGCAATCGCAGCTCCTATGCCCCGGCTTGCTCCTGATATCAATGCAACTTTTTCTGTAAGATCAAACATCGATGGAATTTTCATATTACCTCAAAAAAATTAGTACATTCCAATTGTGCTTGAATTTTCTGCAATACTCAATCTACTGCTGTTTCATGGAGAAGAGATATTGGGTTTGTGAAAAATTTTCTTTAAAAAAATGATTGCAACTCCAGCAAAAATTGCGATGCTTTGAGAAAGTGAAGTCAATTTACATTGCCACTTGAACACCTCTTGGATAATATTATGCATGTTGGTTCAGGTCTACAGTAACCTAAACATAAGAATTTACATCAGCTGTTAAATCAAAACAATGGGTAAGTGGATCGCCTTAATATTTCTTACTATCCTGGCAATGATTTATTTCAGATTGAAGAGGCCGGTTGATGAGAAAATTGAACCTCCCTCTAATCTGACTATGTTTTTCCATCCTGTCCAGGGTGAAGGAGATTTGTTTATCGGCGGACTCTTGCTGATATTCTTTTTTTCCCAACTTTTCCTGGAATTATTTCAAGGACTGAAAGAATTATTTTAACCTGCTTTCGGATTCAGCATTTCAGAAAATTATTCTGCTGGTCATATTAATCATGGTTTACAAATAATGCTTAGAAATCTACTTATCCTGTTATTGACACTGTTTCAGGATAAATATGTCAGAACCGGCACATTAGTGGGAATATTAATCGGAATTTGGAATCCGGAAATTCTGCAGGGAGAGCAGGGAAAAAGCGTCATAATACTTGGTTTTGTCGGATGGGGCATCGGTGCTTTTCTTGGTTATTACAGGAACGGGAACTCGCAATTTACAAAAAAAAGGAAATTCAAAGTCTTCCAGGGAGGCAAGTAATTCCGGCTGAAAACTCCCAGCTTTTTCCTGCTGATCCTTCTCTCACAATTTCAGGTTTTTTTACTTTTCTCCATTTTTTATAATTATCAGTCTTCGTTTAAGAATTTTTGCAGATACTATAATTTTCGAAAGAAAAATTTAAATGAGTTTGACAGGGCAGTTAGTTGACTTGATTGAAAATAAGTCAATTCACGATGAAGACATAGAAGCAGCTTCCTGGTATTTACTGGACGCAATTGCCAACATTGCTGCAGGCCTTAACACTGATCAGGGCAGGATTCTCAGAAGCTGGTTCTTGGAGGAGAGTCCAGACACTTCCCGCAAGGTGCTTTTCATGGGCGCCTTGATGCACATTTTGGAAATGGATGATCTTCACCGCAGATCAGTTGTTCATCCGGGATGCGTAGTAATTCCAGCGGTTATTGCTGTTGGACTGCGGGCAGGTATCAGCGGGCGAATGATGCTGGAAGCAGCAATAAAAGGATTTGAAGCCTGCACCCGTATAGGAAATTCTGTAGGGCCTGCACATTATAAAATCTGGCACAATACTGCGACCTGCGGGACTTTCGGCGCTGCTTATGCCGCAGGCAGCCTCATGGGGCTTAGCAGCAGCGAACTATGTCATGCCCTGGGGAACGCAGGAACACAGTCATCTGGGCTGTGGGAGTTTGTGGAAAACGGTTCAATGAGCAAACATCTGCATGCAGGACGTGCAGGGCAGTCAGGACTGATCGCTGCAGAACTTGCACGTCATGGTTTCAGCGGGTCTGACGCAATACTTGAGGGTGAGCGAGGTTTTTACGCAGCTTGCTGTCCGGACGCGACACCGGAGGGACTCCTGGCTGACCCGGATAGTAAATGGCAGCTCCATCAAACCTCGATAAAACCATGGCCCTGCTGTCGGCACACCCATCCTGCAATAGATGCTGCACTGGAGATTTCGAGTAAAATTGATGGAGACCTTCCGGAATCCATAGTTGTTGGGGTTACCCAGGCAACAATTGATGTGTGTGACAATCCAATTCCGGAAACTGTGTATGAAGCAAAGTTTTCAGTACAGCACTGTGTCTCGGTCGCTATGCTGAGCGGCAAGGTAGGATTCGATTCCTTTGAGTCAGATGCAAGACAGCTTACTGCGCCCTTAAACAGGACGATCACTATTCACTGCGATGAAAAATTTGAACAGAGATATCCTGAAGCATGGGGCGCAGAAATAAAAGCTGAAATGAAGGACGGCAATGTAATTATTGCACACCGCGATAATGCCAAAGGAGACCCTGATGCTCCGCTTTCACCCAAGGAGATGAAGGAGAAAGCTGTAATGCTTTTTACCCATGCTGGAATTGAAGAACCTTTAGAATGGATAGAAAAAATCCTTTGTATTCATAAGGATAACTCTTCATTTTCTGAGAATGAATTGTACCACCTCCTGGGTCTGAAAGCTTAAATGATTTTTCTATTTGCCTTTAATTTACATCGGCTTAATAAATTGGAGGTCATAATAATCGGGTTGATTCCATAGAACAATTTAATTGACTTTGGTAGCACCTGCCTGAAACTATATGCAAACAAAACTCTATTACATGTTATGTTTGGCATCTACTTGAATCTTTTTTAAAATTCACATTCCAATGTTTGAAGACGATCAGGACATTTCCGCAATCAGGGAAGGAATAAAATCCCTTTGTGAAAAATTTCCGGACAAATACTGGAGGGAAAAGGACAGGTCGCGTAGTTATCCGGAAGAATTTGTTAAAGCCCTTTCAGATCATGGATACCTTGGCTGTTTGATTCCGGAAGAATATGGAGGAAGCGGACAAAAACTCAGGGCGGCAGCAGTTATTTTGGAGGAAATACATCGATCCGGAGGAAATGGAGCAGCATGTCACGCCCAGATGTACATTATGGGGACATTGTTGCGTCATGGTTCTGAGGAACAGAAAAAAAAGTATCTGCCAGGAATTGCCGAAGGCAGCCTGCGGCTTCAGGCTTTTGGGGTAACAGAACCGGGAAGTGGAACTGATACGCTTTCTCTTAAAACCACTGCCAGGAAAAATGGTGATAAATTCATCATAAACGGACAGAAAGTTTGGACTTCCAGGGCAGAGCATTCGGATTTGATGCTGCTTCTGGCCAGGACAGAAGACCGTGAAAAAGTTAAGAAGAGAACCAAAGGATTATCTGTATTTATTGTAGATATGCGCACTGCCCTGGATAATGGGTTAACGGTCAGACCAATCAGGACTATGCTTAACCATGCCACAACAGAGGTGTTTTTTGATGAGTTGGAGGTCCCTCAGGAAAACCTGGTAGGAGAACAGGGAAATGGATTTCGTTACATAATGGATGGCATGAATGCAGAAAGAATTTTGATTGCATCTGAATGCATCGGTGATTCTCGCTGGTTCACGGCTAAATCAACCGGCTATGCAAATGACAGAGTTGTTTTTGACCGTCCGATTGGAAAAAATCAGGGTATTCAGTTCCCCATTGCACAGGCATATGCAGCAACCGAGGCAGCTGCGCTGATGACTGAGAAGGCTGCAATTTTGTATGAAGATGGAAAGCGTTCCGGTGCCGAGGCAAATATGGCTAAATTGCTTGCATCTGAAGCCAGCTGGAAAGCTGCAGAAGCATGCATGCAGACTCATGGAGGTTTTGGTTTTGCGGAAGAATATGATGTTGAAAGAAAATACAGGGAAACACGTTTGTATCAGATTGCTCCCATTTCCACCAATCTAATTCTTTCCTACATTGCCGAGCATGTACTGGGTTTGCCGAGGTCATACTGATGGGTACGCTTGACGGGTTACTGGTAGTCAGCCTGGAACAGGCAGTTGCGGCTCCATTCGTATCATCAAGGCTGGCTGATGCAGGAGCCAGGGTAATTAAGATTGAACGGCCAGAAGGAGATTTTGCCAGAAATTACGATGATGTGGTGAAAGGGCAGTCTGCATACTTTGTGTGGCTGAATCGAGGAAAAGAATCCATTGCAATGGATCTTCGACAGCCTTCAGAGATCAGCCTGCTGAAATCCATGCTGGAGAAGGCTGACGTACTGATTGAAAATTTCAAGACAGGCTCTCTGCAAAAAATTGGTCTTGATCTTACAGAGATCAGAAAAGCAAATCCCAGGCTTATTACCTGTTCCATCAGCGGCTATGGAAGTCAGGGTGAATGGGCA
>ENA-UPTF01001700-UPTF01001700.1-marine-metagenome-genome-assembly--contig:-NODE-1700-length-13597-cov-6.765015_pt1 | contig 13597 bp, 10 predicted proteins | sample MGYA00238166_ERZ767019 | MGnify/ENA primary metagenome ERZ767019 (study PRJEB28930, sample SAMN06266391) | marine metagenome | isolation source: Sea water from 250 m depth | place: Atlantic Ocean...
AGCAGCAAACGGTTGTGGGCGGCACAGATTCCAACATAGCCTCTCTCCAAGAGGGCATTTCTAAACTTTATCCAAAGAAGAGAACCGTTAAGCTAGATACTGAAGGCGCCTTTCATACAGATTTGATGATGGTTGCAGCTGAAGAGTTTAAGAAAACACTATCAGTAACTAATTTTTCACCAATGAAAACACCAGTGTTATCCAATTATTCAAGCAAAGTTCACAACGAGTCTGGAAGCGAAACAGCTGATCTTTTGTTTCATCAGTTATACAAGACCGTGGATTGGTTAGGCTGTATGAGAACTTCAGTTAATTATGCCATTGACACCATTGTTGAGTTTGGAGGCGGGATAGGTGGAGGAGAAGAGGCTAATGACAAAAGACCAAATTTAGAAGCAATAACTAAGAAAAACTTTAGAGGTTTTAAGCGTGAAATGAGCTATTATGCTGCCATCAATTCATCCACAATCAATGAAACAGCGAATAGTTTAGGCAATGCATAAATTTATCACAATCATAATTATTTTAAGCGGGCTCTCAACATCTGTTATGGCTGAAATAACAGTCGATGGGGTATTGGATGAGCCAGAATGGCAGGAAGCACAAACAATAGAAGAATTTTTTGTTGTTAGCCCGTTCAGTTTAGAGGCTGCACCTTTGAAAACTAAGGCACTTGTTTATTCGAACGAAGAGGGTCTGTATGTCGGTTTTATCAATGCTCAAGACATGGACACTAGAGATCGAAGAACCCATAGGAGAGATGATCTAATGGGTGATTTTGATAGAAATACAATTGCCATTGACTTTGACAACAAAGGTAACACGGGCTATTTACTCGGAGTCTCACTGAGTGATGCCTTGGTTGATTTTACTATCACCAATGAAAACAGCATGGACGGTGATTGGAATGGCGAGTGGTTTGCCAAGACTTCAGAGTCCGAAGAGAATTGGTATTCTGAGTTCTTTGTTCCTTGGACAATGGTTCCAATGAATGAGCAACAAGGAGAAAAAAGAACCATCAGGATATTAGCAGGGAGGCAAGCACGATATATAAATAAATGGTTTGGGTCTGCAAAAGTGAGTTCAACTAGACAAAAATTTCTTTCACGATTACCGAAGATAGAAGTGTTTAAGTCCAATCCAACCCGTTTAGATTTTTTACCGTATATGGTTGCAAATAATGATTTTATTGAAGATGACTCCACTTATGATGTGGGGGCTGAAGTTTTTTATAACAATGGTCGAGGTGGAGAATTAAGCGCGACGATTAACCCTGATTTTGGGCAAGTTGAGAGCGATAATGTGGTGATCAATTTTTCTCCAAGGGAAACATTTTATTCAGATAAACGACCTTTCTTTACTCAAAGCCAATCTTTATTCGATGTTAGCGAGGATTGGTACCCAGGTTTTGAGCTGTATTCTATTTTTCACACGAGGAGAATTGGCGATAGCCCTAATTATGATTGTTCTAAATACTCAGCTCTCGAGGGAGGCAGCGATGAACTTGAGTCGCAGTGTGAAGGTAGTCGCAAGAGTGTCAATGATATAGATACTGCAATTAAATACACCCAACTCGGTGAGACCACAGACATAGGTGTTTTCGCTGCTTTTGAGAAAGACGAGGATTTCAGTAAAGGCGAAGACTTTTTTGCTTTTAGGGCACTTAGAAAAATTGGAGATGATCAAAAGCTTGGCTATATGGCTACTCATAATCAAAACGATGTTTTAGATAGATCAGCTACAGTTAGCGCAGTTGATTATCAGTATGTTCCAAAAAGTGGGATAAAAGTTGAGCACCTGTCTATGGTGTCTAACGTCAGCGGCGAAGATAACGGTTTTGGCTCAAGAACCATGGCCTCTTACAGGCCATCTAAAGAACTCAAATTTGGTGCTGAATATTATTATTTTGATAAGGACATTAACATCAATGATATGGGATATATGTGGAGGAACGATCTTGCTTCCTGGGGGACATCCTTCAACTATCTAAGAACTGACTTTCCAGAAGATTCTAATGTAAATTTTCGAAGCTACAATCTCGATTATTGGGATGAGAATAACTCTGATAACGATAATTTGAACGAATTTTATACCCTCTTTTTTAGGCAAGGCTTCAAGAGCACTTCATCCATTAGCCTCAATGTCTTTGCAAGAGGGGAAGGGAGAGATGATCAGATTCCTAGGGGCAGTATTGTCGCACCTTTCATCAGAATTGGTTCGGGCTCAAATTTTGAGTTCGGTTACAGCAGTCCTCGATACAATAATGGAAAATGGGGCTATAGTTTTGGACTCCAATCAGAAATAGATGACTACTTTGCTTTCAAAGATCATCACAAAAAGATTAATGTTGGTTTAAATTTTAACCCTCAAGATAACCTCAGATTTTGGATGTTTTTCAGACATCACTCAAGAACCAATTGGTTAAATCGATTATCTGATAATCATTACGGGACTTTTAAGCAACGGCGAACCAGTGTCAATTTAGGTAGCCGATGGTACCCGACCAGTAATCAAGAAATACAAATAAAACTGGAAGCTACTGCCTTTAGGAATCAGCAAGGTAAAGGTTGGTTTGCTGATAGTAACGGGTTCTTAGTTAGTGAAGAGGAGGCCGTAAATAGTATTAACTTAGGCAAGCTAGCTTTCCAAATGCGTTACCGATATGAAATTGACGCTCTCTCAAATTTCTATCTCGTCTACACACGCGGCGGTGGTTACTTTTTTGACGATGAGGCGGACACTTCTAAAATATATAGAACCACTTGGCAGGAACCAGAAGGCAATGTTTTCTCAGCCAAACTTAGATATCGTTTCTAGAATTAGTCTTTTTGTTCAAGCTCAATCAATGTTCCTGTAAAGTCTTTGGGGTGCATGAAAATTACAGGTTTATCGTGAGCACCAATGGATGGTTCGCCAGTCCCTACAATAGTTGCACCTAGCTCAATCATTCTGTCTCTTGCCTCGTAGATATCGTCAACCTCGTAACACAAATGATGCATACCCCCTTTGGGATGCTTTTCTATAAATGAAGCAATGGGCGATTGTTCACCAAGAGGTTCTATGAGTTCTATTTTGGTGTTGGGAAGATTCACAAAAACAGTGGTCACCCCATGTTCAGGAAGAGGCACTGGTTCAGAAACTTCTGCACCAAGAGTATCTCGATAAATCTTACTAGCCTCATCAAGGTCTGGTACAGCAATCGCAATATGGTTTAATCGTCCAATCATTTCTGTTTAATCTATTGTTTTATTCTTTTACCTAACTTCTCAAGCAGCTCTTCATCATCCTCGATCGCAGATAGTATAAGATTTTTCTTCTTATTTTTTAACCAGATCTTACGTTGCTCTAGTCGCTTCTTTTCAAGTTGCCCTGTTTTTACCAAGTGATCCTTTAAGTTGTTTACCTTATCCCAAATCTGGTCAATACCATTCTTTTCCAATGCAGAGCAAGCAAGAACAGGAACAGCCCAGCCTTGAATTCTTGGTTTTAGAAGCTTAAGTGCATTTTTATAATCCAATACTGTGCTTTTAGATGTGGCTTCTAAGTTACCATCGGCTTTATTCACAACCAGGATATCAGCTAACTCAATAATTCCACGTTTAATTCCTTGAAGTTCATCACCACCCCCTGGACTAAGGAGGACCAGGAAGATATCAGTCATCTCGAACACTTCAGTTTCAGCTTGTCCGACACCGACAGTTTCTATCAAAATAACAGAGTACCCTGCCGCTTCAAGTATACTCACAGATTCTCTGGTGGATCGATGAACACCGCCAAGATTGCCTCCTGAAGGAGATGGCCTAATAAAAGTGTTTTCATTGCGTGATAAAGATTCCATTCTTGTTTTATCCCCAAGAATTGATCCGCCACTGATGCTCGAACTTGGATCAATAGCAAGGATAGCTAATCGCTCATCACTTTCTAGAACCGAATGCCCAATCGCTTCAATGAAGGTTGATTTTCCGACCCCAGGCGGACCTGAAATACCAATTCTTATACTCTGTGTTTGTTGAGATTCTAAAAGGTTTAATAGACGGTTAGTGGAATCTTGATCCTCGTGTTTTGTCGATTCAACAAGAGTGATAGCAGTCGCAATGGCTTTTCGATCTCCTGAAACAATCAATTTGCATAATTCTTCAATGTCTAATGTGTTCAAATTAATCCTCAAACTCCAGAATTTTCTGATCCACTGCTAGGTTATCGCCTTCTGAAGCTAATATCGATTTAATTTTAACGTCTTTGGTTGCTCTAAGGCTATTTTCCATTTTCATAGCTTCAACGATAGCTAATTCTTCCCCCGCTTTTATAGATTGCCCCTCATCAACACAAACCTTCATTAGCAGTCCAGGCATTGGCGATATCAAGAACTGCGATAGGTCTAAGGGCACTTTCTCTGGCATTAATTCATTCAGCTTTGCCGTTCTTTGTCTGGTAACCAGGGCGTTGAATATTTTACCCCTGTGGATCAATTGGTAACCTGGAGAGCTATGCATAATCTGCATATTGAATTCATCGTCATTAATTTCACATCTCACTCTTGGATCATTGGGGAGGGTATTAAGACTTACATCAAACTCCCTAGACCCAATCACAGCTATTAATGATGATATTGATTCTTTAATAAGCACCTCTATTTGTTCACCATCGATCGAAACTGTCCATTGATTGGGAAGATCTTGATAGGAGATCATGCGTTTCAGTCGAGATGTATGATAAGCAGTTAGGAGAGCCGCTACTAACTCCCTTTCATCAGTGATTGCTCGCTCCCCTTTGAACCCATCTGGATATTGTTCCTCTATGAAGTTCGTGGTTGTATACCCAGATTGAAAGGTTTCATTTTGCATGATTGAGCTTAAAAAATTGAGATTGTGAGAAACACCCGTGATTACATACTGATCGATGGCACCTAACATCTTTTCAATGGCTTCATTACGATTCCTTCCATAGGTAATGAGCTTTGCAATCATGGGATCATAGAACATTGAAACTTCGCTGCCTTCTCTAATCCCGGTATCAATCCTAACCTCCTTTGAAGATTCTGGCGTTAAGTATTTTGTCAGCCGGCCAATTGAGGGCATAAAGTCTCTGTAGGGGTCTTCAGCATATATCCTTGATTCTATAGCCCAGCCTTTAGAGACGATCTTATCTTGTTCTAGATCTAGTTCTTCGCCGGCAGCAATTCTAATCATTTTTTCAACCAGATCGACCCCAGTGACCAATTCTGTTACAGGATGTTCTACCTGAAGACGAGTGTTCATTTCAAGAAAGTAGAATTGTTGATCTTTATCGACAATGAACTCAACTGTACCCGCAGATTTATAATTAACTGCTTTGGCTAATGCCACGGCCTGTTCGCCCATCTTTTTTCTGGTTTCATCACTAATAAACGGCGATGGCGACTCTTCGATGACTTTTTGATGTCGTCTTTGGATCGAGCACTCTCTTTCCCCAAGATATACAGTATTGCCAACCTCATCAGCTAACACCTGTATCTCGACGTGATGAGGTTCAGTTATGAATTTTTCGGCAAAAATTCGATCGTCTCCAAAGCTGGCTTGACTTTCATTTTTTGCTCGTTCAAATCCGTCTTTGCATTCACTATCAGAATAAACTACCCGCATACCTTTACCGCCACCACCGGCGCTTGCCTTGAGCATCACTGGATAACCAATATCATTTGCTACCTGAACAGCTTGATCAGCATCAGCTATAGCTTCTGTGAAACCAGGGATAACATTTACCCCAGCCTTTTCTGCTATCTTTTTAGATTCAATTTTGTCACCCATACTGACAATCGCCCTTTTTCCGGGACCAATAAAAACAATTTTTTCTTTTTCAAGAGCCTTTGCAAACTCTTCATTCTCAGATAAGAATCCATAGCCTGGGTGAATGGCTTCGGCTTTGGATTCGATACAAGCTTGAATAATTTTTTCAATAACCAGATAACTCTCTGAAGATGCTGTTCCACCAATACATATTGACTCATCAGCTAGGTCTGCATGCATAGAATTCTCATCGGCATCAGAATAAACAGCGACCGATTTTATTCCCATTTCTTTGCAAGTCCTAATCACTCGACAAGCAATTTCTCCACGATTGGCAATGAGGATTTTTTTAAACATGAATTAGAGCGGAATATTGTCGTGCTTACGCCAGGGATTATCTTGTTCTTTATCTTTAAGCATTTCGAATGAGCGACACAACTTTTCTCTTGATTGATGAGGTAAAACAATATCGTCAATGAAACCACGACTGGCAGCTATGAAAGGATTAGCAAATTTATCCCTATATTCTTCAGTTCGTTTCTCAATTTTTTCTTCATCGCCAATATCGGCTCTAAAGATAATTTCAACAGCACCTTTCGGCCCCATCACTGCAATCTCAGCTGAAGGCCACGCAAAATTAACATCACCTCTAATGTGTTTTGAACTCATGACATCATAGGCTCCACCATAGGCTTTCCTGGTAATCAAAGTTACCTTGGGCACAGTTGCTTCAGCGTAGGCAAATAAGAGTTTAGCGCCGTGCTTAATAATCCCCCCGTATTCTTGTGAAGTCCCTGGCATAAATCCTGGGACATCAACAAGGGTGAGTAGGGGAATATTAAATGCATCACAAAAACGCACAAAACGTGCCCCTTTAATGGATGAGTCAATATCTAAGCAGCCGGCTAAAACCATAGGTTGATTGCCAACAACACCAATGGTGGATCCATCTAATCGAATAAAGCCAATAACAATGTTTTGTGCATAATTGGGTTGGATTTCAAAGAATTCTCCTTCATCAGCAACCTTATGGATTACTTCCTTGATGTCATATGGCTTTGCTGGATCTTGAGGCACTAAGGTGTCTAAGGATTTTTCTTGGCGATCCACTGGGTCTTGCGATGCAATTAGAGGAGGTCTTTCCCTATTACTTTGAGGAAGATAACTCATAAATTCTCGAGTCATCAATAAAGCTTCAGTGTCATTTTCGAAGGTAAGATCTGCGACCCCAGATTTTTTACTGTGCGTCGAAGCGCCACCCAATTCTTCAGCTGATACTTCTTCATGGGTTACTGTTTTAACAACATCAGGCCCAGTTACAAACATATAAGAGCTATCCTCAACCATAAATATAAAGTCTGTCATTGCAGGAGAATAGACCGCACCGCCAGCACAAGGACCCATGACCAATGATACTTGTGGAACAACCCCAGAGGCTAAAACGTTTCGTTTAAAGACCTCTGCATAGCCCCCTAAGGAAACCACACCTTCTTGTATTCTTGCTCCTCCAGAGTCATTGAGTCCAATCAGAGGCGCTCCATTCTGAACGGCATGGTCCATAACTTTGCATATCTTTTCAGCGTGAGATTCTGATAATGAGCCACCAAACACAGTGAAATCTTGACTGAAGACATAAACCAACCGACCATTAATTTTTCCGTAGCCTGTGACCACACCATCGCCAGGAATTTTTTGTTCCTCCATTCCAAAATCCACCGCACGATGTTCTACAAACATGTCCAATTCTTCAAAGGTCCCTTCATCAATTAATATCTCAATACGCTCCCTAGCTGTGAGCTTGCCCTTAGCGTGTTGTTTTTCTATTCGATTTTCTCCGCCACCCAATTTAGCGGCTTGTTTTCTTTTCTCTAATTCTTCTATATTTTTCTTCATTACTTTATTGAATTAGATCTAGAACCTTTAGCGCCGCTTTTGAGATATTAGTACCTGGGCCAAAAACGGCACCCACACCCATAGATTCCAATTCAGGTATATCATTGTCTGGAATAATACCTCCACAAACGACTAAGATATTGTCAGCATTTTCTTGTTTTAGGCAGTCTATAAGCATTGGCACCAAGGTTTTATGTGCGGCTGCTTGTGTTGAGACACCGAGGATATGAACATCATTTTCTATTGCTTGTTTAGCAGCTTCTTCAGGGGTTTGAAACAAGGGACCAATATCGACATCGAAACCCAGATCAGCAAAGGCGGTTGCAATAACTTTTGCTCCCCGGTCATGACCGTCTTGCCCGAGTTTGGCAACAAGAATCCTTGGCCTTCGCCCATTGGTCTTTAAAAACTGTTCTACTTTTTTCTCGACATCCATAAATTCATCTTCACCTTCATATTCTTTGCGATACACTCCGCTGATGGATTGGGAGACAGCTTGATGCCTTCCGAAAACATTCTCCATTGCCTCTGAGATTTCACCCACTGTGGCTCTAGCTTTGGCTGCATCTATAGCTGCTTCAAGAAGATTACCACCATTTTTTGCAACTGATTCAATGTTTTCTAGAGTTTTTTGACAAACGCTGTCGTCTCTTGATTCCTTGATTGATTCGAGCTTGGTAATTTGTTGATTTCTGACATCCTCATTATCAATTGATCGGATATCAACATCTTGTTCCTTTGATGAAAAGTAATCATTCACACCAACAACAATTTCCTCTTTTTTCTCAATCCTTGCCTGTCTTATAGCAGCTGATTCTTCAATTCTGAGTTTTGGAACACCAGCTTGTACCGCTTTTGTCATGCCCCCTAGCTCCTCAACTTCTTCAATGAGTTTTCTTGCTTCATTGATGATTGAGCCAGTGAGTGATTCGATATAATACGAGCCAGCTAATGGGTCCACGACCTTGGTCAATCCACTTTCCTCTCTTAACACCAATTGAGTACTACGTGCAATTTCAGCAGAGAAGGGTGTCGGTAAGGCTAGGGCTTCATCGAATGAATTTGTGTGTAAAGACTGGGTCCCACCAAGCACAGCTGCCATCGCCTCGATAGTCGTTCTAATAATATTATTGTAGGGGTCTTGACTGGTTAGACTTACTCCCGATGTTTGACAATGAGTCCGAAGCATCTGGGATCTTGGGTCTTTTGGTTTAAATTCTTGTTCGATTAATTCAGACCATAGGAATCTGGCAGCTCTTAATTTCGCAATTTCCATGAAGAAATTCATACCAATACCGAAGAAGAATGATAATCGAGGTGCAAATGAGTCTACATCGAGACCTTGATTTTTGGCTGCTCTGACATATTCAAGTCCGTCAGCTATGGTGTAAGCTAGCTCTTGAGTACAAGTTGCTCCAGCTTCAAGCATGTGATATCCAGAGATCGATACTGAATTAAATTGCGGCAGATGAGTTGAGCAGTAAGCGATGATGTCAGCAACGATCCTCATCGAGTGGTCTGGAGGATAGATGTAGGTGTTTCTAACCATGAATTCTTTCAAAATGTCATTTTGGAGGGTTCCTTTTAAATCATTTTTATCCACCCCTTGCTCTTCTGCAGCGACGATGAACATCGCCATTATTGGTATGACAGCACCGTTCATTGTCATTGAAACTGACATTTGATCTAAAGGAATTTGATCAAACAAGATCTTCATGTCTTCAATGCTGTCAATGGCAACCCCAGCTTTTCCAACGTCACCTGGAACTCTAGGGTGATCGGAGTCGTAACCCCTATGAGTCGCTAAATCAAAAGCCACAGATAACCCAGTCTGTCCTGCGGCTAAGTTATCTCGGTAGAATCTGTTTGATTCTTCGGCAGTCGAGAAACCCGAATACTGTCTAATTGTCCAAGGTCTCTTGGAATACATGGTGGCCTTTGGGCCTCTGAGAAACGGTAAGAATCCAGGTAAATTATCAAGGTGTTCTAGCTCAAGAAGATCTTGTGATGTATATAAAGGCTTAACTTGGATGCCTTCAAGGGTATCCCAGTTAAGAGAATCAATGCTCTCACCTCTTAACTCTTCTTCTGCTTTTTTCTGCCATTTTTTGTCTACTTTGCTCATCTCAACGCTTATTGATACTCGCTTTTGAACTTAAGTCTTCTATTGTATAGCTGTGGATTTACCAATCATAGAAAAGAAAAGAAATAATTTAATATTTATTTATTTAAGTTCTTATTTTGAAATAAAAATACTTCATCTTATAATGGTTTATTAATCAATTTAAGGCATCGATGCATCATGAAACTAGGAATGGGATTAGGTTATTCTCCAGCAAAGTTAACAATACCAATGGACGATATTTTAGCCGCAGAGAAGGCTGGTTTTGACTCAGTATGGGCTGCTGAATCCTACGGGTCGGATGCAGTTTCAGTTGCCGCTTATGTTTTGGCTTCAACGTCTAAAATAAAAGCAGGTACAGCTATTATGCAAATGCAAGCAAGAACACCCACCATGGTTGCTATGACAGCTATGTCTTTGAATGCCTTATCAGGTAATAGGTTCCTCTTAGGTATTGGGCCTTCTGGACCTCAAGTAGTTGAAGGTTGGTATGGCCAAGCTTATGGAAAGCCTTTGACCAGAACAAAGGAATATATTTCAGTTATTAAACAAGTTATCGCTAGAGAAGGGCCTCTTGAGCATGATGGAGAACTCTATCAATTCCCTTATAGAGGGGAGGGTTCATCAGGTCTAGGCAAACCTCTTAAAAGTATTTTACACAGCACTAGTGAGGTTAAAATTTATACTGCATCAATTACCCCAGCTGGTTTAAGGTGTGCGGGCGAAGTATCAGATGGAGTTTTCCCAATATGGATGAATCCAGATAAATTTGAAATTATTGGTCAGCATGTTGAAGAAGGGTTTGCAAAGGCAGATGGCGAAAAAAGTTATGATAATTTTGATGTGGCTCCTTTTGTTCCCGTGGCTATGGGAGACAAGGATTTTTGTACCATGGCAATGAAGCCAATGTTTGCTCTCTATATTGGTGGAATGGGAGCAAAATCGAAAAACTTTTACAATGATTACGCCAGACGTCTCGGTTACGAAGAGGCAGCTGAAACAATACAAGATTTATACTTGGACGGAAAAAAAGAAGAAGCAGCTTTGGCGGTTCCAGATTCATTGGTTGATGAGTGTGCTTTGATAGGACCTCCTGAAAGAATTAAGGAAAGACTTCATTCCTGGAAAGAATTAGACAAAACTGGAAGAATTGGCACCTTGGTTTTAGGTAATGTTAATGCGAAGTCGATAGAAGTAATAGCAAATGAAGTTTTATAGTAAAGGATAGATGAACTATATAAGTTATTTTAGATTTTTAATCGTGGCCCCTATTCTGATGGTGATAGTGGCTGTGATACTTGATTTTGCATATCCGTTTCCTGAGTCTGTTAATGGGTATTATGGCCAATTAGCTGTCGATGGATTTAGCGGATTGTATAATGCTCAACTTCTTATCGCTGTTTTAGCCTTTAGTGCTGATTTTATGATGTTCTTCTTTGTGAGGCATTCAAGGGAGATTTGGATACTTCTCATTAGTCTTTTTTATATTCTCGCCTCATTAATGCCAGAGCTGACAATTATGTCACCCTTATCAATTGTCATGGTCCAAGTGGCATCTTTGATGGCTGGGCTAAAAATTTCTTTAGCTTATCTCTCGCCACCCATCAGAGACTTATTCTAGAATTATTTAAGAAAGGGGGCATAAAGCCCCCTTTCCATTTTTTATCCCAATAGCTTCTTTTTTGAAGTTAGAGATATCTTTTTAGGTCTGCGATGTTCTGGGATAAATCGCTCCATTCCGATATAGAGCATCCCATTCGACAAAGCAGCACCTTTGATTTCCATGTCGTCGGATAAGACAAATTTCCTTATAAAGCTTCTAGATGCTAATCCTTGATGGACTAGACCTTCAGAGGCATCTTCAGGTCGATTTCCTGAGATCGTAAGGCTTTCTCCTTCGACTTCAACGTCAATATCCTCTTCATCAAATCCAGCAACAGCTAGTTCAATGGTGTATTTTTCATCAGAAACTTTCCTGATGTTATACGGTGGATAGTTAACGCTTTGTGATTTTGAATTAGCCATGATTGATAATGCATCAAAGGTTCTATCAAAACCAACCGCGAAAGGAGAGATGTCTCTCCATACTGTGTCAAATATAGTATTAACCATAATTTTACTCCTTTATTAAGCAAGTTAATTAAATGTAGACCCATCATTGGCATCTACAACCTAGATATATGATCGGAATTTAAATTTTCAAGAGATTAGGCAGGCTGAAAATAAAATTTTCTCCAAAGCTTTAGCCCAAAGATAAGCGATAACAACCAGAAGACAAATTCAACATAATTCGGATTGCTGTTGTATCCAAAGAACCCTTTAAGGAAAACACCAATATTACCTTTATCGTGAAAGAGATGAGTGTACTTTCCTTTCCCGTTTAGATTGTATGAATACATAGAAGCATTATCCGAAGAGCTTAATTCTGATTTAGGTTCCAAGATATCCCAAACCCTTTTGATTTCGCTTTTTTCTTCTAGACCAACCCAATTTAAGTGATTGCCTTTAACTAAAAATTCTTCAATCTCGTGTGTCCCATAAGCAACCATTCCAGAGGCGAATATTGCTAGTAAAAGGGTAGTTGCTTGGAAAAACTTTTTAAGATTAATTCTTCTGCCTTGAATAACAATTAAATAGCCGATTAAGATTGCGATAACCATTCCAGAAATGAAGCCTACATATGAGAAAGATCCTAAAATTGAGAAGCTACCCATTAAGAATATAACGGTTTCAAAGCCCTCTCTAAGAATGGCAAAGAATACCACCAGAAAAACTCCCCAACCCGAAGCTGTCATTGCTTGTCTAGTTTCACTTTCTAATTCACTTTTATCACTGACATGTTTTGATAGCCAAAAGATTACATACCAAAGCAATCCTGCAGTTATAAACATAAAGATTCCTTCGAAAAGAGCAGTATACGAAGCATTGCCTATTGATTGTTTGATATTATTTAGAGCTATTGCAACGATGATGCTAGCAATTAAGGCGGCAGCTACACCAAGCCACAATTGTTTTATTTCATTCTTAAGGTTGTTTTTTTCCAGAAGCGTAAAAATGATACCGACTATCAAACAAGCCTCAAGACTTTCTCGGAAGACTATAATGAATTCATTCATATTTTTTATTCCTATTTGATAAAAAGGAAGGCAAGAAAAACAGTGGGTTGAGGGTTAAGGATGTTAATCTTGCTTTCCTTATCTTATTGGTAATGATAATCATTCCCAATAAAAAATAATACCTTTCTTTTGATATAAATCAAAAGTGAGTAGCAGGATATTTTGTTGTGAGAGTCTTTTTGAGGGTTAGTGCTCAATATCCTGCTACCGCTAGGGGGTTAAAATCTATATCTTACTCCTAGACTGTATGATCTTGGTCTTTGTGTTCTTATCCCATTTTTCGGTGCTCTGGCAACGATGTCTTCAGAGTCAAAGAGGTTAAGAACCATAAAGTAAAGATCTGTTTTTTCATTAATTTCTCTTTTTACAGATAGATCCAACATACTGTTTGAATCAATGTTTGTGTTTGCAGAGCAAGCTGCGACAGAACATGTTGAGCCATAATAAAGACCCCTTAGATCTGCTTCCCAACCGTTTAGAAAGTCGGCACCAAGCACAACTGCAATCTGTGTTTCAGGTACATTAGGTATATTCATACCTCTATCAACAGCACCCCAGAAACTACTATCAAAGGTAGAGTCAAATTCTGCATCAGTATGTGTGTAAACCAATTTGGCAGTCATCAGACTTCCTGCAGCTGATTCCCAGCCTGTAGCATAAGAGGCTTCTAATCCGGATATAGTTGATTCTCCAGCATTAAA
>ENA-UPTF01001702-UPTF01001702.1-marine-metagenome-genome-assembly--contig:-NODE-1702-length-13592-cov-3.498335_pt1 | contig 13592 bp, 10 predicted proteins | sample MGYA00238166_ERZ767019 | MGnify/ENA primary metagenome ERZ767019 (study PRJEB28930, sample SAMN06266391) | marine metagenome | isolation source: Sea water from 250 m depth | place: Atlantic Ocean...
TTCGTCGGCTCTCAAACTGGAGGTGAAATATGAGACGGGTGGTCGTGACCGGTGTAGGCATAATTTCGAGTATCGGGGCCAGTCGCCAGGCAGTCACAGCTGCTCTTCGACAAGGCAGTTCCGGAATTAGCTACAGTGAAGAATATGAAGAACTCGGTTTCCGATCGAAGGTCTGCGGCAGTATCGATATTGATTTGACGGCAGAAATAGACCGAAAGGTAAAACGGTTTATGGGCGATGCCGCAGCCTACAACTATTTGGCAATGCGTGATGCCCTGGAAGATTCGGGCCTAGAAGATGGCATGATATCGAATCCGCGAACGGGGTTAGTCGTAGGCTCCGGCGGCGGGTCACCTGAAAATATTGTCGAGGCCGTGGACTCGCTTCGGGCGAAGGGCGTAAAACGGGTGGGGCCCTATATGGTGACGCGAACTATGGCTAGCAGTACGGCAGCATGTTTAGGGACGGCATTCAAAATCAAAGGCGTGTCATATTCGATCAGTTCAGCCTGTGCAACCAGCGCTCACTGTATTGGAAATGCGGCGGAATTGATTCAGCTTGGCAAACAGGACGTCGTATTTGCCGGTGGTGGTGAGGAACTTCATTGGTCAACGACAGTACTTTTTGATGCCATGGGTGCTCTGTCATCAAAGTACAACGACCACCCACAGAGCGCCTCGCGAACCTATGATGCCCACAGGGATGGCTTCGTGATTTCGGGTGGTGGCGGTGTATTGGTTATGGAAGAACTCGAACACGCATTAAAGCGCGGAGCAAAAATCTATGCCGAGCTGATAGGATATGGCGCTACTTCTGATGGATTTGACATGGTACAACCCTCAGGAGAGGGTGCGGTTCGATGTATGCACCAGGCATTAGAAGGGATTGAAGAATCTGTTGACTATGTGAATACCCACGGAACCAGTACACCGGTTGGCGATATTCGAGAACTCAATGCAATTGCAGAAGTGTTCGGTGACCAGATACCACCCATCAGTGCGACAAAGTCTCTTACGGGGCATGCGCTTGGCGCAGCAGGTGTTAACGAAGCGGTCTATTCGTTGTTGATGCTTGACGGTGACTTTATTGCAGGGTCTGCCAATATTTCCACGCTTGATCCCGAGGCAGAGGGGTTTCCAATTGTGCAGACCTGTCAGGAAAATGCAGGTTTGAGTGTAGTGATGTCAAACAGTTTCGGATTTGGTGGCACCAACTCGACATTGGTGTTCCGGTCAATGAACCGGGATAACGCATAAGTCTTCGGATCGGTCGACTCGTGCGGTAGGATCAGTTGTCGGTAAACCGATTTTGAATATAGTTTTCCACCCGCGCTAGGAATTGAGCGGCGATGTCGTCGCCACGGAGGGTGACTGTTTTCTCCCCATCTTCGTAAACCGGTGCGACAGGGTGTTCCCCACTGCCGGGAAGACTAATTCCGATATCGGCATGGCGGCTTTCACCGGGACCATTGACCACGCAGCCCATGACCGCCACAGAGAGCGACTCTACACCGGGATACTGCAGGCGCCACAGAGGCATCTGCTGTTTGAGGTGAGACTGCACCTGATTTGCCAGGTGCTGAAAGAAGTCGCTCGTTGTCCTGCCACATCCTGGACATGCTGTAACTTGAGGGCTAAAGGAACGAAGGCCCATGCTCTGTAGCAGGTCCTGTGCGACGCGGACTTCGCGCGTACGATCACCTCCGGGTTCTGGAGTCAGTGACATTCGGATGGTGTCGCCAATACCTTCCTGGAGTAGGATAGACAGCGCAGCTGAGGAGGCGATGATTCCTTTATCGCCCATGCCAGCTTCGGTCAGCCCTACATGTAGCGGCATGTCAGTTCGCGCGGAGAGGTCTCGGTACACTGAAATGAGGTCCTGCACCCGACTGACTTTGCATGAGAGGATGATGGCGTCGTGTGTCAGTCCTTCGCGTACGGCAAATTCTGCGCTTTGTACAGCAGATTCCACCAGTGCATCTCGGGTCACTTCTGCGAGGGATTTTGGCGTTGGCTGGGCAGCGTTTTCGTCAAGCTGCTGTGCAAGAAGATTCTGATCCAGAGATCCCCAATTAACCCCGATGCGAATTGGTTTCTTGTAGCGGCAGGCAATTTCGATCATTTGTCTGAACTGGCTGTCGTGACGATCACCCCGTCCCACGTTGCCGGGATTGACCCGGTATTTGGCAAGGATTTCTGCACACGCTGGGAATTTGGCCAGAAGTTTGTGACCGTTGTAGTGGAAGTCACCCACCAGTGGCACTGTGCAGCCTGCTGCATCAAGCCGTTTACGAATGTCTTCAACGGCCGATGCTGCTTGGTCTGTGTTGACCGTAATTCGGACGAGCTCCGATCCTGCTTCAGCCAGTTGAATGACTTGTTCAGCGGTCGCCACACTGTCAGTGGTATCGGTATTGGTCATCGACTGTACGACAATGGGTGCATCCCCTCCGACTTCGATACCCCCTATACGAACCTGCCGGGTAGTTCGGCGCACAATGCGGTTAGTTTCCAGCATGGTTTTCCTTAAGTTGGACAACAAAATAATATTGTACCGTGCTACCTGGCGTAATAGTGTTATAGCGTCCACCGATTCAACCCGTTTCCAGAAAGGGTTAAACAGCAGGAAATTGATTCACCCGCGTAGAATCGGTCAGGTATCATCCACTGTTTAGCGGGGGTGTAAACCTGACCAATGAAGTTTCCAGTAGCAGGGAGATTATCGATGGAAAAAGAAAGAATCAAAGAATTTGCAGGCAAGGTGATGAGCGACTTATCCGGTGGTATGGCAGCCGGCCTTGCATATGTGGGTGCGCAGACCGGCTTGTTTAAGACTCTTTCGGGTCAAGGACCAATGTCGATGGAGTACATCATTGAAAAAAGCGGTTTGCAGCCGCGCTATGTTGAAGAGTGGCTGAAAGGGATGGTGTGTGCCGAATATCTCCAATACGACGTGGATAATGACACGTTTGAACTGCCTGATGAACTCGGTTTTCTTCTGGCTTCTGAAGGAACCGATCACTATATGGGAGGATTACTCCACTCATTACCAATGATGTTGAGCGTTGCACCCAGAGTGTCGGATGCTTTTATCAATGGCGGTGGTGTTCCGTTCGAGGATTATGGGCAGGACGGGATACTGGCTATAGACCTGATGAACCGGGGGCTTTACGAGCAGCGTTTTGTCAGCTATTGGTTGAAATCAATGCCGACAGTGTACGAAAAGCTAACCGCAGGAGGGCGGGTGCTTGACTTTGGCTGTGGTACTGGACACGCAACACTTACGATGGCCGGTGCTTTTGCTAAATCACAGTTCATCGGTCTGGACATTGACCCGGCGTCGATCGATCAGGCTTCCAAGAATGCCCTGGATGCAGGGCTTACCAGTAATCTTAATTTTGTTCAGGGTACGTTTTCGGATCTCGAACCCGGGCAGCAATTCGATTTGATCACCACTTGTGACTGTATTCATGATCTGACAGATCCTGTGGGGGTGCTGAAGAAATTATGCGAATTACTCAGTGCTGATGGGACACTGTTTATAATTGAACCGAAGGTAGCGGACAGCCTCACTGAGAATATTAATCCCATTGGCGCGTTGTACTACGGCATGAGTGTGTTTCACTGTATGACGCAGTCGCTAGCTGCTGGTGGCCCTGGCCTTGGAACGTGTCTTGGTCCATCGGGGATGGAGTCGTTGGTGAAGCAGGCCGGCTTTAACAGTTTTGAAGTGCTTGAGCTTAAGAGTCAGATGACGTTGTTCTACGCGGTTCGCCACTGATAAAGTATTTAGGTTTTGGTATAGGGCGATTAGTCAGAGCGTTTTACATAGATGCCAATTCATGAATCAGTCTATCCATGTAGGCTGACTGGCCTAGGGTCTGAAGCGGTAATAGCTCTAATGTTCAGTGTGCTGTTCTACAACAACAATCAAGGGATATGCGATGAATGGTGCTGAAAGTCTGGTCCGAACGCTGCTGGCCGGTGAGGTCGACGTGTGTTTTACCAATCCGGGTACGTCAGAGATGCATTTTTGCGCTGCTTTGGACAAGATTGATGGGATGCACTGCGTCCTATGTTTGTTTGAAGGTGTTGTGACTGGTGCTGCGGATGGTTACGGCCGAATGTCAGACAAACCGGCTAGCACGCTGCTGCACCTGGGCCCCGGACTCGGCAACGGCCTGTCGAATCTTCACAACGCCAAAAAAGCCAGAACGCCGATTGTGAACATTGTCGGAGAGCACGCGACTTATCATGTAGCCTACGATGCACCATTGACCGCGGATATTGAGGGTATCGCTCGGCCTGTCTCTGACTGGGTTAGAACTTCTGCTGATTCAAAATCCGTTGCTTCTGATGCAGCCGAGGCGATCGCTGCTGCGCGGACACACCCCGGCGCCATTTCAACGTTAATTCTACCGGCTGATACGGCTTGGACCGACGCAGCCGGTGTTGCCGCAGTTCCCACCCAAGAGAATCCTGAGACAGTCAGCGAGGCCGCTGTAGAAAATTGCACCCAGGCGCTGCAGTCTGGTGAGCCCGCTATGTTGCTGCTGGGTGGAAAGGCACTGCGTGCACCAACTCTCGAGATCGCCAGCCAGATTTCTGTGCACAGTAGCGCAGCAATACGTTCTGAACTGATGTCAGCCAGAACCCAGCGTGGGGCGGGACGTGTTGCCGTTGAGCGTATTCCCTATGTTGTTGACCAAGCGGTAAAGGTTCTCGACGGTATTCGACATTTAATACTGGTCGGGGCCAAGGCACCGGTTGCATTTTTTGCTTATCCAGACAAGCCGAGCCTGCTCATTCCACAGGATTGTGAAGTCCATGTTCTAGCAACGGCTGAACAGGATATTTCGGACGCTCTTGAACGCCTGAGTGATTCGGTAGGTGCACAGTCGACGTTGCCTGATTTGGAATCTGCGAAACGCCCTGAACTGTCTTCCGGTGAACTGACTCTCGAGGCTGTTTGGGCCGGAGTCGGTCACTTCCTTCCCGAAGATGCAATTGTCTCCGATGAATCGATCACCTCGGGTCGTGGGCTCCATCCATATACTCGAGGCTGTCCCCCACACGACTGGTTGTCCGGTACTGGTGGAGCGATTGGACGCGCTTTGCCAGAAGCGACTGGTGCCGCTGTGGCTTGTCCTGAACGGCCGGTGCTGTGTCTTTCCGGTGATGGGAGTGCGATGTACACAGTACAGGCGTTATGGACGCAGGCACGAGAAAATCTCAATGTCACGACTGTCATATTCAATAATCGATCGTATGCTGTACTGCACGGGGAACTTAGAAATGTAGGCGCTGTGCCTGGACCGACTGCACACGATATTTTTGATCTCGATAGACCTTATCTAGATTGGGTCGCTATGGCGGAAAGTATGGGGGTTGAAGCGGTAAGGGTAGATACAGCCGAGCAGTTCAACACTGCGTTGGCCGCGGGATTTCACAGCAGTGGGCCGATGCTGATTGAAGCAATGGTCTGAAGAAGGACGTTAAAGTTTAACTCTCGCTCAACGGTGCAGGCTCTGGTTCGATTGTCGCCACCGTGTACCCTTGTTCGACGAGTTGGTTCAAGTCTGTATCCAGGGTGCCTACCTTGCCGGTTACGGGCGCCGTCAGGCTGTGCTCCATTTTCATGGCTTCTAAAACGACGACAGGGTCTCCCTTGTCCACTTGATCACCTGGTTTCACTAGGATTTGGATGACTCGGCCGGTCATTGTCGCTTGGATGGATCCGGAAATCTGGTCAATCCGACTTGATTCAGTGCTTCGGGAATCAGAAATCTTAAAAAACAGACCGTCAACGCCAACCAAAAGATTGTGGTTAGACATCAGTACGGTACCGCGTATCATTTGTCCATCGAGTACGATGAATAGATCCTCACCTGGATTCATCGATTCAAATATCCGATAGCAGCGCCCGTCTATCCGGGCTTCTAGAGTATCCCCGGCGACGTTTGCAACCACTTCCTGAGCAATCCCATCCATCTCGAAGCTGATGCGTAACTCTGGTGGCAAATTCAATCGCCAGCCTTTGCCACTCGACCAGGGAGATTCGTCATTGTTGCGCCGGTAGTGTCTTCGGCAAAATGGATCATATCGCCATAGATAAAACGCGGCGAGTGCGGTTGCTGCTCTACTATCAGGAGGGTTGGATTCGTCAACTTCATTAATGTTCCGTTCAATAAATTCAGTATCGGTATCAGCGCCCTGAACTGCTGTGTTGTTAGAAAGTTTACGTAATAGAGGTAGATTAGTTACCAGACCGGCGATACCACTATCTCGGAGCGCATGCGCCAGCCGTTGCCAGGCTCGTTCGGGTTCACAGTCGTGAACAATAATTTTAGCGATCATAGGATCATAATGAATACCAATGGCATCGCCCGTTTTGACACCAATGTCGACACGAACATGTTTAGTGTTTAGCGGAAAGCGTAGCCATAACAATTCGCCGACACTTGGCAGAAAATCCTTATCGGTTTGTTCGGCATAAAGTCTTGCTTCCACTGAATGCCCTAAGTGTTTAATCTGATCTTGATTGCAGGGTAGGGGATCACCTGCAGCGACCTTGAATTGCCATTCGACTAGATCAATTCCGGTGACCATTTCAGTTACGGGATGTTCGACCTGGAGTCGGGTATTCATTTCCATAAAGAAAAACTCATCACCACTGACCAGAAACTCTACAGTTCCTGCTCCGCAGTAACTGATCGATTGTGCAATTGCCACAGCGGCCTCGGTCAATTGTGTGCGGAGTTCTGGTCGCAAGTTCTGGGCTGGGGACTCTTCAATGACTTTCTGGTGCCGCCGTTGAAGAGAGCAGTCGCGTTCGAACATGTGAACTACATTGCCGTGCCGGTCCCCGAAAATTTGGACTTCGATATGGCGTGGTTGATCTAGGTATCGTTCAAGAAGAAGACGGTCGTCGCCGAAAGCTGTTTGTGCTTCCCGCTGACTGGTTGGAATAGTCGATTGGAGTTCGGCAGATGTACGCGCAATGTGCATACCTTTTCCCCCACCACCGGCTACTGGTTTAATGATCAGTGGAAATCCTAGTGCGGTTCCGTTTGAGACAAGATCCGTGATCGACTGGCCTTCACTGTGGATTCCGTCCAGTACCGGAACACCGGCCTGCTTGGCGACTTGTTTGGCCTGGGCCTTGTCGCTCATGATTTCAATGGTGTCAACGTGGGGGCCGACGAATATCACCCCGGCAGTTGCACAGTCGCGTGCGAAAGCAGCATTTTCTGACAGGAATCCATAGCCAGGATGAATCGTATCGCTGGCCGATGATCTCGCTGCATCAAGAATATGGTCAGAGTTCAGGTAGCTTTCTGCAGCTGGCGCTGGGCCTATGTTGACCGCGTCATCAGCCATCTCCACGTGTCGGGCACGAATGTCGGCTTCAGAATAAACGGCGACGGTCCGAAGTCCAACACGTTTCGCAGTTTGGATGATTCGGCAGGCAATTTCCCCCCGATTGGCAACCAGAACGGTGCGTAGCATCAGAGCTTGGACTGCCAGGGTGGAGGCGTTTTTCTAAGGAAAGCACTGATTCCGCTTTTAGCTTCGTCCGTGGTCCTAATTTCCGCAATCAGTCTTGCGGTCCAGATTGCAGGGTCTTCTTCATCATTCTTGTCGCGCAAGCGTGACAGTAGTGCTTTGGCAGCAATCTGAGACTGTGGTCCACCGCTTAGGATTTCCTTAACGACGGCATTGGTTGCCTCCGCGAGGTCTGAATGCGGAACGACATCGTGGATTAGGCCGATTCTGGCTGCTGTCGTTGCATCAAATCGCTCACCCGTTAGGAAATATCGACGGGCCGAGCGCTGGCCAATAGCGTTAACGACGAAAGGGCCGATAGTCGCGGGTATCAGCCCTAATCGGACTTCCGACAAGGAAAATAGGGCGCGGTCTGAAGCCAGTGCGATGTCACAGGATGCAACCAGTCCGACACCTCCTCCAAATGTGGCACCATTAACCGCGACGACTGTCGGTACTGGAAAGTTGTCTAGGGTATGCAGCATGGCTGCCAGTCTGTCAGCGTCCGCCTGATTTTCTTCAGGGCTGTAATCGGCTGCGTTTTGCATCCAATTTAGATCGGCCCCCGCGGAAAAACTCTTTCCTTTTCCACTAAGTACGAGCGCTCTTATCCTCTCTTCGCCAGCAGCCGTTTTCAATGACGCAGTTAACTCCGTGATCAACTCATCATTGAAAGCATTGTGTACCTTCGGACGGTTTAGAGTCAGGTGAACAACACCGCTGTCGTCAATTTCCCAAGTTACGGTCTTCATGGTATTCACATACGAAAGACGCCGTATCGTGTCGGTTCGATAGGAGCATTCAACGCGGCGGAGATTCCGAGAGCGAGAACTTGCCGGGTATCGACCGGGTCTATTACGCCATCGTCCCAGAGTCTGGCACTGGCATAAAAAGGATGCCCTTGTGCTTCGTACTGGTCGCGTATGCTATTTTTGAATGCTGTTTCGTCATTATCAGTCCAAGACTTACCCTGGCTCTGGGTGTTGTCCCGACGCACTTCCGCCAGCACCGATGCTGCCTGTTCACCACCCATCACAGAAATCCTAGCGTTAGGCCACATCCACAGAAATCTTGGATCGTAGGCACGACCACACATCCCATAATTTCCTGCACCAAAGCTACCACCGATGATCACCGTAAATCGAGGTACGCGGCTACAGGCTACTGCTGTGACCATCTTCGCACCATCCCGGGCGATTCCCTGGTTTTCGTGGCGTCTACCTACCATGAAGCCCGCAATATTCTGCAGAAACAGCAATGGGATATTTCGCTGGCTGCACAGTTCAATAAAATGTGTGCCCTTGAGTGCAGATTCAGAAAAAAGAACACCGTTATTCGCGACGATACCGATGGGATATCCATCAATATGGGCAAATGCGCATACCAGCGTCGTTCCGTATCGGGCCTTAAATTCCGTAAATTCACTGCCGTCGACGATTCGACAAATCACTTCACGAACATCGTACGGTTTTCTGGCATCGCTTGGAATTGCTCCATATAGTTCTTGTGGATCGTAGACGGGTTCCCTGGCTTCAATTCGTTCAATTGGCGTATTTGATGGTGAATTTAAGTTCGCGACGAGAGTACGGGTAAGCTCAAGTGCATGGTGATCGTTGTCAGCGAGATAGTCGGCAACACCTGATATGCGGGTGTGTACGTCAGCACCACCCAGGTCTTCGGCAGTGACTTCCTCGCCGATCGCGGCTTTTACAAGCGGTGGTCCGCCGAGAAAAATAGTTCCCTGATCACGTACGATAATTGTCTGGTCTGACATGGCAGGAACATAAGCGCCGCCAGCAGTGCATGACCCCATCACAACGGCGATCTGGGGAATAGCGGTTGCAGACATATTGGCCTGATTAAAGAATATTCGACCGAAATGCTCCCGATCGGGAAACACCTCATCCTGTTTGGGTAAAAAAGCTCCGCCCGAATCAACAAGATAGATACAAGGCAGTCTGTTCTCCGAAGCTATGGTCTGGGCCCGTAGGTGTTTCTTAACCGTAAGTGGGAAATAGGTACCACCCTTGACGGTTGCGTCATTCGCAACCACAACACATTCTCGGCCGCTGATTCTGCCAATTCCGGTGATGATGCCGGCGGCTGGTACTTTGCCATCGTACATACCCCACGCGGCAAGCTGGGAAAGTTCAAGAAATGGTGTTGCTGGATCAATAAGTTTACTGACCCGTTCACGTACTGGTAATTTATCTCGATCAAGATGTTTTTGGCGAGCGATCTGTGAGCCACCGATTGCGACGGTGGATACAGCCTGACGAAGTTCTTCAACCTTATCCCGCATGGCGCTGCGGTTTTGCTGAAAATCACCACCACTGATCTCGATTGCACTGTTAAATATGGTCATGACTGTGTGTACTTACTGACAACCGGTCAGTTCAGTCGCTCAAAGGCCATGGCAGTTGCTTCACCTCCACCGATGCACAGTGCCGCAATGCCTTTGTGCATATCGTATCTCTGAAGCGCTGAGAGTAGGGTCACGATTATTCTTGCACCCGACGCCCCTATAGGATGACCCAGAGCACAGGCGCCACCATGCCGGTTGACCTGTTGGTGGTCCAGCTCAAGATCGCGCATCGCCGCCATTGTGACTACTGCGAATGCTTCGTTGATCTCATAGAGATCAACGTCTGCCGCTTTCCAGTTGAGCTTTGCAAGCAGCTTGCTGATTGCAAACACGGGTGCGGTTGTGAACAGTGCGGGTTCCTGGGCATGACTGGCATGCCCGACAATTTTGGCCAATGGGACGTGGCCACCCTTTTCAGCAGCAGATAGACGCATCAAAACAAGCGCAGCGGCGCCATCTGAAATTGAGCTTGAATTCGCAGCAGTCACAGTACCGCTTTTGCGAAACGCTGGTTTGAGGCGTGGTATGTTTTCGACGTTTCCTTTAAGCGGTTGCTCGTCATAATCGACAAGGTGCTCGCCTGTCCGATCCGAAACGGTAACTGGAACAACTTCATTCTGAAAAGCCCCGCTTTCGATGGCTTCTTTTGCACGGGTCAGGGATTCAATCGCGAAATCGTCCTGATCTTCCCGCGAAAACACATATCGATCAGCACAGTCTTCGGCAAACGTACCCATCAGTCGACCGGGTTCATAGGCATCCTCGAGACCATCCAGAAACATGTGATCAACCACTTCTCCGTGACCTAATCGGTATCCACCTCTGGCTTTTGGGAGGAGAAATGGCGCATTGCTCATGCTTTCTTGACCACCACCAATTGCTGTATTCGCACTCCCTGATGCGATCAGGTCGTTTGCAAGCATCACTGCCTTCATACCGGAACCACACATTTTATTGATTGTGGTACAGCCGACGTCCAACGGTAGGCCTGCTCCTAGAGCAGCCTGCCTTGCAGGTGCTTGGCCTTGGCCTGCGGGCAATACACACCCCATCAACACTTCGTCGATGGTCTCCGGACCGATTCGGGATCGTTCTACTGCGGCGTTTATAGCTATGGCGCCGAGTTCCGGCGCTGTAACCGGAGCCAGGTCACCTTGAAAGCCTCCGAGTGGAGTCCGTGCTGCGCCAGTGATTACGATCGGGTCTTCACTCATAAGCTCTCCGTTTTGTGTCATTGTGTATCGTCAAAAAGTTCTCTGCCGATCAACATACGTCGGATTTCGCTGGTACCGGCGCCAATTTCGTAAAGTTTTGCGTCTCGGAGTAGTCGCCCAGTAGGGTAGTCGTTGATGTAACCGTTAGCGCCTAAAGCTTGGATAGATTCCAGCGCCATCCATGTGCATTTTTCTGCAGCATAGAGAATGGCGCCAGCCGCATCCTTTCTTGTCGTTTCACCTCTGTCGCATGCCGCAGCGACAGCGTAAACATAAGCTCGTGAGGCATTCAGGGTCGTATACATGTCTGCCAGCTTAGCTTGCATTAGCTGGAACTGGCCGATGGGTTGACCAAACTGTTTCCGTTCGTGCACATAGGGGAGCACCACGTCCATACAGGCCTGCATGACTCCTAGGGGACCACCTGAAAGCACAACGCGTTCGTAGTCAAGGCCACTCATCAGTAACTGAACGCCGGTATTTAGTTTACCCAGCATGTTTTCTTCCGGTACTGCACAATCTTCAAATATCAGCTCACTGGTGTTGGAGCCTCGCATGCCAAGTTTGTCGAGTTTTTCCCCGGTGGAAAATCCCGTGAATGTTTTTTCTATCAGAAATGCGCTAATTCCCTTAGAGCCTGCTTTGGGTTCCGTCTTGGCATAGATGACGAGCACATCTGCGTCAGGTCCGTTGGTAATCCACATTTTGTTGCCGTTAAGTAGAAAACCATCGTCAACCCGTTCAGCGTGAAGCTTCATGCTGACAACGTCTGAACCACTGCTAGGTTCACTCATGGCCAATGCACCGATGTGCTCGCCACTGATTAGCTTAGGCAGGTATTTGTGTTTCTGGTCGTCGGTTCCGTTACGGCGAATCTGGTTGACGCAAAGGTTCGAGTGAGCGCCATAAGATAATGCGACAGCTGCCGACGCTCGGCTGATTTCTTCCATGGCGACGGTGTGCTGTAGATAGCCCATGCCGGCACCACCAAAGGCTTCCTCTACCGTGATACCGAGTAGACCCAAATCTCCCATTTTTTCCCATAATTCACGGGGGAAGTGGTTATTTCGGTCGATGTCGGCAGCATGAGGCGCGATTTCGACACGGGCAAATTCACGGATCGAGTCTCGTAGTAGATCGGTTGTTTCCCCAAGAGCAAAGTTGAGTTCGGTTGCGGATTCCATGGGAGGTTTCTCGGGGCTAAAATCGATGTTGTAAGGCGAATTTGCTGTACAGGGTGGATTGTAGATTGACGTTTACGTAAACGTCAATCATTGTGGTATATCTATCTTCAGTCGGTTACTGCTTGTCAGGTGATCAACCAAGGTGTGAAACTGTCTGCTTTTATGATTAGACCGACTGCCTAGTGGTAGGCGGCAGATTCTGTTTCGACTCCAATAACGATGGCTAAAACCGAATTTATACTGAACTCGGCTGCACAAAAACTTGCTTATGTGTTTGAACCCGGGCGGACCCCCTGCGTTGTATTCCTGAGTGGTTACCGTTCTGACATGTCGGGCACCAAAGCACAGTATCTTGCCGATTTTTGCCGGGCGCAGGGGCAAGCGATGTTGCGATTTGATTATTCTGGTCACGGGGCCTCCGGGGGCCAATTCGAAAACGGTAGCATTAGCGAATGGACCCAGGATGCGCTGACAGTGATCAGGGCTACCGTCGATGGGTCACTGATTCTGATCGGCTCCAGTATGGGTGGCTGGATCATGCTGAATGTCGCCCTCGAGTTGGGACCGCAGGTCAGTGGCATGATCGGCGTTGCTGCGGCGCCTGATTTCACCAGAGACCTCATGTGGCGGGAATTGACTGGCGAGCAGCGAGATACGCTAAACCGCGACGGTGTCATTTTTCTAAATTCAGAATATGACCCAGAAGGTTATCCGGTGACCAAAGCGTTTATCGAAGATGGAGAAAAAAACCTGTTGTTGGAAAATCCAATCGATATTCACTGTCCCGTGCGTCTGATCCAAGGTATGCTGGACACCGAGGTACCTTGGGACACTGCTGTTCAATTGAGCCAAGCACTGACCACATCCGATATTCGAGTGTGTCTGGTAAAGAACGGTGATCATCGACTATCAGGCGATGCTCAGCTTCAGCTACTGGGTGGCACCCTAGCAGAATTACTCGAGAGCCTGAATCAGTGTGCAGATTAGAGAATTAGTCAGTGACCTGTTGCGATGTTTCACGAACCTGTACGGGCTTAGCGAGGTAGCGAGATGCAGGAGTTGATTGACAAGATTATCAACGAAGGTGTCCACGTGGGCGGTGGGATTGTCAAGCTGGATAGCTTTCTGAACCACCAGGTTGAGCCTGGACTCACTTTGCGCATGGCAGTAGAGCTTTGCTCACAGTTTCAAGCGTGTGGTGTCGATTTGGTGACTAAAGTCGTCACGGCGGAAGTCAGTGGTATTCCTGTGGCGTTGGGTGTAGCGTCAACATTTGGTGCGGAGC
>ENA-UPTF01001703-UPTF01001703.1-marine-metagenome-genome-assembly--contig:-NODE-1703-length-13592-cov-3.405179_pt1 | contig 13592 bp, 12 predicted proteins | sample MGYA00238166_ERZ767019 | MGnify/ENA primary metagenome ERZ767019 (study PRJEB28930, sample SAMN06266391) | marine metagenome | isolation source: Sea water from 250 m depth | place: Atlantic Ocean...
GGAAGGTTGCCAGAGCGGACGAATGGGGCGGCCTCGAAAGCCGTTGTGGCCTCCGGGTCACCATGGGTTCGAATCCCACACCTTCCGCCAGCAACCACTTGTTTCCAGGAATGATTTCGTCAGCGTCATCGCCGTTTGGCGAAAAACGTCGTGAGAATTTCGCCACACTCGTCGGCTAAGACCCCGCTGGTGATGCGAGCTTGGTGGTTCAAACGAGGGTCCGCGAGCAGGTTGTAAAGCGTTTCAACTGCTCCAGCCTTTGGGTCATGCGCTCCAAAGACGACATGCTCGATGCGCGCGTTAACTGCTCCCCCTGCGCACATAGGGCATGGTTCCAGGGTTGACACCAACGTCGCCCCATCCAGGCGCCACGTACCCAACTGATTTGCCGCGTCTCGCAAAGCCAAAATTTCCGCGTGGGCGGTCGGGTCGCCTGTCAATTGACGTTCGTTGTGGCGTGAGGACACCACTTCGTCTCCAACGATTACCAGCGCGCCCACGGGAACGTCTTCGTGTTCGACAGCTGCCCTTGCTTCTGTGAGGGCTAGACGCATGGCTTGGTCATGGTTCATGGCGGAGAGTGTGGGATTCGAACCCACGGAGGCCGGTTAGACCTCACACGCTTTCCAAGCGAGCCCATTCGTCCGCTCTGGCAACTCTCCCCGATCATCGCCCCACGAGGCGGCCAGGTGATCTGCGGCACACAGCGGTTTCCGCTGAGAGCTGCTGCCTCCCGGCCCTGACTCGATTCACGGGCCACTGTCGCACAGGACCCGGCCGCCACGTGGAACGATGATGCGCTATCAGACTACTTGCCGCTCGCCGTCGCAGCACACCAGTAGCATCAGCCCTCAATGGCCTATCAGTCCCTATACCGGCGCTTCCGTCCACAAACGTTTTCGGAGGTAATCGGCCAAGACCACCTGGTCGCAGCGCTACGTAACGCGCTCGCTGAGGACAGAGTGGGCCACGCCTATCTCCTCAGCGGTCCACGTGGCACAGGCAAAACCTCTACGGCAAGAATTTTGGCGAAGGCCCTGAACTGCACGGACCCTCCCGGTGATGGAGAACCCTGCGGTGAGTGTGAAAGCTGCATTTCGGTCGAGTTAGGCAACTCGATGGACCTGGTCGAACTTGACGCAGCCTCCAACAACAGTGTCGCCAACATTCGAGAAATCACTGCCAATGCAGCTTTGGGAAGCCCAGGAAAACGAAAGGTGTATCTCCTCGATGAGGTTCACATGCTGACGGCGGCAGCATCGAACGCTCTACTTAAAACTCTCGAGGAGCCGCCTGATCACGTGGTTTTTGTTCTCGCAACGACCGACCCGCAAAAGGTGTTGCCCACAATCCGGAGTCGAACCCAACACATCGAGTTGAACCTGATACCCGCCGACGTCTTAACCGATCACGTCCGACACGTTGCCCTACAGGCCGATCTGCAACTCGATCCAGAAGTCGTGGAGTATGTCGTCGGAAGAGGTGCAGGTTCGGTGCGCGACACCCTTTCGGCACTGGACCAAGTCCTCGCCGCTGGCGGTATTCCTAATGCCCGAGTTTCGGTGGATGCGCTGATATCCGGTATTGCGAATCAGGACCTGACGGCTTCTATGGCAGCGATTGCTCAAACCGTTGCAGCCGGGATAGACCCCAGAGATTTGACGGAACGCGCTACCCGAGCATTGCGGGACGTTTTCCTTGCCGGCGCTGGGGTTAATCCAGGGCAAGCAACTTCAGAAGAGATGCCGCATTTGGCCGAGCAAGCTGCTCAGATGGGTCGAGCGACCAATGTTCGAGCACTGGAACTCTTAGGGCACGCTCTTGTCGGAATGCGCCAAGCCTCCGATCCGCGGCTCGTGCTTGATTTGGCGTTGGTGCGACTGTTCGCTGAATCCCCCGAAGACCGACCTTCTCTAACAGCTGCACAGGCGACCTCCCCTCCCAGCGGTAGCGCGGGGAAACCAGCGGCGGCGGCTCGCGCGGCGCTCGCTGCGACACCCGAACCGGGTCCCTCGCAGCAACCCGAAGAAAGGCCTGCGACGCCACCGCCCGTACCGTCGAACTCCGACGCGCAGGCACCGTCGCCCCAGGCTGGAAGTCAGCCCGCTGCGGAACCCCAAGATGAAGTCGTGGAATCCGTGGAGTTGTCGGCGAGTGAAATCTCTGAGGTGTTGCAGCAACGTGTCCTACCAAAGCTTGGTGTCGTAGCCCGAGCCCTATTTGATGATGCGACATTGGCCGAAGTGGCAGAAAACACTGTGCAGTTCAAGATAACGAACGCAACTCTCCAAGATCGCTTCGAACAACTTAAGACCGACCTAGAAAAGGCCCTCAGTGACTCGGTGGGTGTAAAAGTTCACGTTGAGTTTGTGCTTTCGACCGACAACGGAGAAAAGCTGGAAGAACCACCTGAGGAAGTAGTCGACCCGGCTGACTTCAAACCGACCAACGAAGGCGGCCCATCAAGCGTTGACAAGGTTCTCGAAGCTTTCCCTGGCGCGGTTGCGTCCGACGATGATGGCACCATGTGAGAGTGATTGACCCATGACTGAGAACTTGGCTTGCGAACCGATCCTCGAACACCCGCACGACGTGCAAAAGCAACTTGTCGAACAACGCCAAAAAATTTCTTCGACATCGGTCGAAGGGTCAGCGGGCGGAGGAGCGGTAAAGGTTTCGATGCAAGCAGATGGGACAGTGCTCGGGGTCACCATTGATGTTGATGTTGTGAGTAGCGGCGACGTCACCATGCTTGAAGACTTAGTAACCGCCGCGTTTCGCGACGCGCTGAAAGAATGCGGCAATGCTCAAGCCGCGTCGATCGTCAGGTTGGATGGTCCCACATCTCCGGGTCGGGGAGGCTAGGGAGACGTGTACGACGGACCAGTCCAGGATCTCATTGACGAACTTGGCAGGTTGCCCGGGATTGGCCCAAAATCCGCGCAACGAATTGCTTTCTATCTTTTGAAGTTGCCAAAAACTGAAGCCGGAGAGTTGGCGACGGCAATAGTCGAAGCCAAGGAACGCATTGGGTTCTGTGAACGCTGTTGGAATATTTCCGAAAACGAACTGTGCATTACCTGTGGCGACCCCCAGAGGCAGAATGGTGCGTTGTGCGTTGTGGAGGAACCCAAAGACGTTGTCGCTCTCGAAAAAGCTGGATTTCGCGGTCGATATCATGTTCTGCAGGGTGCGTTGAATCCTATGGAAGGCATCGGGCCCGAACAGCTTCGGATACGCGAACTGCTTGCCCGAATCGCTGACGAAGAGGTTGATGAACTGATTTTGTGTACCAACCCCAATATCGAGGGCGAAGCCACAGCAATGTATTTGGCCAGACAATTGCAGCCACTGGGCTTAAAAGTGACCAGAATCGCCAGCGGTTTACCGGTAGGCGGGGACCTTGAGTACGCAGATGAACTGACGTTGGGCCGAGCTCTAGAGGGGCGGCGCGAACTTCAGGCTTGATTCGTGACTCTGAGGGGAGGGCGGATGCCGGAGTTCGCAGCTATTTGGCGAGAGTGTCGCGGGCACACCTAGCACGGACCCATTAGCTACCAACTCCGACATCCGGAAGAGTTGGGACTCTTTGCATTTATGTTACAAACATTTCGAGATGATGACAAACCGTTTTGGGAAGCAGGTGACTACGCAACCTCAACCACTAACGCATCCCCCTGACCTCCGCCCCCACACAGCGCGGCCGCACCCAGCCCCCCACCGCGCCTACGCAGCTCAGTTATCAAGGTAAGAGCCAGTCGGTTTCCCGACATACCAATAGGGTGACCAAGAGCTATAGCGCCACCATTGACATTCACGATCTCGTCGCTTACGCCGAGGTCCTCAGTGGCGGCCAGCCCCACAGCAGCGAACGCTTCGTTGAGCTCAAACAGAGACAGATCTTCAATGGCGAACTGGGTTTTGGAGAGGGCTTGACGAATAGCTCTGGACGGCTGCGTCAAAAGTGACGTGTCCGGCCCTGACACCATTCCGTAACTGACCACTCGCGCCAACGCCTCAAGCTCAAGTTCCTGGGCCTTCGCCGCGGAAACGATGACCAGCGCACATCCACCGTCAGAAATTTGGGAGGCATTACCCGCAGTTACCGCGCCATCGGTCGCGAACGCCCCGCGAAGATTCCCCAAGCTCGACGCAGATGTCCCTGGTCGCACTCCCTCGTCCGTATCGACCAAAAGTGCCTCCCCAACCCTCTGGGGCACTGAGACCGGAGATATCTCAACCTCCAAACGTCGCTCTTTCTGTGCGGCAGCGGCTCTCTCGTGTGATCGCGCCGAGAATTCGTCCATCGCGGACCGATGAATCGATGCCGCAGCAGCGTCTCTTTCAGTTCCGTCACCCATATGACCGTCATCGAAAGCGCACCACAACCCATCGTGAATCATCGCGTCGCGCACCTCCCCATGGCCCATTCTGAATCCGGTACGACCCTCGGCGAGAAGGTAAGGGGCGTTGGTCATTGATTCCATCCCGCCTGCAACAACCACCTCTGCATCTCCCGCCGCAATCATCTGATCGGCTAAATAGACAGCGTTCAGACCGGATAGACAAACTTTGTTAATTGTGAGAGCAGGAACATCCATAGGTATTCCGGCGCCGACAGCGGCCTGTCGCGCAGTGATCTGGCCTTGACCCGCCTGAAGTACCTGCCCCATAACCACGTGATCAACTTGGTCGCCCTTTAATCCGGCGCGCTCTAGGGCAGCTGAAATGGCATGGGTCCCTAATTGAGAACCGGTTAAATCCGCCAAACCCCCGTTGAAACGACCAATGGGCGTACGTGCTCCCGCAACGATTATTGAGCCCGGCATTGTCTCCCTTTTCGTCTGTGCTTTTCGCCTTCCGATCCTGTGAGTGTAGATTTCGTGGCCTATCAGTGCTTGGGCGAGTTAACCAACACTTGCGTAGATCGACCAACCCCTCATTACCTGAAAGTAACTTGTCGACCATGCAGCACATTCTCGAGGCCATACAGGCAGACGCATCGGCTGAGGAGATCGCCGCTCTCCAAATCCCCGATAGCTATAGAGCCGCTTTTGTGCGCCGAGACCAGCAAAGCATGTTCGAGGACCGCGAATCTTCCGAAAAAGATCCGCGGGAATCAATACAGATAGATGAAGTACCGACGCCAGAGCTCGCCCCCGATGAGGTGTATCTGGCGGTGATGGCCAGCTCCATCAACTTCAACACGGTGTGGACCTCGATATTCGAACCTCTGCCAACTTTCGGGTTTCTAGACCGTCTTGGTAAGGAAAGCGCTTGGGGAGCCCGCCACGCACTCGATCACCACGTCATAGGCTCCGATGCTTCGGGAGTCGTGCTGAAAGTTGGCTCTGCTGTTCGCAACTGGAATCCTGGTGATCGGGTCGCAGTGCACTGCAACTACGTGGACGATCAAGATCCAGCAGCCCACGAAGATTCAATGCTCGCCTCCAACCAACGAATATGGGGTTTCGAGAGCAATTTTGGAGGCCTTGCCGATCTTTCCATCGTGAAAGCGAATCAGTTGATGCCTAAACCGGATCACCTGACATGGGAAGAGTCAGCCGTTAACGCCCTTTGCGCCTCAACGTCTTACCGCATGCTCGTCGGTGACAACGCGGCCCGAATGAAACAAGGCGACAATGTACTGATCTGGGGTGCATCAGGCGGACTTGGTGGCTACGCGTGCCAACTTGTTTTGAATGGCGGAGGCACGCCGGTGGGTGTAGTGAGTTCGCCGGAAAAAGTTGAGTTGTTACATCAACTTGGCGTGGAAAACGTGATCGATCGTAGCCAAGAGAATTATCAGTTTTGGCGAGACGAGCACACCCAAGATGAAAAAGAGTGGCGTCGACTGGGAAAGCAGGTGCGTGGCTTCATCGGAGATGACCCGGACATCGTCTTTGAACACCCCGGTCGCTCGACCATGGGTGCATCAGTCTTCGTCACCAAACGAGGTGGGAAAATTGTCACCTGCGCCGCGACCACGGGCTACATGATCGAATATGACAACCGGCATCTGTGGATGCGCCTCAAGCAAATCGTGTCAAGCCACTTCGCTAACTATGCCGAAGCATGGGAGATGAACCGGCTTATTGATAAGGGACGAATTCAACCTATTCTCTCCAAGACGTTCGCACTGGTTGACACCGGCGAAGCCGCGTACCAGGTGCACCACAACCAACACGAGGGCAAGCTCGGAGTGCTGTGCTTGGCCCCAGAAACTGGACTAGGGATAACCAACACCGAAAAGCGCGAAACTATTGGCGAGGACAAAATTACGTTGTTCCAACGCCACGCCGAGTCGCTTGAGAACACGCATCGGAGCAGCCCATGATCCTTACAGAGATTGACCACGTTGCAATCGCCGTTCATGACCTGGAAGCGGCTGTCGCTTACTACGAGCAGGCCTTTGGCGCGGAAGTTCACCATCGCGAGATTGTTGACAGCGACGGAGTCGAAGAGGCGCTTGTAAAGGTGGCCGATAGCTACGTCCAACTTACGGCTGCCACTCGTCCGGATTCACCCATCGCGAAATACCTTGAAAAGAGAGGAGAGGGTCTTCACCACGTCGGATACCGCGTCGACGACTGTCGAGCCGCGATGGACGCGATGATTGCCGCAGGCGCGACACCTATTGACCAGGCTCCCCGCCCGGGGTCGCGAGGCACGACCGTCGCGTTCATCCACCCCAAGGGCAACTTTGGAACCTTGATCGAACTGGTTGAGGAATAAAGCTCACGGAACAGAATGACATGGCCGATTATCTCGACCAAGAAGTTGGGGCCGGTCCACATCCCCTGCCGTGGCCCGAGGGTGACCAATACGACCCCGAACTCTTGCGTGACGGCGACAGACGAAATGTCTTGGATAGATACCGGTACTGGCGGCGCGAAGCGATCGTTGCTGAACTTGATTCAAGACGGCATCCGTTTCACGTAGCTATTGAGAACTGGAAACATGATCTCAACATCGGCACCGTGGTCCGTAACGCGAACGCTTTTCTGGCCTCGGCCGTTCACATCGTCGGCCAGCGAAAATGGAACCGCAGAGGAGCGATGGTCACCGATCGCTACCAACACTTAGAGCACCACCAAACGGTGGGAGACTTCGTTGCTTCGATGCGGGACCGAGATATCGCGGTTGTAGGTGTCGACAATCTCCCCGGGGCACAACCGATTGAAACCACCGCACTCCCGCGAAAATGCGTATTGGTGTTCGGTCAAGAGGGTCCGGGGCTCTCCGTTGAAGTACGCGAAACCGCTGAACTGGTGCTCTCAATCACCCAATTTGGCTCCACCCGCTCGATCAACGCAGGAGTTGCCTCAGGAATAGCGATGCATTCCTGGATCCGCCAACACGCGATCTGATGACGAAACTTCAGATTGGTCCTCAGAAGACCCCCGAACGCAACTAGGGTCTGGGGCGGTAATTGTCTCGGGACGGGACGATGCCTCAAGAACTAAGGATGTGAATATGGCTCCGAAGTGGCGACATCTCCTCGCCCCATTGATGGTCCTCGGACTCGTGACTGCAGCAGCATGTAGCAGCGATAGCGGAGGAAAAATTTCTGGTGGCTACACGGTTGGGTTAGTCACCGATACCGGCAAGGTCGATGACAAAAGCTTTAACCAGTCGGCATGGGAAGGTGCCCAGAAGGGCGCTGCGGATATCCCTGCCTCTGCTACTGCTAGCTACATCGAAACCGAAGAATCCAAGGACTACGCGAACAATATCCAGCTCTTCGTAGACGACGGAGCGAAGATCATCGTGACCGTCGGTTTCGGCTTGGGTGAAGCGACCATTGAAGCGGCCAAGGCGAACCCGGATGTGATGTTCATCGGTGTTGACCAGTGGCAGAACGAAGCCCTGCCTAATCTTGCGGGGCTGCTGTTCCCTGAGGCCAAGGCCGGGTTTATGGCTGGAGCGCTCGCGGGCATGTTGACTGAAACCAACATTGTTGGAGCGGTCCTCGGCACCGACTTGGTTCCCCCGGTCGTGTTCTTCAAAGAGGGCTGGGAGAATGGTGCCCGTTACACCAACCCGGGCGTAGAAACGATCTCCACATATCACCCCGGAGGCCTTGACGTGGCCTTTGGTGACCCCGAATGGGGTGCTACCACAGCCCGGCAGGCTCTTGACCAAGGTGCCGACATCATCTTCGGTGCAGGAGGTGCCACCGGCAACGGAGCGCTTATTGAGGTAGCCGGCGAAGCTGGGGCTCTTTGTGTAGGTGTCGACTCAGACCAATGGTTCACAGTGCCCGAAGCCCATCCTTGCCTGGTGACCAGCGCCATGAAGCTCATCGATGTGGGAGTAGCGGAACTGATCGCCCAGGCCCATGCGGGGACGATGGAAGGCGGAAACTACTGGGGTGAAATTGGTCTCGCCCCACACCACGATTTCGACAGCATCGTGACTAGTGAAATGCGAGATGCTCTAGCGGAGATCATGGCAGGGCTGGACGATGGTTCGATAAATCCAATGCCTTGATAGAAAATTCGACTTGAATGGGGGCACCGTCCACCGCGGGCGGTGCCCCGAGTCGCGTCATGAGCCGTTCCATACTCCGTAGCGTTGCCGTTCCCCTGGCTGCAGTAATACTGGGTCTCTTGATTGGGGCGGTCCTGATTATCTCTCAGAACGCGTCGCCCCTGACAGCGTATTCCTCGCTGCTACAAGGTGGACTCGGTGATGGTGACGCACTCCTCCGGACCTTGCAAAAGGCCACTCCACTAATTTTTGGAGGCCTGTCCGTTGCATTTGCATTTAAGGCCGGGTTGTTCAATATCGGCGGGCAGGGTCAGTTACTCGTAGGTGCCGTCTTCGCCGCAGGCGTCGGCTTCGGCGTTGATGGATTGCCGATGGTCATTCACCTACCGGCCGCTCTTATAGCAGGGGCGCTCGCCGGCGCAATTTGGGGTGGTATCGCGGGAGCGCTAAAGGCGACCACCGGCGCCCATGAGGTGATTGTCACGATCATGCTCAACTTCGTTGGAGGAAACCTCACCGATTGGCTTTCAGCCAACCCCTGGAAGGACAACTCGGGTAGCAACATCGTTGCTCGAACTCCACTCGTTGAAGACTCGGCCACCATTCCCACTCTGGGTTCGGTGCCGGTCGGATTTCTCCTGGCAGTGCTAGCAGCGGCGGGTTGCTGGTTCATCCTCGAACGAACCACCTACGGTTTCGAAGTTCGCAGTGTTGGTCATAATAGAAACGCTGCTCATTATGCAGGAATCAAGGTGGGGTGGGTCATGGCATCCACCATGGCGGTGGCGGGAACGCTTGCCGCACTAGGCGGAGCCGTGGAGAGTCTTGGCGTGGACGGCCGATTCGAAGCCGGAGTGAACGTCGGCTTAGGTTTTGAAGGCATCACCATAGCGCTCCTGGCTCGAGCGAATGCCCTAGGCGTCATACCCGCGGCGCTGCTAGTGGGATTAATGGAAGCCGGCGCAGCGAGAATGCAATTCAAAGCTGGGGTTGCCCCTGAACTTATCGACGTCATACAGGCACTCATCCTCTTCTTCGTAGCCGCGCCGATCATTGTGCGATGGCTTCTGCGCATGCGCCAAGACGACTCACAACAGTTGCAACTTGGCGCGGGTTGGGGTCGAACATGAAACCTCGCCAACGACAACTCTTGTGGATCGCCGCTGCGGTGATCGTTGCTCTCATTTGGGGCTTTTACTCTGCTGACGGTCCACAAACCACGGCGGTGCTGGCTGGAACCGTCCGCGCTGCAACACTTCTGGCTTTGGGCGCGATGTGCGGCATGATCGGTGAGCGATCGGGAATAGTGAATATCGGTATTGAAGGCCAGTTCCTGATGTCAGCGTTCTTTGCCTTCACTGTTACCTCAATGACAGGTTCCCTCTTCATGGGCACAATTGCGGGTGTCGCAACTGGACTTACGATGGGGTGGTTATTGGCTGCGATGGCAGTCGGTCTCAAGGTCGACCAAATCATCGCTGGCACCGTACTGAACATAGCGGCACTGGGTTTGACGTCCTTCTTCTATGACCGCAGTCGATCACTGGGGGTTACCAAATACACAAATATTGACCTTGGACCCCTCGCCGATATCCCCCTCGTCGGGACGGTTTTTTTCAGTCGGCCCCCGATCACGTACCTCACCATGGCTCTACTAGTCGTGGTGCATATTGCGCTGTTCCGATCGGTGTGGGGAATGAGAACTCGCGCCATCGGGGAACACCCCGGAGCTGCGGACACTGTGGGGATTGATGTGTTGCGGCTGAGATATCTCAATGTCACCTTGGCGGGCGGTTTCGCAGGTCTTGGAGGCTCGTATCTCGCGTTGGAGGCTGTCGGCACCTTTAGCCGTGCAATGTCTGGTGGCCGAGGGTTTCTGGCTCTCGCGGTCATGATTTTCGGTCGCCGCACCCCGTTCGGCGCGTACGCCGCCGCACTCGTTTTCGGCTTTACGACCGCATTACAGAATCAATTCCAGTTGAAAAATACCTTCGATATCCCGCCTCAATTCGTTGGGATGTTGCCCTTCGTCGTAACGATCGTCGTTGTGGCTCTCAGTGGCCTGGTGGGATCGATGCGAGATCCAGCGGCACTCGGCCAAACCTACGAAAAGGGCTGAACGTGACTGAACTTCTCCTCGCCGCGCGAAACGTAACGAAGCGGTTCCCGGGTGTTCTCGCCAACGATGATGTATCGGTTGAACTGCGACCGGGTCGAATCTTGGCTCTGTTGGGAGAAAACGGGGCAGGTAAAAGCACGTTAGTCAACGTCTTGTTTGGGATGTATCGACCTGATGGAGGTGAGATCGTCATCAAAGACGAAATCGTCGACCTACGCGGGCCCGATGACGCGATCTCGCGAGGTATAGGGATGGTGCATCAACACTTTCAGTTGGTGCCTCCCATGAGCGTGGTGGAGAACATCGTCTTAGGTGCCGAACCAACAAAGCTGGGTCTCGTTGATCTTGATGAAGCTCGTGTACGCGTTGTCGAACTCTCGGAAAGGTACGGACTCGAAGTCGACCCCGACGCGTTAGTTGAAGATCTTCCGGTTGGTATGCAACAGCGGGTCGAAATATTAAAGGCGCTCTATCGCAACGCGGACGTTCTGATTTTGGACGAACCAACGGGAGTTCTTACTCCGCAAGAAGCAGACCACCTCTTGCGGGTTCTTCGTGGTTTGACTGAGAGTGGGGTAGGCATCGTCTTCATCACCCACAAGCTCCGCGAAGTCCTCGCAATAGCGGATGACATAGTGGTTTTACGGGCAGGGCGAGTAGTTGGCGCCACAACACCGACCCAAGCGACCGAAACCGGGCTTGCCGAGATGATGGTTGGCCGCAGCGTTGCGCTTCGGGTCGAAAAAACCGTCGCGCAGCCGGGTGACGTCGTACTGCAAGTCAAGGATTTGAAGGTTGATGACGATCGAGGCCAACTTGCCGTAGACGGGGTGAATCTTCAGGTCCGATCCGGCGAAATATTGGGAGTTGCCGGGGTCGAAGGAAATGGTCAACGAGAATTGGTTGAGGCGATCACAGGTTTGCGACACACGTCGGCCGGAGAGATAACAATCAACGGGGAATCGTTAGCGAATAGTTCGACGCGACAGGTTGCCCAAACTGGTGTCGGACATATCCCCGAAGACCGCGAAAAGCACGGCATCGTCGCGGTCTACTCACTCGCCGAAAACTCTGTTCTGAACCGTTACTACCGGCAGCCCTTCTCAAATCGGGGCATCATGCGCAGAGAAGTTATTCACGAGCACGCCGAAGCCGTAGTTGACGAATTCGATGTACGCACTCCGAACGTCACCGTGAGCGTGTCGAGCCTGAGCGGGGGTAACAAACAAAAGCTGATTGTTGGTCGCGAGTTCAGCGAAGACATCGAACTTCTGGTGGCCGCTCAGCCAACTCGCGGAATCGATATTGGCGCCATTGAATTCATTCACCGCCGAATCGTGGAGCAACGTGATAGAGGTGCCGCTGTATTGCTGGTTTCGGCCGAACTCGATGAGATTCTTAGTCTCGCCGACCGTATAGCGGTTCTCTATGACGGCAAACTCATGGGGGTACTCAAGGCAAGCCTGGCTAATCGGGAGAGTGTCGGTTTGCTGATGGCGGGTATAACCGGCTAGTTGGGAGTTCGCTCAGATCACCCGGTCGCTGCCACCGTCAACAGGAATTTGAGCACCAGTTGTTCGACTAAAGGGCTGACTACACATTGTTGCGACCAATTGTCCGATGTCGTAGCTGGTGATTTCTCTGCCTAGAAGGTTGCGTTGCTTGTACTCGTCGATAGTCAGTCCGTAACTTGCCGCCCTTTGCTCAACGAGTTCTTCGGACCACAGGCCCGTATCGAACACCCCATCCGGATGAACGGTGTTTACAACGATCCCGTCGTCGGCCCATTCAAGGGCTGCGACCCGCCCTAACTGAGTCATCGCTGCCTTGGAAGTGCTGTAAGCGGCGGCACCTTTCCCGGGTGCTGACACATTCTTTGATCCGATCAAAACAACACGACCTCCATTAGGTGCCGCCTGCAAGAAAGGATGCGCCGCGCGGAGCAAATTAGTCACTCCGGTGAGATTTACCGCCAATGTCTGGTCCCACTCACCCTGAACAAGGTCGGCGATTCGATCGGATGTGCCGAAGATGCCCGCCGCGGCAACCACTACGTCGATTCCTCCGAACCTCTGAACCCCAGCGTCTATAGCATTCCGCAACGCGATCGGGTCGGTCACATCAGCGACTATCTCACAAAATGATGGGTTGTTTTCTGGATCGCTAACCGTGTTGATGTCGAGGCCGACGACGGCGGCACCCCGGTTGAGAAGAGCTTGAGCGCAAGCACGACCTATGCCCGACGAGGCACCTGACACCAACGCAACCTCACCAGACAGTGGCGGCTTCGACTGGGATTTGCCCAATTTTGCTTGCTCGAGTTCCCAATATTCGACTTCGAAAAGATCTGATTCAGGAAGCGCTACGAACCCCCCAAGACCTTCGGATGCCTCGATCACGTCGATCGTGTGCAGGTAAATATCGGACGCAGTTTTGCAATCAGATACCTGCTTACCCGCGGTGAGGAGCCCCAATTCTGAGTCGAGCACAACTCGAGGAGCGGGATCCAATTCCTGAACGCTCGGAAAACGTGCCTGATTGCGTTCAAAATATTTGTGGTAGTCGGCGACAAAGCTCGGTACGTCTCGACCAACCAGCGGGAACTGCTTTGTTCGGATGATGTGGTCGGGGGTAGCCGGCCCGCGACGCGCGATGTCGTTGACGTCTTCTCGTTCCGCGAACGCGTTGGAACGGGTGTTGGGAGTGCGCGCTAGAAGCATTGGAGAACCTGCCGCAGCGGAAAGCTCGTTGCGAAGGATCGCTTGATCCACGGATGAACCCTCTGTCATCACGCGTTCCGCAAGCGCTGCTGAGGCTGTGATATCGACGCCGGCAACAGACTTTAGGTACTCCTCTGCTTGGGTGATCACCTCGATCATTGATGCGTAAGCCGATTCGGTTGTCTCACCAAAGGTAAACACGCCGTGATTCATGAGCACCATAGCCGTCGTTTGGTCATTGGCCTGCCGATCGAATTCGC
>ENA-UPTF01001704-UPTF01001704.1-marine-metagenome-genome-assembly--contig:-NODE-1704-length-13590-cov-2.903944_pt1 | contig 13590 bp, 10 predicted proteins | sample MGYA00238166_ERZ767019 | MGnify/ENA primary metagenome ERZ767019 (study PRJEB28930, sample SAMN06266391) | marine metagenome | isolation source: Sea water from 250 m depth | place: Atlantic Ocean...
TCTTCAATTACCTTTCGAATCAATGACCCTTTCGGATGCCATACAGCCAGCCCTGGTCCTAAATCTTCCGGCCATGAAACTAGGTCAAGTTCTGTTGCTAATCGGCGATGATCTCTCTTCTCTGCTTCAGCCAGTCTCTCCAAATAATCCTCTAAATCTTTTTTGCTGGCCCAGGCTGTTCCATATATACGCTGCAGCATTGGCTGCTTTTCATCACCTCTCCAATACGCTCCAGCAACTTTTTGCAAAGCGAAATGACCTAATTTCCCAGTTGATGGAACATGTGGCCCTGTGCAGAGATCAACAAAATCTTGGCCATTTTTGTAATAACTAATAATTCCTTCTGCTGAAGCTTCATTTGAAATTTCACTATCCATCTCACCAGTTGAGACTCTTTCTATAATTTCTTTTTTAAATTTGTGATTTACGAAAAGTTCTAAAGCTTCTTCAGACGGAACCTCGTGTCTTTCGAAATGCTGATCTTCCTTAATTATCTCTCGCATACGCTTTTCGATGTTTGTCAAATCATCTTCTGTGAAAGTAGCTCCGCCTGGAAGTTCAAAATCGTAATAAAATCCATCTTTGATAGGTGGGCCTATCGCATAAGTGGCTCCTTCCCAGATGCTCAGAACAGCTTGAGCTAAAACGTGCGCTGTGGAATGTCTTAAAACATATAAACCGTCTTCAGTGTCTGAAGTTATAACTGACACTGCATCTCCATCAGAGAGGTGCTTGCTTAAGTCTTTTGTTTCACCATTGACAGTTAAAGCAATAGCTGCCTTAGCTAAACTCCTGCCTACATCAGCTGCTAAGTCTGCACCTGTGGAACCTTCGGGCAAAGTACGAGTTGACTCGTCTGGAAGAGTAACTTTTATTTCAGCCATATTACGAGGTTACTAATTAGAGGGTGAAGATTCAGTGTTTTTAATACTTGAAGCACTAAATATCTAATTTTCTTCAATACCTATAAATCGCAACGCTGCTCTTGTTTTATATCGACTGTTCAATTGGAGGATCACAGCACTAAAAGCTTCAATAGCAGTTGCATTCGACAAACCTCCAGCATCTAAAGGTCGGATCCCTGGAATCTTGGTTAAAAGCTCTGAAGTTTTCTCTGTTGCTTTACTGTGATCAGAACAGACCAGTACGTCGCTTTCGACATCTTCATTTAAATTACCTAGCTCATTAGCAGGAACATGGTGCATTGCAGCCGCAACATACGAATCCTGAATTACAGATTGGACCGTTGCTGCTACTGATCCACGAGGTGGAACTAAAGGCTGAAATTCTCCTGCAACTCTAGCTATCGCATTAGACATACAAATAACAACTTTTCCATGAAGGTGTTCCGCTACAGAACGAGCAGTTGTAGCAGCTGCATCCCACGGAGTCGCTATAACTATTAGATCTGCTTTTGCGGCATCAATATTTTCTGCCGCTGTGATTTGAAGTTCCTTCTCCGGCCATGCGGAAACTATCTCATCTTTAATTTCCAGGGCGCGATATTTACTTCGAGAACCTACTGTTATTTCATACCCCACTGATGCAAGCCTTGCCGCCAAAGCTTTTCCAGCAGGTCCTGTTGCTCCTAATAAGCCTATTTTCATGGTGATGATCCTAGGCAATATTGCGCCTTGAAACACTGATGGAATGTTTTTTATATACATCTGTCAAAGAATTCACGAATTATAGTTGTAGCACGTAGTCTTTTGTTGAGAAAGGAGCTTTTACTTTGGGTTTATTAAGTGGTAAGAGGCTTCTCATTACTGGTGTATTAACAGACTCATCATTGGCTTTTGCTGTTGCAGAACGTTCAATCGCAGAAGGCGCTGAAGTTGTTCTAACGGGAGCAGGTCGCGGATTGAGTCTTACTCGTAGAACTGCAAGAAAACTAGAAGGCCAGCCTGAAGTTTTAGAATTTGATGTCACGTCCCTTGAACAGGCGAAGGACTTAAATGCATGGCTCAAAACAAACTGGGGTGAAGTGGATGGAGCACTCCATGCAATTGGTTTCGCACCTGAGGCTTGTCTAGGGGAAGATTTTATGTCAGCGACATGGGATGATGTAAAAGTAGCGATGGAAATTTCCGCTTACTCTTTCAAAACTCTAGCTGAAGTGGTCGCCCCATTAATGCCCAAAGGTGGTTCAATAGTTGGTCTTGATTTTGACGCACGTTTCGCTTGGCCGGCTTACAACTGGATGGGGGTTGCAAAAGCTGCACTTGAATCGACTTCCCGTTACCTAGCTAAATCTCTTGGACCCGATGGCATAAGAGTAAACCTGGTAGCAGCAGGTCCTATAAAAACTATGGCAGCAAAAAGTATTCCAGGTTTTTCTGAATTTGAAGATGCATGGGATGGACGTGCGCCACTTGGTTGGGATGTTGAAGATCCTGAACCCGTAGCGCGCTCTTGCGTAGCATTATTTTCCGACTGGTTGCCTGCGACTACGGGAGAGTTGCTCCACGTGGATGGCGGGTACCACTCGATTGGTGCTTAATCCCACTCAAAATTCCCATAAGAAAATGAATGCTTCTCTCTTTCTTCGTCCTCAGTGTGATTTAGTGGCATCTCCATAGGGATTCTATTCGTGCACCTACGATTTACTATTTGATAAGGATTGACTCCGTTTCCTTTCCCTACAGGTCCGGGATGAAATTCAAAATGTAAATGGGGCCCCGTGGCGTTTCCTCCGGCACCTAATTGACCTATTACATCTCCAGCTGAGACTTTTCCGGATTTTTTACCGTAACGGTATAGATGGGTTCCAAAATAATAATCGCCATTTTCAGCAATAATTCTGAACGATTTACCTCCTACGGAATCCCAGAAAAAAGTTACTTCTCCGTCTACGGGAGCGTAAAGATCCGCTCCATGAAAGCCGACTAAATCAACTCCTCTATGGATACCTCTAGGCCTCTTTTCATTCCACGAGTCGTAAAACTTTACGGTATTAGCGACCGGACAAACCCAGTCCTCGGAATTGGCTAGTTCCATAATTTTTTCTATATTTTCGTATTTTTTCTTATCTCCCTGAAGACGTTCCTTATCGACCTCTGCGATATTTTTTAATTTTTCAGCACGATCAACCATTATCTTCTCGGCTTCTTCAATCCGCTCGAGTAGGAGTCCCACGACGTTCTCCAAGGATTCTCCTACCACTTCTTGGCGTGAACGTATCGCTTCGAAAGTTGTCACCAAGTCTGTAAGAGCAGTAGTCGTTCTTTCAATACGATTTTCAATTATTGATACAACTGCCGAAGCTTTAGAAGTAAAAAATGGGAGTGTTAGTTTACGTTCTAACAAAAATGGTGAATCATTTTCCCCCACTTCAACGAATGCGGGCTGGTTCTCTTGTGCGTTTGAATGACCGACAGGTAGAAACAGAAAGAAAAAGAGAGCACCAAGAACGCAGAAATTTCTAGACATCAATTAACAGTACATTTCTGGATTACTTGTGTCTCGACAACGAGCTAAGAAAGTCGAGTTTATTTAGTCGCGAGATCAGATTCATCTTCAATCTCTCCTACAAGTTCCTCTATCACATCTTCGAGTGCTACTAGACCCAGAAGTACTCCTTCAGAATTTTTAACTCCAGCTAAATGACTACGTGATCTACGCATCTGTAAAAGCAGGTCGTCCAAAAGTAAATCGGGTGGCACGATCAACATTCTACGTATCATTTCCAAAGGCACTGGTTCACTTTGTGACTGTTCCGGTAGGCGGAGAAAATCTTTAACATGTAAAAATCCAAGTAGATCATTCTCGCTATTTCCAACTACTGGAAGCCTGGAATGGCCGCTCGCTAGGACAACCTCCTCTATTGAAGCTAAATCCATTTTTCTATCGACTGTGACCATTTCACTGCACGGTATCATGATCGATGAAACGGGTCTTTGCCCTAAATCCAAAGCACTGGTTAGAAGCTCATGCTCAAAACTTTCTATGAGCCCTTCATCCTTCGAGGCTTTAACAACCGCTAAAAGCTCGGTCATACCTAATGCACTGTCATTTCCAACTTGCAACTTATTACTTAATGGTCTAACTGCGAAGGCAACTATTTTGTCTAAAAGCCAAATCACAGGTATCGCGATTTGTACAAAAAATCTTTGTATCGGCATAACCCGAAGAAGGGTTCTTTCCGGATCGGCGATAGCTATGTTCTTGGGAACTATTTCTCCGAACATCATCTGCAACATCGCGGCTATTGCTATTGCTGAAATCCAGGAAGCTGTTTCCGATGCCCCACTTGGTGCACCTAAGTTTTCTAAAAGCGACCTGATCAGCTCACCAACTGAAGGTTCAGCAAGAATTCCAAGAATAACACTGCTTAGAGTTATCCCTAACTGAGACCCAGAAAGTTGTTTACGTAAATCCTTTCGAGCCTCTAACGCTATTTTTGCAGTTCTGGAACCTCCTTCAACTAGTTCTTCTAGTCGTGAAATACGACTAGCGACCAAGGAAATTTCTGTAGCTACGAAAATAGAATTGACGAAAATAAGAAAAATCGCCGCGGCAAGTATTACAAAAAGCATCTACCTGCTCCTTGTTTTTGAATTGTTCGGAGAAACTACACGAAGGTTGGCCACCCTCAGCCCCTCTACGGCGACTACTTCGATTTTCCAGTTGTCTACTTCTATAATTTCACTTGGTTCTGGAAGATGTCCAAGTCGAAAAAGAACGTAGCCAGCAATTGTCTCATACGGACCTTCTGGGACTTTCAAGCCAGTTGATTCTTCAACTTCGTATAGATTTAATCGGCCGGAAATAATTGTGCTTCCCAAACCTTCTGTTCTGGTCTTGACCTCCATATGGTCATATTCATCTCCTATTTCGCCAACAATCTCTTCGAGGACATCTTCGATGCTGACTATGCCTGCTGTTCCTCCGTGTTCATCCGCGACTACTAATAGCTGATTTCGGTTTTGACGCATATCGTCTAAAACGTCATCTAGGTCTCGTGTTTCTGGAACTGTTAAAACGGGAGTCATCAATTTTTCTACTGATAATGCCAACCGTGTTTGTATAGGGAACTTGTATAGGGACTTGATGTGAACAACTCCTTTTATATCGTCCAAATCAATTCCGAATACAGGAAATCTTGAAAAACCAGTTTTCACAGAAAGGTCAATAAGTTTTTCCACTGAGTCTTCTTTTTGTAGTGCACGTACCTCTACTCGTGGAACCAAAACATCAGCTACTGTCTTGCCTGTGAACCGTATTGACCTTCTAAGCAGATTTACCTCCTCGGAATCGAGAACACCCTCATCACCGGACGTTTCAATCAAATGTTCTAGTTCACCGAGCGTACGAGAAGCAGATAACTCATTCTTCGGTTCAATACCCAATCTGTTAACTACGCGATTCGCACAATAATTCAAGAAAGCAACTACTGGGTAAAAAAGCTTTCCATATATCTGAATAAAAGGCGCTAAAAGAAAAGTAATTTTTCTGGGAGCTGCTAGAGCTAAGTATTTAGGTATCTGTTCACCAATTACTAGATGTAAAGAAGTCGCTACCGCAACAGCCAAAAAGACACTTAAACCTGAATGGTCATCTCCACCGGTGAGAATCTTTGTGACTGTAGGTTCCGCTACAAAGCCAAGAGATAATGCCGAAAGGGTAATTCCAAATTGGGCTCCTGATAGATAAACAATTAAGTTTTGAAGGAGTTTCCGAACCCTACGGGCATGCGAAGAGCCATTATCCGCTTCTGCTTCGACAGTGGCCCTGTTGACCGCTACAAGAGAAAACTCTGCTGCAACAAAAAAAGCATTTAGCGACAAAAGAAGGGCAGCAATGAACAAGCCAGACCAGATTGACATCGTCCTTATACTCTAGCGAGGTATAAAACGCTTGAACCTTACAATACTCAAATCATTTCACTGCTGATCATGTACTGTGAACCAATGAATTACTCGGCTCAATTGGAGTTAGAAAAAAAGAAGCTCACTATTTCCGACACCTCCATAGACCCAGATGTAACAAAACGTTGGTTCAAGCGTTTATACCCCATCATTAAAGAGCAGAAAAACGCCTTTCTGATAACAGCTTTTTGTGGCATTACGGGTCTCGCTATACAGGTATCAGTTCCGATGGTTATGCGTGAGGCGATTGATAAGGCTCTAACAGATGGAACGGGGAAAATTACTTCTTATGTATGGGGGTTATTAATAATGGCGATATGCGCATTTGCCCTTAGATTCACTTACAGGTTTCTACTTTTTAAAACCGCATATCGAATCGAAACTCAGCTCAGATCCTTAATCTTTAAACATCTGACTAAACTTTCGTTTTCTTTTTTTGATCGGATAGCTAGTGGCGAAGTTATATCTAGAGCAAATTCAGATATTCGCTCCATTCAACTACTCTTAGCTTTTGGTCCTTTAGCAATACTTTCGATTTTCAGTTTTCTATTAGCTTTCGTTTTTATGCTTTCTATACATATTCCTCTCACCCTTGTAACTATTTCCTGCATGCCATTCGTGTATATTCTTGCTCAAAAAATGCGAGACAGGGTATTCCCACTTTCTTGGGTCACTCAAGGTCGTATGGCTGATTTAGCGATGGTCGTTGACGAAAACATAAATGGGTCGAGAATTGTGAAATCTTTTGCAGCTGAGAAAGATCAAATCAAATTGCTGGCTCAAATGGCTCAACGTTTACGTTGGTCTTCGACTGCCCTCGTTGACGCAAGAGCACGTTTTAACCCCTTAATAGAGTCTCTTCCCCGTTTAGGTATGGCAGGAATTTTAATGTATGGAGGTTGGCTTTCTATAAATGACAGAATCGGTATTGGTGCCCTTATAGCTTTTAGTAGTTACGTAATAATAATCTCTGTTCCGTTCAGAATGTTAGGGTTCGTTCTACTCCAGACCCAAAGAGCCGCTGCGTCATCATTACGTATTTTTGAAATCCTTGATGAAGAACCTGGCGTGGTAGATAAACCTTCAGCGAAAAGAATTGTCTCCCCTGCAGGCAACCTCAGCTTCAGGAATGTTTCATTTTCCTATCCAAATGACGAAAACCCCATTGTTTTGGATGACTTCAATCTTGAGATAAAGGCAGGTGAAACAATAGCTTTAGTTGGACGAACCGGATGCGGAAAGTCAACCGTTGCTCGACTGTTGCCTAGGTTCTATGACGTAAGCGGTGGATCTATTCTCTTGGACGGCACAGATATAAGAGACTTATTGCTCGAAGATCTTAGAACACATATAAATGTGATTCCTGATGAACCGTTTTTATTTGCTGACTCGATCAGGAACAACATTGCCTTCGGTAAACCTGATGCAAAAGAGAGTGAAATAATCGATGCCGCTAAAGCAGCTCAGGCAGATAATTTCATTAATCATCTTGAAAATGGATACGAAGAAGTTGTGGGTGAACGTGGCTACACGCTTTCAGGAGGGCAACGACAAAGAGTAGTTCTGGCTAGAACACTTTTGTCGAACCCCAAGATCCTTGTATTGGATGACTCAACCAGTTCCATTGATGTGGAAACAGAATCCTTGATTCACACTTCCTTAAAAAAACTTTTACAAAACCGAACAACGTTAGTTATAGCTCACAGGCTCTCGACAATCAGTTTGGCTGACAGGGTAATTTTGATGGAAGCCGGAAAAGTGAAAGTCGAAGGAACTCATGAATACCTCTTAAAAAATTCGCCCGAATATGAGTCAATATTGTCTTCAGGTCTGACACGGGAGGCTAAGTAGAAAATGGGTTTTGGTGGCGGCATGGGAGGTTTCTCGATTGGACCTTCCTCAGTTCAGGCAAATGCTGAAGCAGGTCTACCTTTCGCGGAGTTGCCTGATGACTTTCATGAAAGAATCGGAAAAGTTACAGAGAAGGAACCTGAACATCCTGATCCACAGATTTCTTTTTCACATAGCAAATGGGACCGTTCACCTTTCACACTCAAGACATTCCTTTCATCACACAGTCTCATGCTCTGTTTTGCCCTTCTTCTAGTAGTGCTTGAATCAGGACTTCAGCATCTGGGACCTCTGTTAACACAAATTGCGATAGACGATGGTGTCGCGAGTAAAAATACGCAAGTCCTCATAGCAACCTGCATTTGCTATGTGATTTCAATAGCACTATCCGCAGGAATTTCTTTCGCTCGAACATCTTTCACAGGAAGACTAGGCGAAAAACTTGTTTACAAGTTACGGATACGGGTTTTCAGTCATTTACAAAGGCAGTCATTTAGCTTTTTTACTAATGAAAAAGCTGGTGTCTTGATGACTCGAATGACTAGTGATATCGAATCTTTAACTGTTCTTTTTCAGGAAGGATTAGTAAATTTTGCGGTTCAAATAGTGACATTGCTTGTAATTACGATTTATTTAATAGTCCTTAATCCATATCTCGCGTTTATCACTCTTCTTTTGGTGGTTCCGATCAATATCCTTTTAACTCTTTGGTTTAGAAAGGTTTCTATTTTCGGATATTTAAATGTTCGAGACAAAATTGCTGAAATTCTTTCAAATCTTTCAGAAAGTCTTGCTGGTATGCGTGTGATAACCGCATTCAACCAACGTAAAAACCGGTCGAAACTACACGATGAGATAACTGTCGCCCATTTTGAAGCAAATGTTTTCACAGGTCGAGCTCAGGCCATCTTTGGACCTGGAACGGAAGCAGTAGGGATTGTCACTCAGGCAATAGTTTTACTCATTGGCGGAAGAATGGTTCTCAACGGCGATCTGAGTATCGGTGAATTAACTGCTTTTATATTGTTTCTTACTTCTTTCTTTGCTCCAATTCAAAGTCTCGTTCAGTTATACAATCAGTACCAGCAAGGTAGTGCTTCAATCGAAAAACTTCGTGGACTTCTTTCAACTGCACCTACTGTCCCTGAGAAAAACGAAGCTGTAAAGATGCCAAAAGTTGTTGGGCATGTTGAATTGAAATCAATTGACTTCAGTTATGAAATTAATAAACCCGTCTTAAAAGATGTGAGTCTGATGGTTCAATCTGGGGAAGTTCTCGCTTTAGTGGGTCCAACTGGTGCTGGAAAGTCGACTATTGCAAAACTTATTTCCCGTTTTTACGACCCTGACAAAGGGGAAATATTAGTCGACGGTTATGACTTGCGAGATGTGCAACTGGAATCACTAAGAAAGCAAATTGCGGTAGTTCCACAAGAACCATTTCTTTTCAATGGAAGCATCAAAGAAAACGTTATTTTTGCCCGTCCTGACGCTAACGAAAAAGATATTGAGAAAGCTTGCGATGCGGTCGGTCTAACAGATCTAATAAGTCGCCTTCCTAACGGAGTCGACAGTGCTATTCATGAGAGGGGTGCTTCCCTTTCGGCGGGTGAACGCCAGCTTCTTGCTCTTGCTCGGGCTTTTTTATGTCAACCTCGGCTTCTAATCCTCGATGAGGCCACCTCGAATCTAGATTTACTCTCTGAATCTTCAATCGAAAAAGCTCTCGACAACTTGCTTGAAGATCGCACCTCAATAATTGTTGCTCACAGAATCGCCACTGCTATGAGAGCGGATCGCATAGCAGTGGTAGATAATGGTTCAATACTTGAGATAGGCACTCATGAGGAATTAGTCCGACTGAATGGAAAGTATGCAACGATGTATGAAACTTGGGCACAACAAGGCGGAATGGAGTTTGATCCGCAATGAGTCTTTTTGAAATACTTGCTGGATGCTTTGTTTATGCGGTTGGTTGCACCCTTCAAGGCGTTTTAGGATTTGGAGCAAATCTTTTGGCTGTACCAATTCTCGCTTTAATTAACCCAGATTTTGTTCCAGGACCCGTACTTTTGATAAACCCCATACTCTCAGGTTTTTTTACGCTTCGGGAAAAAGGCAATACCGACAAATATGGTCTGACATGGACCGTGATAGGAAGGCTTCCAGGAATCGCCTTAGCTGTACTGGCTCTTAGTGTCGTAGCCGAAGAAAGAATCGGAGTACTTTTTGGCTCTCTTCTGCTTTTTGCCATTGCCCTTAAATTAAGTGGCTTGAAATTCGAAAGATCACAAAAAAATCTAATGCTTGGTGGATGCGTGAGTGGTTTTATGGGCACATCAGTCGGCGTTGGAGGACCTCCAATTGCATTGCTTTACCATGATGTGTCCGGATCTGTTCTTAGAGCCACTCTCTCCCCTTACTTCTTGATAGGAACTGTCATATCTATAAGTGCCCTTGCTTTAACAGGAAACTTTGATTCAGGGGATTTACTTACAAGTGTCTACCTTCTTCCCTCGGTCATGGTAGGAATGGCCATATCAGGCCCTCTTAGAAAAAAACTTGATCATGAATGGCTAACGACTGGCATTTATCTCTTATCTGGCACAGCTGCAATTACGCTGTTAATAAGATCCTTGTTCTAGTCTCAGTAACATGCCTCTTTTAAAATTAACTTCAGTCAGTAAAACAGAATCAGGTGCAAAAATACTTCAAAATATTGACTGGGAAATTAACGCTAATGAAAACTGGGTCGTTCTGGGACCTAATGGTTCAGGTAAAACTTCATTACTTAATATCGCTTCTGTAAATCTGCATCCAAGTAAAGGCGAGGTGGAGATTCTCGATCATGTTTTAGGTAAAACGGATTTGCGTTTGCTAAAACCAAAAATCGGTTTTATGTCAACTTCATTGAATTACAAATTTAGATTCAATATAAAAACGATAGAAGTGGTAGTAACAGCTCTTACAGGAGCAATTGAGCCTTGGTGGGATACTTTCAGCACATCTGATTGGGAGCGGGCTCATCAAGTATTAGAAAATGTGGGCTGCGGAAAAAAATCTGATCAACCATTCGGTACTTTATCCACTGGGGAAAAGCAAAGGGTTCTTTTAGCTAGAGCACTCATGCCGGAACCAGAAATACTATTTTTAGATGAACCAACTAGCGGATTAGATTTAGGGGGTCGTGAAGAGCTCTTAATGGTTCTTTCAAATTTAGTGAATGAAGAAAAATCTCCTCCAATGGTCCTAGTAACTCATCATATAGAAGAGATACCAGTTGATTTCAGTCATCTTCTTCTACTAAAAAATGGTGAGACCGTTGCTTCAGGAAAGATGAACAAGGTAATGACATCAGAAAATATCTCTAAATGTTTCGACTTGAATGCTTCTATAGATAACACCGCTGGACGTTGGAACGTTCATATCCTCAAGGGCGAAAAATGAGTGCCATGCACGCTCTTATCGTTACTGGAGGACCTTTACCTTCTTGTAATTTTGTCCTACCTGAAGCGGAGTTGGTTATTGTTGCCGATTCTGGCGGTGATCATGCTGAAGAACTGGGTCTAGAAGTTGATCTACTGATTGGTGATTTTGACTCCTGCTCAGAGGAAGCAATTGGGAGAGCTAACGAAGTCCGAAGGTTTCCAGTAGATAAAGATGTGACGGATCTGGAATTGGCACTTGCTGCTGCTATTGAAAAGAATTGTTCCTCAGTAACAATTCTCACTTCAGCACGGGGAAGATTTGATCACACTTTCGGCAATATTGTCGTGGCTAGCTCAAACCGCTGGAGTGAACTTGAAATCGATTTGTTTGTTGATGAGAGCTACACCAAAATAATCAGAGATAAAGCAAAATTAACCGGCAACCCTTCTGACACGCTGACACTACTAGCTATGGGGGGCACTGCTTTTGGTATTACAAGTATCGGGCTGAAATGGGAATTAGATGGAATTGATCTTAGCGTTGGCTCAGGTTTAGGTATTTCTAATGAATTCATAGCTCACGAAGTGGAAATTTCTGTTGATGAAGGAACTCTTCTCTCAATTCAATCATTCGATAACTGTTGAAACTTCGCTTTTTTTGCTTATTGGTTAATTCGACTTTCACGGGATTACCCACCGTGAGCTAGATTAAATTTGTGAACAGACCTCCAAACAAATTTCATCGATGACAATCAGCGAGGAAGTATCGGAACTCTCGACTCTATTGAATGATCCGAACAATGTTTTGCGCCCAGCAGAAATGGTAATGAAACCCGCAAGTCTCGGCGCTGTAAGAATGACTCGGTTTAGTTTCAGCCGATCAATGATCCGACGAGCATTTACGAATCAATGGGAAATTAAACTCATGGTTGTCGACTTCGACGAGTTCGGAAGAGGACACATCATCTATCGCATTCTTGCCGAGGAAAAACTATTTCACTTCGTTGCCTTTACTTCAACCATCGACGAAGCTCTGCATACTGACCGTGTAATAGCGGACGTGTGGGATGTAACTGCAGCATTAGTGGAAGGAGAAATAGATAACGATTTACTGCAGTTCTTAAGAGACGAAGTCCCGAAACAAGAACTAAGCCGACTGGACCCTCGAGTACTTGTATTAACCAGAGGGAACCGAAGTGTTCGATTTTATGACTATTTGGTGGAACGTTTGGCGGATGGCAAACAACCAGAGTCAAAAAAACTAGGTGATGCCGGTTACATCATGAGAAGTACAGCTTTCTATGGGAATGGAAAATTTGGCATGCGATCGTTTTTGGGTTTCGAAGATCAACACCCACTTTCTGCCCCTTATAGGGCACAGTTTCTCGCTGCATGGCTTTTCAGGGAAGTTAGTTATGAATCGGTTGAACATTGCGCTAAAGCAAAGAATCCTAATGCTGTCAGTTTTAACGATGAATGGAGTTGCTTTTTTGGTTTAGGCAATGCAACAGGTTTAGGTCTAGTCCCTTGGGCCATGAAACACCCTGGAGAATTGAACTCGTGGATCGCTATAAGAGAATTGGCTCTTTCTAATGTTCGTTTCCTTAAAGGCTCAAACCAAAATAAGCAGATTCTTGAGGAATGGTTTGATAAGGCTTACCAATATTTCTCCTCACTGGGTGGCGGTGATCGCTGGCCCTGGATGGGGCCTGATTCTCTTGCAAAAGCGACTTTACTCATCCATGACACTTTCCGTTCTTTAAGCGAAAACGACTTTCCTTTCAACGATCTTTATTTGTGGGCTGAAAAGCAAGATATTGAAATCACTGAATTAGTGATTTCAATATTACTGGAACTAGACGACACGGATGACGAAGTCATCGACAGTCTGCTAATGGTAGGAAGTCAAAAAAAAGCCAACTTCAATACCACAGTTGCAGACTTAAAAAAAATAATTGAAGAAAACTATCTCTGGTTGAACGAACTTAATTTGGATGAAACAGAAGCTAAACACTACTGGTGGGTCATGTCTGACAATGCTGAGGAACCGCGTCGTGCTGAAAGGTCTGTTATTGATCCGGCACACAGGGAAATACCAATAGATATTTCTTTGCGAATTAACAAATTACTTGGAGATCTACACAAAGCAGATGAAAGAATTTCCGCAGGCGAATTTCTCCATTCTTTCCCAGAACACGGTATTGCCGTTAAACGTCTCCTCGATAATTCCGGACCTTACAGCGAACCAAGAGAAAACGTTTGCGATTTTAAACACCTGCCATTGAATCTGCAAAGGTTTCAGCTAGCCATGTATGGGATGGATAACTTCTCCCCACAGTCGACAGACTGGTTGAGGGTAACACTTTTCCAAGGAGCCCCCAGAGTGTCAGAAATTGGATCAAAAGATCCAGATAAATGGATTTTACCTAGACAACCGGGAGGTC
>ENA-UPTF01001705-UPTF01001705.1-marine-metagenome-genome-assembly--contig:-NODE-1705-length-13584-cov-2.796106_pt1 | contig 13584 bp, 11 predicted proteins | sample MGYA00238166_ERZ767019 | MGnify/ENA primary metagenome ERZ767019 (study PRJEB28930, sample SAMN06266391) | marine metagenome | isolation source: Sea water from 250 m depth | place: Atlantic Ocean...
CGCCGACTACAAGGCGCCGCCAGAGCTGGAATTTGAGTCCAAGGATAAGGTGGATACATACACGCTTGCAATGAATCAGATCAAGCCAAACGACAGCGAATTGGTTGGTGGCAAGGCGGCCAAGTTTAGTTTGTTGAGAAAATTGATTCCCAAAAACTCGCCCGATCCGGCCATTGCAATCACGTTTGATCTTTGGGATGAGTTCATGGAGCAGCGATTGGCCAACGACAAGTCGATGATCCAGGAGATTGATGCGCGCTTGGCCGAGGCACATCAGTCCGGCTTGCAATCCGACTTGGCTGATGCCCTGAAAACAGTTCGTGATTTGATTCGTGACGGTGAATTTGTCGAGAGCCAGCGGCAGGCAATCATTGCTGCTCTATCGCCATTCGATCGGGCCAAGAAGATTCGTTTCCGCAGTTCGACCAATATCGAGGATAGTCGCCATTTCACCGGCGCGGGACTTTATGACAGCTACAGCGGCTGTTTGCTCGATGACCTCGACGACGACACCGACGGCCCATGTGGCTGCGACAGTTCAAAGTCAGAAGAGCGCGGTGTGTTCCGGGCGATCAAGCGTGTGTATGCCAGTTTTTACAACCACAACGCCTACCTTGAGCGGCGGCGTTTCGGCGTGGACGAGGATGATGTCGGTATGGCGATCCTTGTGCATCACTCATTTCCGGACGAGATCGAGTTGGCCAACGGGGTGGCCGTCGGCGACTATAACTCCTACTCGGCTGGCTCGTTCAACATGCGTACCGATTTGTCGACGCAGGTGGGTGCGACAAGTGTGGCCAACCCAGATTCTGCTGCTGTACCAGAGGAGGTAAACATCTCTTTCTACAAGTCGTCATCCGGATCGACTGGTAGAACGCTCAATTTTAACAAAAGATCGAGCTTGTTGCAGGTTGGCCGTGACCATGTGATGGATTGGAAGAGCGATTACGAGACGTTGCACAAGTTATTGGAGAAAATCGCACCCGGGTTCTCGCGCTACGCTATTGATCGCAAGAAATACACGCTCGATTTTGAGTACAAGAAGGTGGACCCAGACTGGATCGTGGTGAAGCAGGTCCGCGAGTTGCCGCAGCCGAAGGAGTTGACTGATCCAACACCGATACTTGCCGGCGGACGGGCGACTTTGCGTTTGTTTCAGGGCGAGACGGGTGGTGGCGGGGTGTTCGCCTATCACCGGCTAAAATCCATCTGGAACATCGACGCGGCCAGCCGTGTGTTGGAGACCACCGGCCAAAAGAGTTCACTCATAAATGCGGCCGATTGGACACGGGTGGTCGATGGGGAGACGCTGGTGGTGGAGGATGGCATCGCTGGCTGGCCCAAGCATCGTTTCAGCACTGGAAAGCGCGGCAACGAAACTGTGCTGGTGGATCAATGGCAGGAAAGTCGCGACGGAAAAACCACAAGGTACAAGATGTCGGTCGCCATCCCACGTTGGCTGCCCGACAGGAATTCGCCGGCCGTGTTCCTTGGTGAGCTTCCGGTTTATCTGGAGGCAAACTATTCAAAACCCTTGAAAAATCTGTCCATCGACTGGCAAACGGGCAAGCCAACCTACAAGTCGGTCAAAACCGAGGAGATCCAGCTGTCAGCCTTTGATCCGAACGAGACAATCAGCCCCGACGATTTACCCCAGGATCGTCTATTAGAGGGAAAGGATGGAAAAAAAATCGAAATAGAATTCTTTTGGCCACCTCACCCCACCGGACCGACCGCCGGTTACACCGCCCCGCTCAAGGCGTGGAAGCAGACCACCATCACCGGCCTGCTCGATGACCCCCTGGTCCTCAAGGGCTGGTTCTCGCAGACCTACGCTCCGGGGCATCACAACTTTTGGGAGGAGTTCATCTTTGAACCATCGATGGAGGAAGGCATCTCCGAAAAATTGCTGGCAGAGATGGAGGAAGCCGATGTGAAGCAGATTTATCTTTTTATCGAACGGTGGCGTTCGGCCAATGCCATGATTATTGGTTTCGACGGCGAGGCTCGTGTGTTTTAATTTTTGAAGAAGGCAAATATAATTACCATGCTCTTGTTGTTTAGTGCACCTCGAAGCTTTCCGGGTGCTTTCATTTTTGGTCTGTTTTTCGTGAAGTAAGTCCGAAAATAAATCTATATTAAAATTTGAAACCAAAACTTCTGTTACAGATCGGGCTAATTTTAGCAATTAAATCGCCTGTAATTTTATTGGCTCAATCGAACGAAGATGATTCAACTCCTGAAATCAGCATCTCTATTGAAGATGGTAAGGTCAAAATCTCTGTTAACTTTCACGAGCCATTTAGATGGGAAAAAACAAGGTATGAATCTATTAAGACATTTCCAATGCGGGGTGGAAGTAGTATGCCGCATACAATTCGATTTGAGGAAAAGGGTGACATGACATGGCGTCAGACTGACATGATATTTATGGGGAATTATACGGAATTGGATGAGTATGAAGTTGAAGCAGGTGTGATTGGTTACTTGGTCGAGATCATAGGAGTTTTTGATCCTGAAACAAATCTGTTGAATTTTGACACATTAGATTATGTCCCATTTTTTCAAGTTCCAAAACTGATAATAGAGCAGTCAAAATATTTAAAGAATTGGAGTAGAGTTAAGTTATCGTCGCCGCTGCCAAAAGAATATCAATGGCCTAAAGGATTGAGTATTAAGCTAGGTGCAGAATTAAAAGATGCCTCATTTTTTAGGGTGAAAATTGAAGAAGAATAATTTTGAATGAAACACCTCCTACTCACAACAATTGAATAAGACACGATGAAAAGACAAATCCTTCTTTCGGTGGTAGGCGGACTTGCAATTTGCGGCACGGCCATGCAGGCGGCCGGCGGGCCGCTTAAGGTCTACCTCCTTGTTGGCCAATCGAACATGCAGGGCCATGCCCAAGTACGGACGTTCGACCACATCGGCATGGACCCAAAAACCGCGCCAATCCTCAAAGCGATCCGCAACGCCGACGGCACGCCCAAGGTCTGCGAAAATGTGTGGATTTCGTCTGTCGATACGGCGGCGCCAGAGGGCGAACGGCACGGTCGATTGACCGTGGGGTACGGTGCCTCGGGGCGTGGCCCGAAGATCGGGCCGGAGTTGACCTTCGGCATTTACATGAAACAGCACGTGGATGAGCCTATCCTGATCATCAAGACTGCCTGGGGCGGCAAGTCGCTGAACACGGATTTTCGTCCACCCAGTGCCGGTCCCTACGAGTTCAATGCCCAACAGTTGGAGAACCTCAAGAAACAGGGTAAGGACATTGCCCAGGCTAGGGCTGGCCGCGCCAAGATGACCGGACAATATTATCGCCTGATGATGGAGCATATCAAAAAGGTGCTGGGCAATATCAAGCGCGTCTACCCGGCCTACGACGCCAAGGCAGGCTATGAGCTGGCCGGTTTCGTCTGGTTTCAGGGCTGGAACGACATGGTGGACCGCGGCACCTACCCGAACCGTGCACAGTCCGGCGGCTACGCCCAGTACAGTGAGGTGCTGGTCCACTTCATCCGGGATGTGCGCAAGGGTCTCTCCGCGCCAAAACTGCCGTTCGTCATAGGTGTCATGGGCGTAGGCGGCCCGGTTGAAAAGTATGGGCCGGACCAGAAACGGTATGCGGGCATTCACAGCGAATTCCGTAAGGCCATGGCTGCCCCGGCGAAGCTCTCTGAGTTCAAGGGCAACGTCACGGCCGTGTTCACCGAAAACTACTGGGACCACCAGCTCTCCGAGCTTTCATCGCGGATGGGCAAGGTGAACGCCAAGCGCCGGAGCCTAGGCAATGACAAGACCCTAAGCGCTGAGGAGAGAAGTAAATTTGTGGAAACCTACAAGGCCGACCTTTTCACCGAGGAGGAAATACGCATCCTGGAGACCGGTATCTCCAACGCTGCCTACCACTACCTGGGTTCCTCTAAGGTGCTCGGCCAAATCGGCAAGGCCTTCGCCGACGCACAGGCCCAAATGCAATAGACTGAGCGCAACCATGAGACAGCTTTTTTTTGACACCCTCATGGTTGATGTAGTCCACGCTTCTGGCTAACCCAGCCTTATGGGGTTAAAGCACCGGATCGGCTGCAAAACTTGAAGGTTTAGTCCTCCGAATCCTAGCTCGACCTGAGCCTTTTATTGCTCCAGAATTCCTCCCCTTCAGTGAATACCTTTTTTGATGTTCATTGAATTAATCGAATGAAATCCGGTAATGGAATAGAGCCCAAAGCAGCTGGTGATCCAGTCGGTTTACAGGGCACACTTTCGTGGGACCCTGCTCGCCCCGGGCACGAGTTGCTTGAGGCATTACGCAAAGAGATTCCCGCCAACGGCATGCCGGGTGCCGATCGTGTCAGGGAGATCGCTGAAGAGCACAATACCACCGCCGCCAAAGTGCGGGGCGTGATCGGGTACTACTCTGATCTCACAAAAGATCCCTCAAGTGTCAAAGTGTGCATGGGTGAAGCTTGTCGCTCGCGCGGTGCGGCTGGCATGTTTGATGACTTGAAGGCCGGTGGTGCCAAGGTGGATATGATTCACTGTACGGGGCGTTGTGCCTGTGGCCCGATCAAAGTCGAGGGCGAGCCGGTCAATGAGCCCTTGGCCAAGACTGGAGTCGAGGATGGTACCACGTTTTTCGTCAGCATGGATACGGCGAGTCGGGAGTTGGGCAGTGAGCCTTTGGCCAAGCGTTTAGCTGAATCGATCGGCGAGAGTGATTCTTTGGTTCGGACGGGGAGTCGGGGATTGTTCCATCTCGAGCCGATGGTTGAGATCGATGCCGGTGGGCAACGAGTGGCATTTGGTCCTGTGAACGAGGACGAATCAGGATCCATTTCCGCAGCGGTGGCTTCCGGCGACTTGGCCAAGCACAATAAGTATCTTGGACCAGTGGCGGAGCTGGATTTGATGAAATCCCAAACGCGATACACGATGGGTCGCTTGGGTGAATGTCATCCGAATGATTTGGATGGGATGCAGCGGCTCGGGGCTTACGTTGGGTTGGCCAAGGCACGCGAGCTGGGCTCGGCAGGAATTTTGGACGCGGTTGAAAAAGCCGGTTTGCGTGGACGCGGGGGCGCAGGTTTTCCGGCCGGCTTCAAGTGGCGTGCGGCGGCCAAGGAAACATCGCTGGTCAAATATGTTGTGGCGAATGCCGACGAAGGGGACGCGGGGACGTTCATTGATCGTATGTTGATCGAGGGTGATCCGCACTCGCTGATTGAGGGAATGCTCATCGCCGCGGAGGCGATCGGAGCGACCTATGGGCATGTTTATTTGAGAAGTGAATATCCTGAAGCGCGGGCGATACTGCAACAGGCGATCGATGATGCGCGCGCTGCTGGGCTGTTCGGCGACCGGTACGACATGGAGATCAACATCGGAGCGGGCGCCTATGTCTGTGGCGAGGAGACAGCGCTGCTTGAGAGCCTCGAAGGCCGACGCGGCGAGGTGCGAGCTCGCCCGCCGTTCCCGGCACAGGAAGGGCTTTTCGGGAAACCGACGATTGTGAACAACGTGCTGACTTTGGCTATGGCGGCGGCGATTCTTCGGGAGGGTGCCGAGGCTGTCGCGGCCCTAGGAACGGAAAAGAGCCGAGGCACGGTCGTGGCACAAATTGTAGGCAGAGTACCTAAGCCTATTTGTGTCGAAATACCGTTTGGCGTTACGGTCGGGGAGATGATGCGCGAGTACTCCGGCGTTGATGGGGTTACTGCGATTCAGGTCGGTGGGCCGCTCGGTAGCGTATTCCGCACCAAGGAATTGGACGATGTAGAATTGTCCTTTGAAGGGTTAACCGAAGCTGGTGGTTTGCTGGGCCACGGTGGATTTGTGTGTTACGGGGAGGATTTTTCGCCACGCGAAGAGGTGATCCATTGGATGGATTTTTTCGCGGCGGAAAGTTGCGGCAAGTGTACGCCTTGCCGCATTGGCACGCGACGGGCGCTTGAGATTTTAGATCGCGTTGGCACCGGTGAAGAGTCTGGTGGAGATCGCGACCTGTTGACTGATTTAGACGAAGTAATGACTAACACCTCACTTTGCGCCTTGGGCGGACTGGCGATGAATCCAGTTCGCTCAACGATGCAAAAATGGCCGGAGGCGTTTTCTAAAAGGGTGGACATGCCCGTGAAATCGAGTAAAATTCAGAATTCAGCGACATGAGCGAAGATTCCATCAGCTTGACGATCGACGGCAAAACGATCGAGGCCGAGGCTGGACAAACGATCATGCAAGTGGCGCGGGACGCCGACCTGTCAATTCCATCACTGTGCGATTCACCGGAACTTAAGGGCTTTGGCTCGTGCCGGATGTGTGTGGTGCAGATCGAAGGACGCCAGGGAACGGCCGCGTCCTGCACCACTCCTGCGACAGATGGCATGGTGGTGAGCACTCGCACCGATCAATTGTGGAAGCTTCGCCGAGGGATTGTTGAACTTTATGTGAGCGAGCACCCGCTGGATTGTTTGACCTGTTCAGCCAATGGCAATTGCGAGCTGCAGGATGTGGCCGCTGAGGTTGGTTTACGTGAAGTGCGCTACGACAATGAGCCGTCAAACGTCAAGCGTGGGATCGACTCATCCAACCCATTTTTCTTTTTTGACCCGAGCAAGTGCATCGTCTGTTCGCGCTGCATCCGGGCCTGTGACGATTTGCAGGTGACACATGCGCTGTCAATTGATGGACGCGGTTTTGATAGCCGAATCATTGCTGGCGCCGATGAATCTTTTAAAGAATCTGATTGCGTGAGCTGCGGCGCCTGTGTGAATGAATGCCCGGTTGGCGCATTGGAAGAAAAGCAACTGCGCACCGCGGGAAATCCCGACAAATGGGTGAGAACCACCTGCGGATTTTGCGGCGTAGGGTGTCAGTTCGATGCCGGTATCAAGGGGAACCAGTTGGTCACGATGAAGCCGGCCACCGACTCGCCTGTGAATAACGGGCACTCCTGTGTAAAGGGCCGGTTCGCCTCGGCCTACGTCAACCATAAGGAACGCCTTACTACACCGCTGATTCGCGAGTCGATCGACGCCGAATTCCGCGAAGCCTCGTGGGAGGAAGTTTACGAGTTCATCACCGAGCGCTGGAAACAGATTCTTAAAGAGTCAGGTCCGGATGCCCTGGGCATAATTACGTCCTCGCGCTCGACCAACGAGTTAAATTATCTCGGTTCAAAGCTGATGCGGGCAGTTGTCGGTACCAACAATGTCGATAATTGTGCCCGCGTTTGTCACTCGGCAACTGTGAAAGGGATGATGAAGGTATTCGGTGCCGGTGCTGGTACCAATAGCCTGGGGGATATTGATGTCACCGACCTGTTGCTGGCCTCCGGTTGCAACCCGATATATGGCCACCCGGTTACCGGCTCTCGCATTATGCGAGCCTGTAAACGTGGCATGAAACTGATCGTCGCTGACCCAATCAGCACGGAGTTTGCGCAAATGGCAGACATCCACCTGCAACTGCGTCCAGGCACCAATGTTGCCCTGTTCCAGGGCATGGCGCACATAATTCTTCGCGATGGCTTGGAGGCGTCTTCGGAATGGATGGAAACTCGTACAGAGAATCTTGAGCCATACAAGGAAATGATCGCGGAGATGACGCCCGAACGTTGCTCTGAGTTGACAACGATTCCTGTCGAGACATTGGAAGCTGCGGCCAAACTTTATGCTTCGGTGGATGCCGCTATGAGTGTCCACGGGCTGGGTATGACGGAGCACAGTCACGGCAGCGAGGGTGTGATGGCTCTGGCCAGTTTGGCTCTGCTAACCGGTAACGTCGGTCGATCCGGCACAGGAATCAACCCGCTCCGTGGCCAAAACAACGTGCAGGGTTCCTGTGACATGGGCGCGTTGCCGAATGTTTATACCAACTATCAATCTGCCGATGATGTTGAGCAACAGCAAAAAGTCTCCGCCGCTTGGGGGGTAAAGGTGCCTACTAAAGAGGGCATGACATATCCAAAAATGCTCCACGCCATCCAGGAAGGGAATGTGCGTAGCATGTACATGATCGGCTCCGACATTGCCCATACCGATCCCAACAACCAGTTCGTGCAGGATGCCTTGGGTCAGCTTGAACTACTCATAGTGCAGGATATCTTCATGACTGAATCCGCCAAGCTCGCACATGTCATCCTGCCGGCTGCGACATTTTTAGAATCAAATGGCACCTATACCAACGGCGAACGCCGTATCCAGCGAATCCGCAAGGCGCTTGAGCCGCCCGGTCAAGCCAAGGAGGACTGGCTCATTGTCGCTGAGTTGGCGGAGGCGATGGGACGCCCCATTGTTTCGTCTCGAAACGTGTCAGATATATGGGATGAAATGGCCGCACTGACTCCCAATTTTGCGGGGATTAACTATGAACGATTAGAGTCTCCAGAAGCAATTCAATGGCCAGCGCCGAGTCCGGATCATCCGGGCACGATGGTCATGCACGACACCGTTTTCAATCGGGGCCTTGGCCACTTCGCCGCGCCGGGGTTTGAGGAGCCAAACGAAAAAACTTCCAACGACTATCCATTTATCATGATCACAGGCCGTCATTTGTTCCATTACAACGCCGGCACACAGACCCGCCGAACTCCATTGAACGAATACAGTTCAACGGACTATCTGGAAATCCACCCGGACGATGCGGCTGGATTGGGAATCGACGATGGTTCACCGGTTTGGCTCTCCAGTCCGAGAAAGAAAATCAAGATGATGGCTAAGCACAGCACGGAATTACGTAGGGGCAATCTTTTTACCACCTTCCACTTCCCTGAGCTTGGTCTGAATGGCGTCTTGAGTTCCTCCGCTGACGGACTCACCGGGTGTCCGGAATTCAAAGTGCAGGCCGTCAACATCGAGTCGGCGAAGTGAACACCGGCTGGGCCTAGTAGGAATGGCTTAGCGGCGGCGCATCATGGCTTGCTGCAACTCACGTTCGCTGTCGCGTTGCTTGATGGTGTCGCGCTTGTCGGCGACTCCCTTGCCTCGACCAACGGCCAGTTGCACCTTCACCTTTCCGTTTTTCCAGTAGAAGGACAATGGCACGAGCGCCTTGCCCTTGATTGCGGCGATGGCGAAAAGCTTCTGAATCTCTCTCTTGTGCAGCAGCAACTTGCGTGGAGCCTTGGGTTGGTGGTTGGCGGTGTTACCGTGTGAGTACTCGGAGATGTGTACGTTGTACAACCACACCTCGTCATTATCTACACGGGCAAACGCGTCACGAATCTGCCCCTTGCCGGCGCGGAGCGATTTCACCTCCGTTCCGGTGAGGACAATGCCTGCCTCATAGGTTTCCTCGATGTGATACTCGTGGCGGGCTTTCGAGTTGGTGAGGATGGTTTCCATCAAAAAAAAACAGCCAGGGACGTTGGCCCCTGGCTGATGTCAAATCGTTTTGTCGCGGTCAGGCCTTGCGAACCCGGCGGCGAGTCTTTCTTTTGGGCTTTGGAAGATCCGTTTCCCATTTCATTTTGCCCTCGACAATCTCGGTGAGGGCAATTTCGGCAGTGCTCAACCCGGCGGTTTCCATGATTAGGGGCCGGTTTCCGCCGGAGTTCAGTTGGCGCACACGACGCGAGATCAGATTGATCAACACATTGGGATTACCAACCAATTTCAACGCTTTTTCACTTAATTCAGCTTTCAAAATAATCCTCTTTTCTCAAAAAAGGCCACGAAAGCTTCCAAATTAGCCTCCTCTTTGCAAGCCCAATTTTTGCCACTGTGGAAAAACTTGATGACAAAGGTTCTTCAGAATCTGGTTTTTTTGGGTTGGTTGCTTACGGTGTGTGGAGTTTTGAATTCGGCATGGCTCTGGACAGACCATGAAAAAAATTGCCTGGAGTAAACTCATTCGGCGGACGCATATGTACTTGGTGTTGTTCCTAACGCCTTGGGTGATGGTGTATGGCTTGGTAACATTTGTCTTGTTGGTGTTGACGATGTGATGGCGTTACGGCCGAGCCAACCTGCAGCGCTCTCGATCGCCGGCTCCGACAGCAGCGGCGGGGCCGGTCTGCAGGCGGATCTTCGGACGATGACAAAGCTCGGTGTGCACGGTGCCAGTGTGGTGACGTGCGTCACGGCGCAGAACCCTGGCGTCGTCACGGCGATTCACCCCACTCCGGCCAAGGTCGTCGCAGCGCAATTGGATTCCGTTTTCAGCAGCCTGCCGATCCGTGCAGTGAAGACCGGTATGCTGTACTCGCGGTCAATCATCGATGCGGTGGCACAATGTTTGACCAAGCGCAAGCGAGTGCAGTTGGTGATCGATCCGGTGATGATATCTAGTAGCGGTACGCCGCTTTTGAAGCCAAGCGCGGCTCTGGCTTTAAGTGCACGGTTGCTGCCTCTAGCCAAGCTGGTGACGCCGAATCTCGACGAGGCCGCGGCTTTGGCCCAACGGCAAGTGCGCGAGCCGGAAGAGATGCGGGACGCGGCGCGGGCGCTCCACGAACGGTTCGGTTGCGCGGTGCTGGTGAAGGGCGGGCACATGAAAACCGCCGAGGCGATCGACCTGTTTTACGATGGACGGGAGGAGTTTTTGCTCTCAGCACCGAGGGCCAAGGGAGTGTCGCCGCCAGGCACCGGCTGTACTTATTCGGCCGCGATCACGGCGTTTTTGGCCAGGAGCGAGCGGCTGCCGGGCGCGGTGGAATTGGCCAAACAGCACATGGCAGAGGCGTTTTCCGGGGTTTTCCGGGTTGGAAGGCACCATTTTTTGGGCTGATCGCGCTTGGCCGGGGAGGAGGTTTTCGGCAACTTTTCGCCCTTTTTGGTGATTCATCCACCCGAGTGCCGGTGGAGCCGATTGGCCAGCCGGCGGTTTTTTTCATGGCACAATTCAGTTACAAGGCGCGGAGCCGTTCGGGCGAGGTGATGCAGGGCGTGCTCGAGTCGGCGGACCGCGCCGGAGCGTTGTCGAAATTGCAGCGTGACGGGCTGTACCCGGTGTCGATCCAGCCGGCTAAGGGCAAGGCAGCGAAGAGTAAGCAGGAAAAGTCGGCCCGCGCTACCAAGGTTACCAAGGTCAAGCCGATCAAGGAGGGAGGTTCCGGGCGTTTTCGTTTCCGCCGAAAAGGCCGCAAACCCAAGTTGCAGGACTCGGCAACGTGGATGCTGCAGCTGGCGAACTTGCTACGTTCCGGGATGCCACTGTCGGTGGCGCTCAACAGCATGGTCAGCATTTCCGGCAAGGGGATCAGCGAGGAGGTCGCTATAGAACTGAAGCAGAACGTCACGGAGGGTAAGACGTTGTCCGAGGCGATGGCGAGGCACCCGATCATTTTCAACGAGATGTCGATCAACATGGTGCGAGCTGGCGAGGAGAGCGGCGCCCTCGAGCAGGTGCTGCGGCGCTTGGCCAAGCACTTCGAGCGGTTTGCAGAGGTGCAGTCAAAGTTCGTATCCGCCATGATTTATCCGGCCATTGTCTGCCTTGTGGGGTTTGTGATCATCCTGTTTTTCATGACCTACATGCTGCCGAAATTCTCGGAGATTTTTGAGAGCTTCAACGCCACGCTGCCCAAGTCCACCCTGTTTCTGATGGGTGTTGGGAAGCTGGCGATCAACCCGGTTTTCTGGATCGTCCTACTGGTGGTGGTGCTGGCGGCTGTCGTCCTCACCGTCCGCTACAAGGCCACCCCAAACGGTCGTCGGAAGATAGACGACATGAAGCTGCGCCTACCGGTGCTGGGCAAGGTGATGAGGCTGAACCTGTTCGGTCAGTTTGCTCGGACGCTCTCCACGTTGCTTACCAACGGTGTACCGGTGCTGACCGCGTTGCGGATCACTGGCGACGTGGTACCCAACGTCATCATCAAGGACTCCATTGTCATGGCGCGCGAGGCGGTGACCGATGGCAAGTCACTGGCAGAGCCACTCGCCCGCAGCGGCCTTTTTCCTAGGCTGATGATCGATCTGGTACGTATCGGGGAGGAAACCGGCGATGTACCGGGCGCACTGGAGAACGTTGCGATCACGTATGAAAACGATCTGGAGCTGGAGTTGCGGGTGATGACCAACCTGATCGAGCCGGCGATGATCATCATGATGGCGGTCGGCGTGGGCGGGCTGCTGTTCAGCATCTTGCAGGCGCTCTTCACGATCACCAACAACATCGCCCGGTAATGAAACCGCGTCGTGCCAACCGGGGCCGCGCAGCTATTTCAGCCTTCACGCTGATTGAGCTGATGGTGGTGATGGGCCTGATGATGATCATCATTGCGGTCGGTGTGCCGCGAATGGTCCAGGGCAACCGGACGCCGCTTGGCGAGAGCCTAAACGCCGTGATGGAAGCCTGTGCGGCGGCTCGCCGGCAGGCGATCCTCTCCGGCAGCACGGCCAAGGTGACGATCCGGGGGGCAGAGGAAGGTACTGGGTTTATCATCAGCGCAGGCTCCGGAGGAGGAAGGCCGAAGGTGGCTAATATCGAGGATTCCAACTCCGACCTAGACGGTTTTCTCGATGAGACCCCCAAGCCCACTCTCAAGCCAAGTGGAGGTATCGGGTTCAACGGCCGGATTCACGATGAGGTGGCGATTCATTTTATTTCTGTGAACTTCAACGACCCGTTGGATGAGGACCAGGTTGAGGTCAAGTTTTATACCAACGGCACGTCGGACGAGTTCACGATCGGGATGCGGCACGAGTACGGCGATCAGGTACTGCGGTTTGTGCAGTTGGACTCGGTGACCGGCTTGGCTTATATCAAGACAGAGTATGAGATTCTGCAGTATTAAAAGAGTCCGCTTGGCAAGGCGGGATGGCTTTTCGCTGATCGAGGTGACGATCGCGATGGGCATCTTTTTCATCTGTATGTTCGGGCTGCTTTCGCTCACCACGCAGAGCCTGAACACGGCGCGGCGGCTGGAATTTGTCGAGCCGGACATCGGCTGGGTGGCATCTGAGTTGTCGCTGACCAACGTGGTCGAGGAGGGTTTCGAAACGGGGGACTTTGGCGATCACTACCCCGGCTGGAACTGGACGCGTGAAGTATACATGTATCCGGTGCTCGAGGAGTTTGGCGGCGACATCGACGACCAGGGGCTGTACCAAGTGGACATCACCCTCAACGGTCCGGGTGAAACTGCGCAACGACACAGCGTGTTGATGTACCGCGGCCAGGGGAATGGCGCCAATGGCATATCCCGGTCGCGGGTTGGATCGACGCGCAATTCACGTTCCTCTCGATCGACATCGAGTCGAGGCTCCAGCAGTTCAAGCCGAAACCGCACCGATACGAGGTCGCGAGGAAGATGAAAATTAACTGCTATAATTTCATTTTTGGACAAGAGCGCTTGACCAAGCGCAGGGACCAGTCGGCATTCACGTTAATCGAGATCCTGATCGCCTTGTCGATTTTCGCACTGATTATAACCGGCATTTACACAAGCTGGACCGCGATACACCGCGCTACGCGCATCGGCCTTGAGGCATCGGCGGATGCCCAGCGCAAACGGATTGCCATGCGGGCTCTCGAGCAGTCACTTAGCTCGGTCAAATACTTCCTTGCCAACGAGACCAACTACACATTCATCGCCGAAGGCAGGGGCGACTCCACCTATCTTAGCTTTGTTTCGCA
>ENA-UPTF01001707-UPTF01001707.1-marine-metagenome-genome-assembly--contig:-NODE-1707-length-13566-cov-8.260509_pt1 | contig 13566 bp, 12 predicted proteins | sample MGYA00238166_ERZ767019 | MGnify/ENA primary metagenome ERZ767019 (study PRJEB28930, sample SAMN06266391) | marine metagenome | isolation source: Sea water from 250 m depth | place: Atlantic Ocean...
TTGGTTCTACTTTTGGTTCTACTTTTGGTTCTACTTTTGGTTCTACTTTTGGTTCTACTTTTGGTTCTACTTTTGGTTCTACTTTTGGTGATTTTGTATCTTTGGTAGATTTCTTCTTTGTATCCGAGTCAGGATCAGATACTCCTGCTTCAGTTAGAGCAAAGATAACTTCTTGTTCTGGATGATGTGGGCTGTCTACCATTCGTGCTATTCTTTTTTTGCCTGATTTTTTAAAGTAAATTCTGTATGTGCTTGTGTGAGCAACTACATTACCTCCTATTGGACGTGTTGGATCTCCAAAGAATGTGTCTGGTGAAGCCATTACCTGGTTTGTCGCAAGTGCTGCACAGTTGTATGTCTCTGCAATTCTAACTACCAAATGGACAAACTTGTTTAGCCTTTGTTGACGCTCTGAAAGTGTTCCTCTGCCTAAATATTCTGCCCTAAATAGACCCACTGCAGAATCAACTACAAGTAGTTTTATGTTATTTTCTTGAATCATTTGGCTTGCCTCTTCCAGAATTAATAGTTGGTGTGCACTGTTGTATGCTCTTGCTACAATGATTTTATCAAGAACTTTTTCTGGATCCATACCCTGTATTTTTGCAATAGACACAATTCTTTCTGGTCGGAAAGTGTTTTCAGTGTCAATGTATAGTACTGTCCCTTCTAAACCACCTTCCTCTTTTGGTTTTTGAACATTTACACACATTGTATGACAAAATTGCGTCTTCCCAGATCCAAATTCACCATAAACTTCAGTTAATGCTTGTGTTTCAAGGCCTCCATCAAGCAACAAGTCGAGGCATTCTGTTCCTGTAGTGATTTTGCCAATTTCTTGTCGTCTTTTGTATATTTCTGAGGCAGTTACAAAGTCTTTAGAGATCATTCCTCCCTCAACTAGTGCCTGTCTTGCCTTTTCTACAATATTTCCAGCTGCTTCTTTATCCATACCAGTAATTTCTGCTAGCTCTACTGGACCCCGTACTATCAAATCCATTATATTGTGTATTCCAGCGTCACTCAGTTTCTTTGTCGTTACTGGACCTACCCCAGATAAACTATCTAATCTTAAATCTTCCATACCGTAATGTACGGTACCTGATTAATAAAAGTATCCTTTGATTTTATTGAGCCTAAAGTCAAAATCATAAAAATTGATGCTTAACGACGCCTTCGTCTTTGTCCAGGTTTGTTTTGACCAGGAAATCTGGACAAAATAAATCGTTTCTTAAAATTACTTTTGTTTCTAAGGCTGGAAGAAGTGCCTACACGCTTACGTCCCTCTACTTTAGGTGTTTGACCTCTAACTTTTCCTGCTTTGGTAAGCGAACCGTGTGTTGCCATGATAGTTGAATAAAATTATTGAATTTATGTATTTGGAATATCAGTTACCAGTATTGTACCTTGATCTTATCAATAACCCTTTCAAACTTAGGACCTCTTTTTCTTGCAAATTTTTCCATGGCATTGAGTGGAATACCACCTAAAGTTCTGGCAAGACCATTAAATGCAGTTCGTCTAAAAGAACCACGTTGACCAGTTTTGGTCATAAACTTCTTGATTCCATATTTGAAATTATGCTGCCAAGTCTTATACATCACACCTAGTTGAGTTGGATCATCGCCAGCGCCTATATCATAAAATTCTGATTTCTCAAGAAGTCCTATGGGAACAAATGTCAGTGGAGTAGCTGTAAACATAGAGTCAGGCTGTTCTTGTTCAAGCTCGCTAATTAGCCTAATTGTTTCCCAACCGTCTTCAGGAGTTTCGTCATTATCAAGACCCATAATTAATGTAAACGCGGGGATCCAATAATTCTCGTTTAAAGTTTTAACAGCCTCTTTGACAACCCAATGCCATTCCTCTGGCTTGTATGGGGCCAATTTTCTATCAGCATATTTTTCAATCAGCCTAACACTTCCAGTCTCAAATCCACATTGAACTCCTGTCATATTATCTGGGCCGGCGTTAGTTATCTTTGATAAATTGGGAATCAATTTCTCATCAGCGATTGCACCTGCCAGTGTTCCATGAGTTGGGTTTGTATGTTTAACACCTGTAGACATAATTGCAGTAAATAATTCCTCAAGAGCATCACGGTTTGGTTCCATATTTTTTGTGGTAGTAGGATCCATTCCGTAAACAAAAATGTCATCACTGTGAATCCATGCCCTATCAATTCCGCCTTTCTTTATGTTAACTTCAATTTCTTTTTTCACTTTTTCCGGAGAATAATATCTTAATGATCTTAATGTGACATCACAAAACTTACAGCCTCTTCCACAACCGCGCATAACCTCTACCATACCGTGCATAGATGGTTCAACAATTTCCGGAATATCGTCTAGATCTGGTCTATCCCAAAAGTTGACAAATCTGCCATGATGTGTCTTGTCTCCGCGTTTAAATTCTTTAATGTCAACTTTGAAATCCTTTCTTTTTCTGAAAGGATCCATGTTTTCAAACTGACCACCTATTAGATAGTTAAAGAAATCACCAGCGTGTCCGTCTATCTCTGGAGCAATTCCACCGAGTTCTCCCTCTAAAATTGCATATAGACCATATTCGTCAATCTGTTCAGGTGCATAGTTGTACTGCCAAGTACCAGAACCACCTGCAATAACTCTTGCATGACTACCATTTTTTTTCTTTGCAGCATTGATTCGCCTGTGAAGGTCACGACAATAAAACTCATCATAAGACATCTGTCTCCTTCCATATGTGAATGTCATAGTTACAGGTCCCATTCCAAGTGGGTCCATTTCATGAGTTCCAACAACTTCAGTTTCAGGTCCAATGAATTTTTCAACATGATCAGGATGTGCAACTACAACATCCTCACGCTTAAAACCATCACGAAGTAATCCGGCTTCAACTTTGCGCAAACCATACGGGGCAAATTTTGCCACACCGTTAGTATGAGGTGAAGAATTACAGATAAAATCAAACAAGATTTTTGGCGTTACTTGGTTTCCTAAAATTTTGTACCAAATACTGCTATGATCACGAGTTGGATTAAGCGCAGGTGCACAACCGAAAAACGTAGCCAATGAAAGGCCACGATATTCAGACATTAGCGTTCGATCAGCTGTCAATACAATTTTTGGACTTGTCATTCCGCTAACGATGAGTTTGAGTTATTTATTTTAAACCTTTTCAGATTGAATATTCTATATTTTTTCCAATATTCCTGATTTTGCCCTAAAATAGTGCCCAAATTCATCGTTTTCCATTAAGTAGTCTCCGGCAAAAATAGTACCATCTCTACACACCAAATCTTCATTGATACAACAACTTCCACATATACCGACACCACACTTCATCATGCGTTCAAGGCTTGCTTGAACGAAGATCTGGTTTGATAGTGCTAACTTTACTGTCTTATACATCATTAATTCTGGTCCGCAAGTGTAGACCGCATCAAAACTGCTCTTTTCAAGTAATTCTTCCAAAGCATCTGTAACATACCCTTTTTTCCCATATGTTCCATCTTCCGTAACTGGTATGACTTGATGTTCATTTTTTTCAAGTAGTTTATTTGCCAAGTCCTCGAAGAATATTTCTTCCTTTGTCTGAGCACCCATTAACAATGTAATATCATGTGACGGTTTGCAAAAAGTTATCAAGCGCAATAAGGGAACTAAACCTGTTCCTCCACCAATTAACAATAGTTTTCCATCTTTAATATCAAAGCAGTTTCCATATGGACCACGTACACCAATGTAATCACCTACGGTAAGATTATACATTGCAGTTGATGATTCTCCACGTTTTCTAACTGTAAATGCAGCTTTATCTTTTTCTTGTGTAATCATTACACTCATAGGCAATTCATTAACACCTGGAATCCACACCATTGCAAATTGACCAGGAAGAACACCAGATAATACTTCATCAGAAAAGACTAATGTTCGAACAGTTGGTGTTTCATCAATAATTTTTTCAATAGTACACATATAGTGACTATTAGGATCTCTTTGCTTTCCCAACCATTTCACCTATACTTGAAAATCCTTTTTGTTCCATATAATTTTGAATCCCACTGTTTATCTCTGCAAAAACTTCTGCCCAATGTTCACCTAACACACTTCCAAATTGTACAGCACATGCACCTGCAAGAATAAATTCTACAGCATCTTCCCATGTAGAAATACCACCACATCCAATTATTGGAATATCAAACTTGGATGAAATTTCATAAACACATCTTACAGCGATTGGCTTAATCGGAGTTCCAGAGAGACCTCCAATTTTGTTGCTGAGAATTGGCTTCTTAGTTTCAACATCTATTGCCATTGCACGAATTGTATTAATTGCGGTGATACCATCAGCTCCTGCTTCAGCAGCAGCGCCAACAGTTTCCAGATAATTTGTAGATCCTAACCCTACTTTTGCTATAACAGGTACATTTGTGAGGGATTTCACTTTTTTTACAATTTTCTTTACTAGCTCAACATCATCACCAACTTCCAGCCCAACTTTCGCAACATGTGGACATGACAGATTCAATTCATAGGCAGAAACTTTGCAATTTTCAAACTTCCTAACCATAAAATCAAAATCATCTTCTACTGAACCAACTAAACTGACGATTATTGGAACCTCATTGTTTGAGGAAATCATTTTGGCAAAATTACCGGCGCCTGGATTTGATAATCCTACAGCATTTAGCCATCCGCCTCCTTTTACACTAAAAATTGTAGGATTCGCATAACCATCCCAGGGTTCCTTGCTTAATGATTTAGTAACAACAGCGCCAGCGCCAGCACGATACAGACGTTCAAAAACATTAAGAGAAATACCTAAAATGCCAGAAGCAAGAATGGTAGGTCTTTCCAAAGTAAGTGCTCCTATTGAAGTTGAGATACTAGGCTTCACTTTGAATACTATGATTACATTCTCATATAACAGTTGATTATCAAACCTAATTGTTAACTTTTTAATGAGGAGTTGATGTCATATTTTGTTATGCATTCAGTCATACTCACAGAGTTAGGAATTGCAGTTTTTGATGAACAAAAATGTTTGAAAGCATTTCCTTTTGAAAATCCAGCAGAAGATTTTGTATTCGTTAAAAAAGGAAAGTCAAGACTTAGTGATCTTGGAAAATTTCTTACAAATTTTGAAACAATATCTGTCAATGATCGTGCAATGCTAGATATTTTGAAAAAAAAATCTATAGAAGCACAACTAATGAGCGATCAGCAAACTGATAAAATACAATCATCAAAAACTAAAATTTTAGTGGATTCAGGATTTGCTGAAGATGAAAATGATGCAATGGAAAAATTACGTGAATTTGCAATACAACTTTCATCTTCTAAAGTTTCTGAAGTTTCAGAGAGTACTGACTTACATATTATTCAAGCAATTAATACACTTGATGAAACTGACAAGATAATTAACAATATTAGCTCAAGATTACGAGAATGGTATGGTTTACACTTTCCGGAGCTTGATAATCTAATTGATAGTATAAATGGATATTCGCAAATAGTTCTATCAGGAAAACGAGAAAACATTTCAAAAAAAGATTTTGAAAAAGCAGGATTTCCTGAATCTAAAGTGGAAATGCTTTCGTTGGTTAAAGAAAAAAGCAGAGGAGGAAAAATTACGGATAAAAATCTTACAATCGTACAAACCCTGGCCAATCAAATTTTGGAGCTTTTTGATCTTAGAAATTCTATTGAAGAGCATGTTAATGAGCAAATGAAAGAAGAAGCACCAAACATTTCTGCAATTCTTGGAACTGCAGTAGGAGCTAGAATTTTATCACGTGCTGGAAGTTTAAAGAAACTGGCATGTATGCCGGCAAGCACAATTCAAGTTTTGGGAGCAGAAAAAGCACTGTTCCGTTCTCTAAAGACTGGGTCAAATCCACCTAAACATGGAATTCTTTTCCAGCATGCGGTTGTACATGCTGCACCTAGATGGCAAAGAGGAAAGATGGCAAGAACAATTGCTGCAAAGGCAGCAATCGCCGCAAGGGTTGATGTGTATAAAGGAGGATTAAATCAAACTCTTTTGGATAAACTGAATATTAGAGTAAAAGAGATTGAAGAGAAACACAAAGAACCTCCTGTAAAGAAAGAATTAAAATCTGAACCAACTGTAAAAAGAAAAAAATCTGGGCGATTTATGAAGAGAAAACGAAAGAATTTTGGAAGATAAACAAAATATTTTCTGGTTTCAGATAGATGGAGAGAAAAAATTAGCAACTGAAAACTTGATTCCTAAAAATCAGGTTTATAATGAAAAGCTAGTCAAAATCAAAGGAACAGAATATAGAATTTGGAATCCATTTAGAAGCAAGCTAGCAGCTACCATAATGAATGGTTTGAGGGATTTTCCTTTCATGCAAAAATCTAGTGTGTTATATCTTGGAGTATCAACTGGCACAACAATCAGTCATATCTCAGACATTGTTGGACAAAATGGAATTATCTTTGGAGTAGAACATACAAGTAGAGTTGCTAGAGATTTTTTAGATAGAGTAGCTTCGCACAGAAAAAACATAATACCAATCATCCAGGATGCAAGAAAACCACAAGAATATTTTTCAGTTTTTAAGAAAGTTGATGTTGCATATGTAGATATTGCTCAACCTGATCAAACTGACATAGCAATTGATAACTGTAAAATGTATCTGAAGTCTAATGGTTATTTATTCTTGGTAATAAAAACTAGAAGCATAGATGTTACAAAAGACCCAAAGAAAGTTATTTCAAATGAAATAAAAAAACTAGAGCCACTTTTTGAAATTAAACAGATAATTAATTTACAACCATATGACAAGGATCATGCAATTGTAATAGCAGTGTTCCTAGGATAGATTTCTTTTTTTCATCAAAATTTGTACCGGCTTCCAGCTTTTTCGTAAATAAGGAGGAATTTTCTTTTGTTTTATTGATTTTTTTACAAAATATTTAGTTTTTGGATCTGATGGATAACCACTACCTATGTCATCTTTTTTCTTCAATCTAGAAATTGACATATCACGGGCAACTTTTGCAAGAATTGATGCAGCAGAAACTACGACAAATTTACTGTCTGCATGGTGATATGATCTTATTTTAGAATGTGAAACATCTTCCGAAATTTCTTTCCCAAATCGTTTAGCATTTACATCACATGAATCAACAAAAGCAATTGAAGGAGAAAGTTTTGATATTATTTTAGCCATATACTTTGCTTCTAGATGGTTAAGTGCATGATTGAAAACACTCTTGTCAATTGTTCTAGGGGGAATTTTTACAATGTAATAATCATCTACAATGCTAATGATTTTTTTATAAAGTAGTTTTCTGACTGGTGGTGTTAGTTTCTTAGAATCACGAACGCCTTGCTTTTTTAATAGATTAATTTTTGATTTATTTATTACAATTCCGGCAATAACTAAAGGACCTAAAACAGAACCCCTTCCTGCTTCATCTACTCCACAAACACGCATGAAATTTTTCATTTTTTCGAGTATTAACCATTATAGGTAAAAAGAATTCAAGGAATCTATTGCAAATGACAGAAGAAAAAATTATTGAGATTATGGAAGGTACTACAAAAATTCTTGTCACGGAAAAATCAATCAAAGAAAAAGTTCCTCCAAAAGAACCCGTGTTTTTTAATCCTGTAGCTAAACTGAATAGAGACTTCTCCATTTTGGCATATTCAGCATTTTGGAAAAATTTTGATAAACCTAAGATATTTCTAGATGGACTAACAGGAGTTGGTGCAAGGTCACTAAGGGTTGCAAACGAAATACCTAACGTTGAAAAGGTGATTGCTAACGATGTCAATTCAAAAGCATTAACAATTACTCAAAATTCTGCAAAATTGAATAAAATATCAAACTTGAAAGTTTCTGAAAACGAAGCATGTCGTTTTTTTAGCTTATTTTCAAAGAAGGGTGATAGGGGGTCAATTGTAGATATTGATCCATTTGGTTCTCCAACAAAATACTTTGATTGTGCAATAAGAGCTACCATGCATAGTGGGTTATTATCAATAACTGCAACAGATTTGCAGGTTTTACATGGATTAGCAAAAAAGGCTTGTCAAAGAAAATACTATGGAGTGCCCATTAAAACAGAATATTCCAATGAGATTGCAATTAGGCTGATTTTAGGTTGCCTTAACTTTGTAGCTGGAAGGCTGGATATTCAGATTATCCCCAAATTTGTAGAAAATGATATGCATTACTATAGAGTATATGCAAAAATATTAACAAAAAAAGACCAAGATAATAATTTGGGTTATATTTCACATTGTTTCCATTGTGATAACAGAGTAATTGGAAAAGAAATTACAGAAAATTGTATCGTGTGTAAAAATAAATTACATTCTGCAGGACCATTGTGGATAGGACAACTGTTTGATAAAAAATTCATTAGTAATATGATGGAAGAGATTCCAAAATTTGTGGTGGCAAGTAAATGTAAGAAAATCTTAGAGAAATGTGAATTGGAGGCAGAAATGCCTGTAACGTATTATACTCTTGATGATATTGCTTCCAAAATGAAAAGATCTCCATTAAAAATAAAAAATGCAATAAAAAAACTACAGGATGCAGGATTTATTGCAAGCCCAACCTCATTAAATCCAACAGGATTTAGAACGGACTGTAATATTGACGATATGAAAAAAATATTTGAAAATTAGCCTAGATATCCAAGACATATGCAATATAATTCACTACTTGGTTTCCTGCTTGCTTTTGGTTTTGTTAACTTCACCTTATGGAATTTTTTTTTCATATATTGATAAAATTCGTTTGAAAATTCACCGTCAAAAACTTTAAAAAGTGAATTACCTTTTTTTTCAAGAATTTGTTCCATGATTTTTACAGCTGAATAGTTTAATGAAATCTGACTAGCATGATCTACAGACCAGTTTCCAGTAACCTGCGGCGAAAGATCACAGATTACTGTATTTATTTTCTCTCCAAAAAAATCAAAAATCTCTTCGATAATATTATCATCGTTAATACTTGCTCTTAGAATAAAGGCGCCTGGAATTTCCTCTACATATGAGCTATCAATTCCCATAACTTTTCCTTTATTACCCACAATTTTAGTTGCAACTTGCATCCACCCTCCTGGTGCACAGCCTAAATCTAAAACAAATTGACCTGCACCAATTATGCGATATGATTTATTAAGTTCTTTTAGTTTGTAAGAGGCTCTACTTCTATAGCCTTGTTCGTGCGCTAGTTTTCTATAATGATCTTTTTTTGCATCAATTAATTTCATGTCTTTTTAGTTTTTAATTCTGCCAAAACCCAATCTTCAATGTACTGACAAGTTTTTGGGCTTATTTCACCATCTGTTGAACACTTACCCTCCACTGGGCAGACTAAACATGGAGCATTTTCAATAGATTTCGTACTTATGGGTATTTTCTTAATTAAGAGTAGGTAAGTCCATCTTCCATTTTCTAAAATTTTTTCCCTCGTGATCATTCCCATCCTTTCTAATTTTAATGCCAAACGAGAACCATCTCTACTTGAAAGTTTTAACTTTCTCCAAAGAATATTTTGAAGTATTCCCTTAGTTTCATAACCAGCAATCATTTCACAAACCCTGTTGACCAATTTATCCATGTCAGTTTTATCTATTTGAAAACCAGTAATTTCTTCTTCAGTAAGTTGTTCTTCTAATTCTTCTTCATAGGTTCTTTTAGCTTCTTCTTCTTTCTTTTTAGCTTCTTCTTCTTTCTTTTTAGCTTCTTCTTCTTTCTTTTTAGCTTCTTCTTCTTTCTTTTTAGCATCTGCCTTCTTTTTGGCTTCTTTCTTTTTGGCCTCTATCTTCTTTTTAGCTGCTTTCTTTTTGGCCTCTATCTTCTTTTTGGCTTCTTTCTTTTTGGCCTCTATCTTCTTTTTGGCTTCTTTCTTTTTCGCTTCTATCTTCTTTTTGGCTTCTTTCTTTTTCGCTTCTATCTTCTTTTTGGCTTCTTTATTTTTGGGCTTAGTTTTAACTGAAAGTTTTTTCTTTTTACTTCGTAATGCTAATTCTGCCTTTGCTTCTTCAAGTTCCTTTTTGAGCTTAGTAGCAGTTTCTTTTTCTTTTTTTACCATAAAATCACTATTATTTTCCCAGCCCCTCAACCCTTATTATCTATTTTGAGAGTTGGTTGTTGAAGTTACTTTGACGAATAAGTTAAATCAAAGTCGAGCAAAGACGCTCTAAGTTGCGCCTTAGAAAATTTAGAGTCAAAGCTTTTCGTTGTATTCATGACTCAGGAGATATTACAGTTGGGGATTTAGCTGCATTCGTTGGAAGAAATGAAAGTGGTAAAACCACAATTCTTCAAGCATTAACATTATTGAATAAAGATGAAATAGCTTCAGACCTTGATTTGTGCGACGAAATGGTTGAAGAGCTCAAATCAGAAGTCAGACTTGCTGAAGGTGAATTCCAATTAAATGAAAATGAAATGAATATGGTTAAAGAAAAATTTCCTAATATAGAGCTCAGTAAAATAAAAATTTTTAGAACCAACAAGGAGCAAGAAATACAATATGATTTGGGTGATATTGAATTTGAACATGAAAAAAATACAGGTTTGAAATCTTGGAAAAACCTCACTATGGATCTGTTAGATTTTGTTGATACAATTCCAAATCATATAAAACAAAAATTAGATACAAGATTTTTTGAAGGCGGTGCGCCAAATAATAAAGAAATTTTCAAAACAAACCTAATTGCATTTAATAATAATATACTTAATGTAGCATCTCAAGAACACCAAGTAACTTCTGATTGGAAAGAATTCTATGATAAAATAATGGGGAATTTTGATAATATTTTAATAAATAGTATGGAAAGGAACGAATTAGAAAAATTCCTTAAAGATAACTTACATCCACGTTTTGTTTATTTTTCTGATTATAAGAAAATTCTAGGTAACATAAATCTAAATGAATACCTTACGAGCCCTACAGGCTCTGAAGCGGGCGGTATTGAATACCTAGAAGAGTTTGACAGAAGTGAAACTGTAAGAAATCTACTTTATCTAGCTGAGTTAGAATTAAGAGACTTAGAGGAATGTCAAAGCAGCCCGTCAAAATTGATTAAACTGTTAAACACGGCAAGTAGAAAACTTACTGATCGACTAAACCCTTCGTGGAAGGGCGAACCAATTCATGTAGAATTAAGATTTAATCCAGGTAATATTTTGAGTGTGGTAATTTCAGATGTTCATAAGGATGGCATGATAACCAACACGGGTCTGTTAAATAGAAGGGCTGAAGGCTTCAAATGGACATTCTCATTTATAGTAAATTTTGCAGCTGAAACACAAAAAGCAGAATTAAAAGAGGCAATCTTGCTGCTTGATGAACCTGCTAGGAACTTACATCCAACACAACAACTAGGAATAGCTGACTTGTTGAAAAATCTTGCAGGATCTAACCAAGTATTATATGCTACACATTCACCGTTCATGATTTTTGATTATACTCCCGGCAATCTTCTTGTTGTAGAACTTGATAGGAAAAAACATCTAAGTAGAATTTTTTATGATTACTGGAAAGCAGATGATGCTACTCTCACACCAATTCTTTATGGACTGTCAAAGGGATTAGTTGACTCAATTATTCATAGAGAGATTGGTATTAACTCACGTCCAGTCATCATAGTAGAAACTATGTCTGATACAATGTATCTTAATGCGTTTGATAAATTCCTTCAGGACCCAAATATCTCAATGAACCCATTAAACGTTGTACCTACACACAATAAAAATTCAGTATTACCATTATCGCTCTTTTATCGAAATCATGATTATAACACATTCATTCTCCTTGACAATGATTATGAATCCAAACAAATTGCTGATGAATTAAAAGTCAATAAATTCTCTGATGCACAGACTATATTTTTTGAGATTGAAGGAAAACTTCTCCCATCCATTGAAGATTATATGATAATTGAAGACTATCTTTATGCTGTAAATCAAACTTATGAGATAAAACTACGTAGACAGGGATTTAGTAACATAACTAAGGAGCAAGTACTATTTCAAGGGAAAAATGGAATAATTGAAAATCTGAAAGCAATTTGGGATGAACATGGCGAAGATGATTGGGGTGAATTTGAAAAGGAAGAAGTTTGTAGATATATTTGTGGAAAAATTGCCTTAGGAGAAGCAAGCTTCCTAACTACTAAAACAAAGGATCGAATACGTGGATTGTACAGATTGATTGCTGAGCGTATACGACAATATCAGAATATTACGTCAAATGAAGTAACTAAAACAAATTATGGAAAATAGGTAATTGATTAAATTATTATGTTTGGAACTAAAACAAATTTTAATTAAGTTTAATTGTAGATGAGGAGTTTATGAGTTATATGAAAGTTCAGTCAAAAAGTAGTTTTTTTATCATAGTGTTATTCGCGGTGTCTTTTTTTACATCATTTGCAATTTTAGAAGGAAATGCGGTGGAAAATATTTCAGTTAGTGCTAAGGGCTTTGAGAATACAATTATTTTTGAATTTAAAAACGGAGAACAAAATACAGCAAAAATAAAGACAATTAATATTTGGTTGGCATCTGGTGATTCGTTTAAATCATTTAAGACAGAATCCGGATGGAATGGTAAAACATATGGTAGTGGACAGGGCTTGACATTTTCTACATCAGAGGTACTAAATCCAGGTGAATCAGTGAAATTTGGTGCTATAACTAACAAAAAAATTGATGCAATAAACTGGAAAATAGTTGATGAAAATGAAAATGAGATTGGTCCGCAGAAAACAAAGATTGTGGAAATTTCACAAACACCAATAATTGTTGAGAGTGAAAATGTAGAAGATGAAAACGTTCAACAAACTGGAGAGGAACTTTATGGTACAAAGACATTCATTCCAGACAATCTTCGAACCGGCTCAAATATGAGATTGGTGGGCAGTGGATTCAGTTCAGATCAAACACACCAACTTTATCTTAATGATGAATTTTTAAAATCTACTAATACAGATAAACAAGGAAATTTCATAACTACGATTAGGATACCTGATTCTGTTGATGTTGGCATAAATGAATTTAAAATAATCAATGATGCTGGCAGCTCTCAAATTTCAAATATTAAAATTAATGAGCAAAAAAATAGATTGATCAAGCCAGGGGAAATTGTACATGACTTTAGAATAAATAATATACCTCAAACTGTAAATTTAGATGATAAACTGTTTATTTCGGGTGTAGGTCAACCAAGCACTCCAGTTCTGATAACTATTAAAAATGAAGATATTTTGGAAACTATACGTGTAGTTAGTATTGGTGTAGATGGAGAATGGAATTTTGAAAAATCTATTAGTGCTGATGATGATTTGGATATTGACGGACTCCTTGATTCTAAACAATATTCAACACTGATTGGTGAATAGAGGGCTTACCGTGATTGAGGGACCCCCACGGTTCAGCCTTTACGTAGATGGTTCTTGCATTGGAAACCAAAACGTAGATGCCCGCACTCCAGCGGGATGGGGGTTAGTAATAGTAGAGAAAGATACTGGATTGGGAAAACGTAGTGGAGAATTCGTGGAGGAATTTAGAGGGAAAGTG
>ENA-UPTF01001708-UPTF01001708.1-marine-metagenome-genome-assembly--contig:-NODE-1708-length-13563-cov-2.208957_pt1 | contig 13563 bp, 17 predicted proteins | sample MGYA00238166_ERZ767019 | MGnify/ENA primary metagenome ERZ767019 (study PRJEB28930, sample SAMN06266391) | marine metagenome | isolation source: Sea water from 250 m depth | place: Atlantic Ocean...
CAGTTTTATGAAGCGTCAAAAGTCGGGGACGGGTAGAGGATGGTATGCAAATCAGAAGAATGGTAAAACTTGAATCGCGTAACTCTTTGAAAAAGTGGCTTGGGTACAGGAATTCGAATCCAAAAATTCTGGTTAGTAAAGTTGACAAAGTCCGAATGTTTATTTAGTATCCGTTTTAGGTTAAAATGACTACAGTAGATTGCCCTGCCGGGAAAAAACGACCAATTGCTCACTCCTTAAAAAATGCGGTCTAAATAAATTTTGCACAAAATATCTGTCTAAAGTATTCATGAAAAAAATTGGCATTGCTTCGGATCATGGAGGATTTGAACTTAAAGAAAGCATTATTACCTTCCTTCTAAAAAAAGGTTGGGAGGTTGATAACTTGGGTGCTCCTAGCACAGATTCTGTAGATTACCCAGATTATGGAATTAAAGTTGCTAAAGCTATTATTGATAAAAAAATCGTACGGGGTATCCTTATTTGTGGGACTGGAGTAGGAATGTCCATTGTTGTTAACCGGTTTCCTGGAATTCGCGGAACCCTTTGCTCTGATGTGTATACAGCTAAAATGTGTCGTGAGCACAATGATTCTAATGTCCTTATTATGGGAGGTCGTGTAATAGGCGTTAGCTTAGCCATGGAAATTTTAGATATTTGGTTAAATACCGAATTTGAGGGGGGGCGTCACCAAAGACGTCTTGATAAAATTAAAGAAATTGATGCTTACTTAAAAACCCAATGAACGGGTCAAAACCGTTTAAAACTAAGCTAGTTTAGGAGGATTTTACATTGTCACTTGCTGAATTTGATCCAGAAATTGCTCAATCTATAAGGGATGAAGCTGACCGACAAAATAATACCCTTGAGATGATTGCGTCTGAGAATTTTGTTAGCCGCGATGTGCAGGAAGCACAAGGTTCTATTATGACGAATAAATATGCCGAAGGCTATCCCGGCAAACGTTATTATGGGGGGTGTGAGTTTGTTGATATTGCTGAAAACCTAGCGATTGAGAGAGCTAAAAAGTTATTTTCTGCCGATCATGTAAACGTTCAACCGCATTCAGGATCGCAAGCCAATATGGCGGTTTATCATACCCTGCTTGATCCTGGAGATACTATTTTGGGCATGGACCTTTCTCACGGAGGTCATCTTACACATGGTTGCCCAGTAAATTTTTCCGGTTACACGTATAATGTTGTTTTCTACGGGGTTAATGAAGAGACAGAGCTTATCGACTATGAAAAGGTTAGAAAACTTGCAAAAGAGCATAAACCAAAAGTCATTATAGTTGGTGCTAGTGCCTATCCAAGAGTTATAGATCCTGAAAATTTCGTGAAATTGCAGATGAAGTAGACGCAAAAATAATGACCGATATTGCCCATCCTGCCGGACTCGTGGCCGCAGGATTATATCCCAGCCCCATACCTCACTCTGAATTTGTAACCACTACAACCCATAAAACTTTGAGGGGACCTCGTGGTGGAATGATAATTTGTAAAGAGGAATATGCTAAGGAAGTAAATAAAAAAATATTTCCAGGTATCCAAGGGGGTCCGCTAATGCATGTGATAGCTGCAAAAGCAGTCGCCTTTAAAGAAGCTCTTAGCAACGAATTTGTGTCTTATCAGAAACAGGTAATTGCCAATGCAAAATATTTAGCCCAATTTCTCAGTACTAATGGAATTAAAATTGTTAGTGGTGGAACAGATACTCACCTAGTGCTTGTGGATCTGCGACCCCAAGATATAACCGGAAAAGATGCGGAGGCGGCTTTAGAAAAAGCAGGAATTACTGTCAATAAAAATACTGTTCCTTTTGAAACAAGGAGTCCATTTGTTACCTCTGGTGTACGTATCGGAACTCCAGCGCTTACTACCCGTGGAATGAAAGAACAAGAAATGGAACAAATTGGAGAAATGATTATTCAGACTTTAGATAAAATCGAGGACGAGAATTTTCATAAAGAAACGCGAAAAAAAGTTCGTGATCTTTGTGACCAGTTTCCTCTTCATTTAGAACTAACCAATAAATAGATTATAGCAAATGAAATGTCCCGGTTGTTCTGGAATGGAAAATAAGGTCATAGATTCTCGTTTGAATAAAGAAGGAGATGTTATTCGTAGAAGGCGGGAGTGTTTGAGTTGTACTGACCGATTCACCACATATGAAAAACTAGAACGCTCACTCCCGTTATTAATTAAAAAAGATGGTCGTAGAGAAGAATTTGACCGTGAAAAAATCATTTCTGGTGTTAGAAAAGCCTGTCAAAAACGTCCGGTAAGCACAAAAGATATTGAAGATCTCGTCGATCGGGTTGAACAACACCTTCAGGATCTTGGAGAAAAAGAAATCCATGCTGTTAAGGTGGGTGAAAAAGTCATCCAAGAAATCTATAACTTGGATGATGTTGCTTATGTTCGCTTTGCTTCAGTTTATCGTTCCTTCAAAGATGTAAACGAATTCATGGTTGAGTTGAAGGAAGTCCTAAAAAGCAAAGACTCCACAAAAACTCCGGATCAATGGCAATAATTCGTGTTTCATCCCCTCCAAAAGCCTAAATTTCATTAATTTGCCCATTTATGGGTAAGCAGGAACTCACCGTTGAATCCCATAAAACAAAATGTTACGATGGTTTAACCTTTTATAATATGTAATTCTTTTCCTTATTTCGGAGCCCATGGATAAAATTTCCTTTAATATCGCTTTATTCAGTTATCTAGTGGCTTCTTTAGGGTTTTTCGTATATTTGGTATATCGGCGCCCATTTGTTTCAACCTTGGCGGGTGTCATGGTAGCTGTGGGTCTAGTATTCCAAACTATTTCCATAGGAATCAGGGCGAGCTTGACGGGGCACGGGCCTTATACTACCTCTTATGAGGTGGCTATGTTTCTTGCTTGGTTTATGGTTGTGATTTATATTCTGACGGAGTGGAAATACAAAATAAAGGATTTAGGGGCATTCGTCATTCCTCTTGTTTTTTTTGTAATGTTGATTTCGGTATTTTTATCGAAAGAGGCGGGTCTTGTTCCCGAATCTGAGGTGAGATTCTGGCTAACCTTGCATAGAACGCTATCTATCATAGGATATGCGGCGTTCTCAATAGCATTTGCAGCTGGAATTATGTATTTAATTCAAGAGCATCAGGTTAAAACTAAAAAACTCGGTATCATGTATTTTCGTATGCCTTCGTTAGAAGTTTTGGATAATCTTAACTGTAAAGTCATCACGATTGGCTTCCCTTTGTTCACGTTGGGCTTTATGACAGGATCAATATGGAATACAAAAGTGGATCAGGCTTTTTTCTCATGGGATTTGGCAAAAACAATGCCAATGGTAATGGTCTGGGTGATTTATGGTTTGGTATTTTTTGGAAGGATTGTTACAGGGCTTAGAGGGAAAAAAGCTGCACAAGGTGTGATTGTAGGCTTTTTTGCTATTATAGGATCTTATTTTCTACATATCTAACATATGACTTCAGAAGCAAATTTAATATTAGTAGGGGTCAACCACAAGACGACACCTGTAGAGATTCGAGAAAAATTGGCTTTCAGCCAGGTTAAACTCGAGGCATCTCTGGAGCAATTGGTGTCCAGCCCTGAAATCACTGAGAACATCATCCTTTCAACCTGTAATCGAGTTGAAATTTATGCAAGAGTAGAAAATAACGATCGAGGCATTCAATTACTACAGAACTTTATTTGTGATTATCACGGTATCACTCGAGGGAATCTCGATCAGTATTTTTATAGTTACTGCGATAATCAGGCCGTAGAGCATTTGTTTCGAGTCTCTTCTAGTCTCGATTCAATGGTTTTGGGAGAGGCGCAAATATTAGGGCAAGTAAAGGATGCCTATAACACGGCGCTTTCATTCAGCTCTACCGGAATGGTTTTGAACCAGTTATTTGAAAAAGCCTTCAATGTTGCTAAAAAAGTTCGTGAAGAAACTGGAATATCGGAACGAGGGGTATCCATCAGTTCTGCTGCGGTAGAATTAGCCAAAAAGATTTTTGAAGATCTGGAGAACCATTCTGTAATGCTCGTTGGTACAGGTGAAATGGCCGAACTTGCCGCTAAGCATCTAATTTCTTACGGCGTCAAAACTGTGTATGTAGCTAGTCGAACCTATGAGCGAGCAGCCACGCTTGCGCAAAGTTTAAATGGTTGTGCTCTAGATTTTAAATCCTTTAAAGAAGAAATGCACCGGGCTGATATAATTATTACTTCCACAGCCGCACCTAATTTTATTATTCATAAGGAAATGATGGAAGCTGCGATTCAAAAAAGAAAAAACAAACCTATATTTCTAATTGATATTGCTGTGCCTCGGGACATAGCCCCAGAAGTAAATGAACTAGAAAATGTTTATTTATATGATATTGATGATTTACAAAATGTAGTTAATGCCAATATGGAGGAAAGGCAAAAAGAAGCAGAAAATGCAATGGAAATCATCAAACAGGAAGTGACTAAATTTAATAATTGGTTCTCAACTTTAGATGCGATCCCAACTATTGTAGAAATGCGAAACCGCGCAGAAGATATGAGAGCATTAGAAGTTGATAAAACCCTTAAAAATATGGATCACCTTTCTTCTGAAGATAAAGATGCTATACAACAATTAACGCAGTCTCTCGTCAATAAAATCCTCCATAAACCCACGATTAACTTAAAAAAGAAAACTCAATCTCAAGACGGCCATATTTACCTTAAAGCCATTCGGGACCTATTTCACCTAGACGATTAAATGGAAATTCGTAAAGTAAGAATTGGAAGTCGAGGTAGTCCTTTGGCCTTATGGCAGGCTAACTGGGTTAAAGACTTACTTCTAAAGCAACACTCTGACCTGGATGTAGATATCAAAATAATTAAAACATCCGGTGATAAGATACAAGATGTACCCTTGGCTAAAATTGGCGGGAAAGGTCTATTTGTTAAAGAAATTGAAGAGGGCCTTTTAAAACATGAAGTGGATTTTGCTGTTCATAGCATGAAAGATATGCCAATAGATTTCCCAATAAATCTCTGTATTGCATGCGTGACTAAACGAGAAAATCCTTTCGATGCTTTGATATCAAAAAATGATATTAAACTAGCAGATCTTCCAAAAGGAGCAAAAATTGGAACGGGAAGTTTGCGCCGAATGTCTCAATTATTGAATTATCGTCCCGATCTTAAATTGATCCCCCTTCGTGGTAATTTAGAAACAAGATTAAAAAAACTGGACACAGAAGGATTAGATGCAATTATCTTGGCTGCTGCAGGTCTTATTCGTCTGGGCTGGGATAGTCGAATTACAGAAATCATTTCACCAGATATTTTATTACCTGCAATGGGTCAAGGAACTGTAGGCATAGAAGCTCGCAAAAATGATGTCGAAAATCAAATACTGCTTGCAGATATGGATGACGAGGATACTCACTATGCTCTTGATGCTGAGCGTGCTCTGGTTAGTCAATTAGAAGGTGGATGTAATGTTCCGATCGGAGCTTTTGCTACATTGCATGCTGATCAAATTACTTTAACAGGCCTAGTCGCAAGCCTTGACGGGAAAATTTTATATAAAAAAGAATTAACTGACATCAAAACTAATGCCATCGCTATGGGTAGGAAAATGGGAGACGAACTTATTGGAATGGGTGCCGACCGGATAATGCAGGAAATTCAGTCTATCTAACGTTAAGAATTGTATAAAGGATAGAGCAACAAAATTAAAGCCATACCTCCTGAGTATTTATACGCTCATATGCCAAATCCGTAGCAACATCTCGAAAGATACAATCCTCCTTCATTCTTTTGAATATTTCTTTCATATTTTTAGAAATCGTATCAAAGATAAGGTTCTCTGTATAAAATCTAGTTCCATTTGCCTTAACTTTATTTCCATAAGCACTGCTTTTGAACATTTCACGTTCTACGGCACATCCGATAACTCCACCTGCATTTACTATGAAATCTGTTAAGGATAAAATATTTCTACGATGCTTTAAATAATACTCAACAGGTTTACTGCTTGGGGAATTTGCGCCTTGAAGAATAACACGGCAGTCGATTCGATCTATATTTTTAGAGGTGATTGCATCGGGTCTCGCAGCGGGAATTAAAATATCACAAGGTGCTTCTAGTAGCCAATCCAGTTTTTCAGGTCCGAACCTTTTTTCTACACTTTTTGAATAAAGACTTAATCCGCCCTTGAGTTTCCTAATCTTGCAAAGTTCATTCATATCTAATCCTTTAGGATCCCACAATGCGCAGTTAATGTCGGAAACGCCGACTATTACTGCACCTTTTTGGGCTAATTTTAGGGCTATTGGACAACCCACGTTTCCGAAGCCCTGAATAATAATTTTTGAGTTCTTAAGTTTAAATTCATCTAATAAATTTTCAAGAGTTTGTGCTGCTGCAAAAAGTCCATGAGCAGTTAGCTCCCATGCATCTATTGGAATTCCTCCATATTTAACCGGTCGACCAGCTCCTCCCCTATCATGGATGGTTTTTTGAAGTAATTTTGCGTGGTGTTCGTATATGACTTGAATATCGTTCTCGTCAGTTCCCATATCCGCTGCTGGCACGTAATTTTTCAGATCAAATAAAGCCTCAGCAAACCTCGACATAAGGTCTTTTTTTAAGTTTGGTTTTATATTAGAAATTTGTTCATTAAGGATTAGACCTGATTTACCACCTCCATAAGGCAAACAAGCTGCGCTATTTTTAAGGGTCATAACTCGAGCCAATCTTTTAATTTCATTTAAGCTCAAGTTTTGGACCAACCGAATGCCTCCTAATCCTGGACCTCTTTTAGTATTGTCAATACTTACATAACCCCAAATTTTATTGGTTTTTGATTCCAAAACTTCATAGTTAGCTTCCTGTGAATCCTTAAAATTTTTTAAAAAACGGATCGAATCTTGGGATTGGGGTAAAAGTTTTGCGCATAAACTATTTTTAGGGAGAATATTATTCATTGGAAATTCCTAAGGTTGAAATTTTGGTGAAAAATGAATATGTTTTTATCTCCCAAACCTTGCTGAGAAGATTGCGGAACTCCGTAAGTCTAAAGGGAAGGTAAAAAATAAGCCATCTGGAATAATATAAGGTTATATAATAATATATCACTAGGCTTGGATAATTATACAGATAATATTTAAACGCCTTTAAGCAAAAATGGAGTAATTTTTAAAAGCTAATGAATTCTATATTAAATGAATCATCCATTGAAGCGCTGGTTAAAAAAACTTTAAAAGAAGATATAGAAAATGGTGATATCACCACGCGAAATATTTTTTCTAAGGAAAAATTGGCTGTTGCTGAAGTAATCGCCCGTGAGCCGATGATTTTATGTGGATTGGATATTTTTCAAGCTGTTTTTATAAATCTTACTCCCGACGTTAAATTCTCTTCTAAAAATTATAAAGATGGTGATGAGGTCAATGCAGAAGAAACCATTATAAGGGTTCAATGTGATGTAGTTTCATTACTTGAAGGTGAGAGAAGTGCCTTAAATATATTGCAATGGTTAAGCGGAATTTCTACATTGACTAATAGGTATGTGAAAAAAGCTAAACCAATTAAAATTTTGGATACTCGTAAAACAACTCCTGGTTTGAGAGTATTTGAAAAATATGCTGTGATGTGTGGTGGTGGAAATAATCATCGATTTGGTCTGTATGATCAAGTGTTAATTAAAGACAATCATATTGAAGTAGCAGGCAGCATAACTAAGGCAGTAAAATTAATAAAAGAAAAGATCGCAAAAGATAATATAATTGAAGTTGAAGTTAAGACTATAGAAGAGGTAGAAGAAGCACTTAATAATAATGTCGATATCATAATGCTTGATAATATGGATTTTAATATAATGAAACAGGCCATTAAAAAGATAAATGGAAAAGCTAAAATAGAAATTAGCGGTGGGGTTACTTATGAAAGACTGGGAGAAATATCAAAAATAGGTGCCGATTTCATATCAATAGGTGCTTTAACCCACTCCGCTGCAGCTATTGATATTAGTATGAATATAACTCAAAAATAATCATGCCTTGTAAAGATACGAAATCGCAAATAAGTATAGTATTAGATAGTAAAGATCATTTGTTGGATTTTGAATACTCCAAGATGACTTGCAGTAAAGAAATTGATGCTGGGTCAGGGTTTCGTGAATATTGCATCGGTAAGCCGGTGGATATTTTATCTAGATTAGAATTCGACGATTTAATCAATGTTTTTCAGTTGTGTGATACAGAGAGCCAGTTTTTACTTTATTTGGAATGGAAGGCTTTAAGTGTAGCTTTGGATCAGTATCAAGGTAAATTGATACCTAAAGAAGAAAATAAGTACCAAATTGCAACAATTGCATATGAGTCCGACCGGGTAGAAATTAAACAAATAGTTTTGGAGCCATCAGAAATGCCTAAAATAATTCCCTGTAGGAAAAGATAAAACTTTATTAAAATTTTTGAGCGGCTATAGGTTTCAAATAGGAGTTTTAACATGAATAAAATCGGCAATTATATGAGCGCTACTATTTATTCAACTAGCCCAGAGACGTTGGCGCATCTGGCGATCAATGAAATGTATAAAAATAAAGTTGGCGCACTCTTGGTAAAAAGTAATGGCGCTTATACAGGGATGTTTACAAAAATGGATTGGATGGTTCTAATTTTAAAAGGGGAAAGTGATCCTAAGGTCATTAAAGTTTCTGCACTCATGACAGAACTTAAACATACTATTGATGTAAATCAAACGATTGCAGAGGCTAGTACTATGATTGAAGTAAATAAAATTCGCCATATCCCCGTGCGAGAAAACGGAAAAATTGTAGGAATGTTTTCAGTCAAGGATTTAGAAAAATATTATTTGGAGTTGCATCAAAAAACAAATTTCTAATCCCCGAGATGCAATAAAACCTCGATCTCTCAAATTTCTTATTTTAATCTTCAGGGTATAGTCGAACGAGCCTCACATATCCTTGAGAATAGTCCTGATCCCACTGTTGGGACTTTCCGGAAACATAGGAAAAATAAAAAGCAGCTTGCTGATCAAAAGGTAAACACCAGGATGCATTTCCTCCTCCAGTAGCGAAAGAACGATCAAGATATATCTCGCAGTTAGATCGAGCCAGAATTGTATTATCAGGGGAAAATAGTTTTTCTATTTCCTCTCTTTCTGGGATCCGCCAATCATGAAATCCTAGATAATCATTTTTATTCATATCGTCGACAAATTTCAATGCTTCCTGGAAGGTCAACCAATCCTGAGCTACAGGCCAAGAATCTTCTTTAGCCCAAATTAACCCCGTATCATTATCTAAAATGGTTGAATCACCGTTATCGATAAATCTGGGATTATCGTTCATTAATTTATTCTCCTACTAAAATTTTAGGTAATTAATTTGTTATTTGTTAATAATAATATGAGATAGTACAGCAGTAGCATTTGTGTGTGAAGATAAAAATAAAAAATTGCACTTTATTAATTTGTAACTGGAAAACATAGAATTTATCTGATAAACAGCTATATTTCTTATTATGCAGATAGCCTCCATGGCCTAAAATATGATATCAAAATATCTTATATTAAAAGAAGGGATCATTGCGCAAACGACTTGTGGTGAAAAAATACCTGATCTAATAATTTATGACCACATAGCCCAATATTCAATCTGGATTGCTTTATCTTTTTTGATAGGCGGAATTTTGCTGGAAAAAAAATTCATCAAACGAATTTTGATGGCTCTTGTTTTATTACCTCTCTTTGCTTGGGGTTACGTCCAATTTGTGGTGGACTATGCAAGTTTGAAAAAAGAAATCTTTGCATATAATGCAATGGCCGAAGCTACTCTTGCAAATATTGCTGAGGCACAAGACAGATATAAATCAGAACAGGGAACGTATATAGATGATCTGCGCAAACTTTATTCTCATATAGGAGGAGCTGGGGGAATGAATGAATGCGTAAAAATATTAAGCGTAAAAGCAGGCTTCGATCATTGGCGTGCAGAAGCCGCCCACTTATCTAGCCCTGAAACTGTTATTTGGGACAGCCGTGCTGGCACATCATTGAAAAAGGGTTAAATTATTATTAATTTTATACAGACAACGTAAAAATGAGTTCGGATGAAATAAATCAAGATGAATATGCACAGGATGCACAGAATAAAGAAATGCTTCTGGAAATTTTTTATAAAACAAAAGGTAATATTGACGACATAAATGCTGCAATCGATAAAAAATTATTTGGGACACAAAAAAGAAGCATCACTATTTTTGAAAAATACATTAAAGCGAGATTAACGCTGAACCCTAAAGTATTAAATTTAGCAGATCAAGAAATTACTCCGATTGAAGCTGCTTATTTAAGCCAATATCCGGGGCTAGAAAAAGTAGAAAAACTTGATTTAAGAAAAAACCGATTGGGTGATGAGGGTCTTGAAGTATTGCTGAATTCTGAAAAAATAAGAAATGTGCAAGAATTAGATCTTAGAAATAATCAAATTACTCGAGAAGGAATGATAATTATCTCCAAAACTGAGAACTTATTGAACCTGCAACGCCTCGATTTGCGAGTTAATAAACTAGGAAAGAGATGGGAAGAAAAGTTAAAGGAACAAAGCAAGCTCCCTAAGTTATCTCAATTGAGGATAGCCTGATAAATTATAAATTTATAGGGAGTGACGGAAATTGCGACAAGAAACAATAAAAGTAGAGGGAATGACCTGCCAACACTGTGTCCAAACAATCACTGAAGCGTTAAATAATATTACGGGTTTAAATACAGTGAATGTGGATCTTGTTAAAAAAGAGGTAAGCGTAAAGTTTAATGAGAATGAAACTAAACTAAAGAAAATATTCGACAAGATTATTGAAGTGGGATTTGAATTGCCCAACAATAAATAAGAGTAGTAAAGAAAAATTCAGGAATCTAATTTTTCAACCTTAATCTTCAGCAATTTTTCTTTCCCATCTCTAAAGACTTTTAGAGAAACAATGCTTCCGATTTCCGCATTGGTAACCATTTTTTGGAAATATTTTGTACTGGAAACCGGTTTACCATCAAACTGAATAATTATATCTCCTCGTTTAATACCACCTTCCTGTTTTGATTCCTCTAATTTAACAGTATTTACTAAAACACCATCTGTATTTTTAAATTTCAAGGATTTAGCAAGTTCCGGTGTTAGATTTTGAATTTCAACACCAAGCCAACCTCTCATTACCTTTCCATTTTGAACTAGCTGGTTCGCGATTTTTAATGCGTTTTCAATGGGAATAGAAAACCCAACTCTAGATCCAATAGCAGCAACCCCTGTATTAATACCGATAATATTTCCATCCAGGTTAATCAGTGGGCCACCACTGTTCCCAGGGTTAATGGATGCATCTGTTTGAATCAAGTTCTCAAAGTCGGTTCCGCCCCAATGAGTTCTACCTTTTCCACTTATTATTCCTACTGTTACAGTACCTTCCAGCCCATAAGGATTGCCGATAGCCATCACCCACTCACCCACCTTTGCATTTGCGGAGTGACCAAATTTAGGTTCTGCCAAAATTCGGAGGGTGGATATTTTTAAAACTGCTAAATCTGTCTGTGAATCATAGCCGAGAATTTTTCCAAAATATTCACGTCCGTTTAAAAGTTTGATTAGAATTCTATCCAACCCCTGAATAACATGATAGTTTGTCAAAATATATCCGTCAGAATCTAAAATAATTCCAGAACCCACGCTTTCGACTAAATATTTACGACCACTAATATAATTAGAAATCCAGGCACTAACTTTTAAATACCACGGGGTTGAATGACTATTTGGGTCAATTTGGTTCCAAGAAGAATTCTCAATGACTTCTTTAACTTTATTTATGCTAACCACGGCAGGTTTTATGGCTTTTGCATTTCGAACAAAAGCTTCCTGTAATTTTATAAGGCCTTGATAGTCATTTTTTGATTCAATATTATTTAAGATCGGTTGAACAGGGGAGGGAGGGGTATAAGAAAAATAGTCTTCAGCACTAGTAAAACATATTGCCACAATAAACAAAACCGAAGCTAAAATTTTTTGATTGTTATTCAGCATTTTTAATGCCTTTATAGAGAGTAACAATTCCTAATGTCAAAGGCTTAAGTGAAATATTTTTGAAACCAGAACATTCAAGCATTTTCTTGAAAGTTTCTCCTTGCGGAAAATTGACAACGGATGAAGGCAAATAGGAATAAGCAATTTTGTGCCCTGATATAATTCGCCCCGTTATCGGTAATACTTTTTCAAAATAATATCTATAGAGCCATTGCAAAATAATATTTTTAGGAAAAGAAAATTCTAGAACTACAATTTTGCCATGTGGTTTAAGAATTCTATGCATTTCCCGCAAACCTTGTTTAGCATCTGTGAAATTTCTCACACCAAATGAAGTTATAACACCATCAAAAGATTGGTCTTTAAAAGGAATATTTTCTGCCGAACCTGGGATTAATTTGATGGCTTTGCTCAGCTTATTATTAGAAATTTTTTTATTTCCCAGCTTTAGCATAGACAAACTAAAATCCATGCCAACGATTTGCGTAGGTTTAGGATACCTTTTACCGATTTCCAGTGGGATATCCGCTGTACCTGTGGCCACATCTAGAAAAGCTTTATTTCCAAAAGATTGGAATTCGCTGACCGCTACCTTTCGCCAATACCTATCACAACCAACACTTAAAAGACGATTGAGGAAATCATATTTAGGGGCCACAGCATTAAACATAGCCTGAATTTGATTTGCACCATTAATGCATAGTTCTGGTTTTTCTGTAGCCAAAAGGATAATCCCAACTCATTGAAATTTTACGATTTTATTTTCAAAATTTTAACACTTGCTGCTATATGGTACAAGTGAGAAGGAATTGGCCATTAAGATAAATCATTTAATAATTAGTGCGGAGAGGCTCATGAAAAAGATTCTCGTTGTAATTGCACCTGGGTTTGAAGAAATAGAAACGATTACTATTGTCGATATATTGAGAAGGGCAGGGGCCAGAGTTACTTTAGGGGCAACCGATAAAGGTATTTTGAAAGGTTCCAGGGGAATTAAAATAGAACCAGATGAACTCTTGGATAATGTTTTGGGAAAAGATTTTGATTTAATTTGTCTTCCTGGAGGACAACCTGGAACAGATAACTTAAAAAATGATGAAAGAATAGAAAAAATTTTAAAGCGAATGCAACAAGAAGATAAGTACATTGCAGCCATTTGTGCTGCTCCTACAGTCCTTCAAAAGGCAGGAATCTTAAAAGACAAAACAATTACTTGCCATCCATCCATTAAATCAAAATTTGAATCTTATATTCAGGATAGGGTGGTGGTTGATGGTAAAATAATAACAAGCCAAAGCCCGGGAACAGCTATGGAGTTTTCCCTGAAACTAGTGGAAATTCTTTTTGGTTCTGAACGCCTAAAAAAGGTAAATGATGGAGTATTAGCTAAATTTTGAAATTATGAGAAAAAATTAGAACCTTATTTCTGTTTTTCCATCATAATTAACAAGCTATATTTTTACATCAAAACCCTAAAAATAAAA
>ENA-UPTF01001710-UPTF01001710.1-marine-metagenome-genome-assembly--contig:-NODE-1710-length-13547-cov-2.002004_pt1 | contig 13547 bp, 14 predicted proteins | sample MGYA00238166_ERZ767019 | MGnify/ENA primary metagenome ERZ767019 (study PRJEB28930, sample SAMN06266391) | marine metagenome | isolation source: Sea water from 250 m depth | place: Atlantic Ocean...
CGATCGCCAAGCGTATTTCCGAACGGACCGGGGCGGCGTTCCGCCTGGCCAACGCGAGACCAGTCGGTGGTGGATGCATCAACGAGGCGTACCGACTCGATGGAGACGGCGGCCCGTTCTTCGCCAAGTTAAACCGCGCCGACGCACTGCAGATGTTCGAGGCGGAGGCGGACGGACTGCGTGACATCGCCGACACCCGGACGATCCGCGTGCCCAATCCGGTTTGCCACGGCACAAACGGAGACCGAGCGTACCTCGTGCTCGAGTACATCGAGTTGGGCGGCGGGAGTCCTCAATCTGAAACAGAGGTTGGTCGGCGCTTGGCCGCACTACATGCGGTGCCTCAGACGGGCTTTGGCTGGCGGCGCGACAACACGATTGGCAGCACACCCCAACCGAACCCGGCGAGCGACGACTGGGTGGCATTCCTGCGCGAACACCGGCTTGGCTTCCAGTGCCGCTTAGCCAAGCGCAACGGCCTGCGTCTCGAAGGCACGGATGAAATACTTGAGGAGCTAGACGGTTTTTTTACTGACTATGAGCCAAGGCCTTCGCTGCTACACGGTGATTTATGGAGCGGCAACATGGCGTTCGTTCCAAGTGGCGGACCTGTGATCTTTGACCCGGCGACGTACTACGGCGACCGGGAGGCGGAGTTTGGCCTGGCAGAGATGTTTGGTGGTTTTGGGAGCGCTTTTTGGTCGGCATACGAAGCTGAGTGGCCGCTCGATCCCGGTTTCGGCAAGCGCAAGCTGCTGTACCGCCTTTACCACACGCTGAACCACTTCAACATCTTCGGCGGTGGCTATCGTTCGATAGCGGAGGAAATCGTCGGCCGCTTGCTTCGAGCACTATAAACAGAAAACTCTGACGATGCTGACCGGGGCTTGGTGAAAAACAGTTTTATTACCCATCGGCATCCTCATCGGCGACCGCACTTGGCCCAGCAACGGTGTGCTGCTCGATTGATTCTATCCGATAGCGCCGGGACTCTTCGTCGACCTCAAGTTTGGCCTCATCGCCCGGTTTTTTACCCAAAAATGCCTGCCCCAGCGGTGTAAGGTAACTAAGGATTTGGTTGTCGGGATCGCCATCCCAAGCGCCTAGGACGATGAAAGTCTCCTGTTTGTTGGTTTCAAGGTTGGTCACATCCACCTTGTTGCCAACCGTGACCTGATCAATCGTGGCATCAGAAAAGTCAGTCGCTCGGGCGCGAGTCAGATCGAATTCCAGTTCGCCCTTGCGGGAGAGAAGCAGTTTCTGCATTTCCTTGGCTGCCTTGAACTCGTGATTTTCGCGCAGGTCACCGTAGCTCCGGGCGACGGCAATTTCCTTGGAGTTCGCCGGGATCTTATCCTTGACCAGTTCTTCATATTCTAGTTTGCGGCGCTCTAGGCTCGGCCAGGAGACGATGAGGGCATTGTCCTCCCTAACTTGCTCGCCGGAAATCATGGCCTGAATCGAGGGGAACTCCTTGACGATGCGGCCCAGCAAAGAGCGCTTGTCCATGTCGTCAAAGCAATTGGTCGCCTGCAGGGCACGCACCAGGTCCTCGACCAGTTCAATATCCGCGAAGCCGATCAGATCGGTGATCAGTTCCTGGTCGCTCAGAATCAAATCCCCCAGCTTGCTGGTTTTACGATCTTCAAAACGATCATTTTCAATAGCAGCCATCATTGCATGGAAAACATCCGGTCCGAGAATGTCGGCAAAGCTATCGGAACGGTTCTTTCCTATCCATAGCATTAAATCGGTGCTCGCCTTGCGTTTGCTGATGAGCTTCGTCAGGTGGCCCTTGAACTTGTTGAAATGACCGGTGTCGATGAGGATTTGAACCATTTCCCCCACCAACCTAAAACCGGTCTCGTTAATCAATTTCAGGTAGGTATCGACCCATGTGTCCGGGTGGGCCTCGCGAAAAGCCTCAAGAGCGAGCTTCTGTTTGACGGCAGAAAGGCCCTCGATTACTCCGGCCAAGCTATCCGTTTTTTCAAAAATGTCGTTTGCGACCAGTTCCCCTTCCTGCGACTGGACACCAGATCCAATCCGGATGGCGTCGCGCAGCAAGACTGCCTCGAGCGCGAGCGATGGCTTTAGTTTCAGATGATTCTTGATGGCGCTATTCAGGATTTCCACCACCTCGTTCAACACTACATCCTTGTTTTCGACATCTCCAATGCCCTTGTAAAGCTCGCCGGCCGCAGCCAACTGCGCCTTCAAGCCCTTAGCATCACGAATGTTGCTCATCAGCTTTTCCGCCGGAGAGAGCTCCTCGGCGTGGTAGACAATCGGCTCGGTTTTCTTGACCGGCAACTGAAAATGACCGTCGCTCTTCATTTCCTTCTTGGCGTCGGACCACCATTTTTTCCAGTCCTCCTCGATGACATCCGGCACCAGCGACTCTTGAATCTGTGCCACGGTAGCCTTCCCACCATAACTCTCGATAACCAGCTTGATCAGTTCGAGGTGCCTGAGGGCACCCATGCGTTTCAGCCCGGACAAGTCGGTTGCCTTGCGTGCGAGGATATGGCTTGAACTGAGTGGCTCGAGAATCTTCGCGGCAAACCCGAGATCCATTGAGTGCCCCGGTTTGGACTGGAAGTCGATGGTGAGCTTGGCCATTAAAGTATCTACGGTGGTGATCTTCCCAAACCCCCACGAACGGTGCGTGCAAAATCCAGCAGCCACCAAGTCCGTCAACGCATCCGTCATCTTGGGCTCCAGTTTGCCATCGAGCACCAGTCGCTTGAACTCGCTCTGGAGTTGATCAGATTGCTCTGTAGTGGTGGTTGCTTCCTCGGTCATTGTGTCGTTCATCAGGTAAAACTCGGCCTGCGCCGCCAAAGACGGCATCGTAGCCCCGTGTCAGGCACGAAAACAAGACAAATTGCTCTCCAATCGTTGTTGCGCTCGCAACAAACTCAACAGGCAGTTGAGCCGATTCTCGCCCGTCAATTCCGATCCGCCGCGCTCTCCCCCGCCGACAGTAGCCTCTGCCGCGAACTCGTCTCCGGGTGCGTGCGATGGCGGCGACTGCTCGACTGGCTGATTGAACGCGCCACCAAAGGCCGCAAGCAAAAGCCAGCCGTGCGGGAGATTCTGCGACTGGGACTATATCAAATCTTCTTCCTCAACCGCATCCCCGAGCACGCCATTGTCGACGAGAGCGTGCGCCTGGCCAAGACCGAGAGTTGCCTCGGCCAAGCCGGCTTCATCAACGCCATGATGCGGCGCTTCATCCGCGAGCGAGAGCCAATCTTCCGCGATATCTCCGGGCTGCAGGAGAAGCGCCCGGCGCTTGGTCAATCCCACCCTGACTGGCTTTTCAAGCAGTGGGAACAGCGCTGGGGCCGCGAAAAAACCATCCGCCTCATGGAGTGGAACAACCAACCCGCCCCGACATGCGCCCGCGTCAACCCCCTGCTCACCGACCCCGAAAGCTTGGCCAAGCGCTGGGATGAGGAAGGCGTCCAGGCCACGCCGATCGACTGCGACTGGGCCAAGCCGAACAGCTTGTTTCATCTTCGCAAACACCAACCGCTCGACTCACTCAGCAGCTTCCGCGACGGGCTTTTCTACGTGCAGGATCCGAGCTCGCTAATGTCCGTCGCCCTGCTAGATCCGCAGCCAGGCCAGGCGGTGCTCGACCTCTGCGCTGCGCCCGGCGGCAAGACCTGCCACATCGCCGAGCGGATGAACAATAATGGCCAACTCACCGCCACCGACGCCAGCGAATCGCGGCTCGAACTGCTCCGCGAAAACTGTAACCGAATGAAAGTCACCTGCGCTACGCTTGCACAAGCGGACAAGGTCACAGCAGACGGAGCCAAGTTCGACCGGGTGCTTGTCGACGTCCCCTGCACCAATACTGGAGTGATGCGCCGGCGGCTCGACCTGCGTTGGCGACTCAACCCGGGCGAACTTGGCACCCTCACCCGCACACAACTCGACCTGCTTGGCCAAGCTGCCACACAAACCAAGCCGGACGGCCATCTCGTTTACAGCACCTGCAGCATAGAGCCAGAGGAGAATGGTCAACTCGTCGCCCGCTTCGTCAAGGCAAACCCTGAGTGGCAACTCGATGACGAGCGGTCACTGAACCCGGTCGAGAATCATACCGACGGCGCTTACGCCGCCCGCCTCATCCGGAGAGTCGGCGACTAGCTACCCCGCCTGACCAAGCGGGTTTTGGGCAAATCGGTATTCCTTGACAACTTGGCCGTTGATGAGGTGCTCCTGGATAATGCGATCCAGGACTTTCGGAGTACATGAGTGATACCAGGTACCCTCCGGATAGACCACGGCGATTGGGCCTCGCGCACAGACCCGGAGACAGTTGGCTTTGGTGCGATGCACTCCCGCTTCCGGCCCGGCCAGACCCAGTTGCTTGAGACGAGTTTTCAGAAACGCCCATGATTCAAGGCCAGTGGCTTTGTCGCAGCACTTGGCCTCCGCTTGATCGGCGCAGAGAAAAATGTGGCGCTCAATTTCTTCCAGGCCGAGCGCTACCGAAACTTTTTCGAGATGCTCGTCCGCCACGGCTTATTGAATCGGCTTTAATTCCCGAACCCAGATGTTCCGGTATCGAACCGGGTTGCCGTGATCCTGCAACTGGATGTGGCCGGGGCCGTGAACGCGGTACGGCCGCGTTTTCTTGTGGCCGAGGATCCCTGGAATTTCCACGCCGTGTTGGGTGACCACTCCGTTGTGAAAAATAGTGATCTTTGCCTTCTTTACAACATTGCCGTCCTTGAATTCCGGCATCTCGAAAATGATATCGTATGCCTGCCATTCCCCCGGCGGACGGGTGGCATTCACACGGGGCGGGCGGAAACCGTACAGCGAACTGGCCTGGCCATCCGGGTATGTAAGATTGTCGTAGTTGTCCTGAACCTGCACCTCGTAAAGTCCGGCGAGAAAGACCCCTGAGTTGCCACGGCCCTGGCTACTTCCCTTGATTTCCGCAGGAGCGGCCCACTCGATGTGTAACTGCACGCTCCCAAACTTTTGTTTGGTACGGATGGTACCGGATTTTTTACCACACTCGAAATAGCCGTTGCCAAGGGTCCACCTGGGTGCGTTGCCCTTGCCGTCCTCCCATGCGTCGAGGTGGGTTCCGTCGAACAGCACGATCGCGTCGGATGGCGGGGTGCCGGGCTCATCTCTGGGAGTCACGGTGCCGGGATTGATCTGGCGCGGCTGCGGGCGAAACGGGTCATGGACAACCCAAGGCGTGCCTGGAATTTTCGGCGTATTGGTGTAACCGAAGCGCACGCCCTTGAGCGACTCAAGTTCAACAACTCGGTAGTTGCTCATGCCGCTGGCTCGGCTAGAGGTGGAAACTCCGGCCTTGTAGGGAACCAAGCCGACGATGTCGGATTTGCCGATGCGGCTCCACCTGTCGCCAGTGCGGTACTCATAAATAAAGAAGGCACCGTCGAAGCCAATCCGTAGATCGATCTTTCCGGAGGAGTCCACTTGGCCAACCGGATCGCGTTCACCGTTGCGAACCCGAAACGCATAGATCACGCCTTCCCCTCGGAAGATCGAAGCATAGTTGCCCCCACCGGCACTCAAGTAGACACCCCCGTTACCCTCGAGGGTTACCTCCTGCACCACCCCCTGGACAAGTTCGCCCAACCCACGGCTCTCCACCTCCCACCCGCCGGTCTCGGAAATCTCGATAAACTCACTCCACCCCTCCTTGGAAAAATCGGAATCCTCAAAAAGCACCTTGTCCGCCGCTTGAGCTACAGCCAGCCCAAGTGACAGGATCACCGCCGCAAAAAACGTCGTTGTATTCATGATGATAAAAAAATCGGGTTGGTGTTTGTAGCTGCTTGGCCAAGCGTACTCCAGTCATAAAAAACAAAATAGTTTAGAAAATTGCTTGTGTAGCAGTAGGCTATTGACTAGATTTTCCGCCCTTTTTTCGAGGAAGGGGGCCAGAACCAGATGCAGAAGAAAGCCAAATCAGTCAAGACACGCAAGTCGGTAGCCAAGCGCTTCAAGATCACCGCCTCGGGGAAAATTATCCGGAATCGCCCTGGAAAACGGCATCTTTTGGCCAGCAAAAACGCCAAGCGCCGCCGCAAACTCGGCACCCCGGCGCTCGTGGACAAAACCGATTATGCACGGGTGATGGAAAATCTGCCGTTCAGCCACTGAACCTCATCGAGCCTGATCAACCCGGTTTATTTAAGCAGCAATGAGAGCAACTAACGCAGTAGCCTCCCGCAAACGCCGTAAGCGCATGATTGAAGCCGCTAAGGGTTTCCGCCTGCGCCGCTCCAAGCTTTATCGCTACGCCAAGGATGCCATCGAGCACGGTCGCCAATACGCCTATCGCGACCGTAAAAACAAAAAGCGCACCTTCCGCGCACTTTGGAACCTGCGCATCAACGCCGCCGCCCGCGACACCGGCATCACTTACAGCCGCTTTATCGAGGGTCTCAAGGCCGCCAAGGTCGAGGTCAACCGCAAGGTGCTGGCCGACCTGGCCGCAACCGACTCAGCAGCCTTCGACGAACTGGTGAACACCGCTAAGAGCGCCCTTAAGGCCAAAGGCTGAGTACTTAGTCAAGTTGACTTTTTGTATGGGCGGTCTTTAATGGCCGCCCTCTTTTGTTTCCAAACAGGGAAACCTGACCATGCCGTTCATAGACCAGATTACCCCGCTAAAGGAAGCTGCCCTGCAGGCATTGCAAGCCGCCGACAGCCTGGCCAAACTCAACGATGTGCGCGTGCTGTACCTCGGAACCAACGGCCAATTCACCGGACTGCTCAAACAGATGGGCAGCTTGGCCAAGGAGGAACGTCCCGCCATCGGCAAGGCAGTCAACTTGGCCAAGGCCGAACTCACCCAGACACTCGATCGCCGACGCAAGGAGCTCGAACTCGCCGACGCCGCCCCGCAACGCGCCACCGACTTCACGGCGCCGGGTCGACGCCGACCGATTGGCCAGCGACATCCTCTCACCCAAGTCACCGAGGATATCGTCCGTAGCTTTCGAAAAATCGGCTTCGCTGTCGCCGACGGTCCGGAGATCGAGAGCGAACGATACTGCTTCGACGCCCTCAACACCCCGGCCGACCACCCCGCCCGTGACACACAAGACACTTTCTTTTTGGACACTACCAACCGGCCGCTACTACGCACTCACACATCGTCAGTCCAAATTCGTGTAATGGAAAAGACACCGCCGCCGGTTCGAATCATCGTGCCTGGCCGCGTTTACCGCCGAGACACCGCCGACGCCACACATAACCCGACCTTCCACCAGATTGAGGGCCTATATGTGGATAAAAACGTCACCATCGGCGACCTCAAGGGTACGGTAGAGTTTGTGTTCAGGGAATTACTAGGCAAGGAAGTGAAGCTGCGTTTTCGGCCGCACTACTTTTCCTACACCGAGCCGAGCCTCGAGATCGACTTCAGCAGCCCGCTCGTCCGCAAGATGGGCAAGGAATGGCTCGAGATCGCTGGCTGCGGTATGGTGCATCCGGCGGTTTTTGAAAACGTGGGGTACGACCCCGAGAAATGGAGCGGCTGGGCGTTTGGCTTCGGCATCGAGCGCATCGCGATGATCCGCTACGGCATCAGCGACATCCGTTTGTTCTACGAAAACGACCTTCGGTTCCTCGAACAGTTTTAGCGCTTGGACAAACGGAGCGTATACCGTCTGGATAAATTTATTCCCAAGGGAACGAATGCACTTGATTGGTGTTTGCCAATTGTTACTTTTCGCAGGCGCAAGCAGGGTTGATCTGCAGCACAAATCAAAACCACGACCACTCCTAAACCTGACGTGAAAATATTCGCAGGCAGTTCCAACCTCCCCCTCACCGATGCCATCTGCGGTAACATTGGCATCGAGCCGGGCAAAATCTCCCTCACCGCCTTCCCCGACGGAGAAACGTTTGCCAAGATCGAGGAAAACGTCCGAGGTGAGGATGTGTTTGTGATTCAATCGACCTGCCCGCCAACAAATCATCACTTGATGGAGCTGTTCATCATTATGGACGCGCTAAAGCGGGCCAGCGCCGACCGCATCACAGCGGTGCTGCCGTTTTACGGCTACGCCCGACAGGATCGGAAGGATCAGCCGCGCGTGCCGATCTCGGCCAAGCTCGTGGCCAATCTGCTGGTGGCTGCCGGGGCCAACCGCATTTTGACGATGGATCTGCACGCCCAGCAGATTCAGGGCTTTTTCGACATACCGGTGGATCATCTGTACGCCTCGCCGGTGATCTTCGCCTATCTTAAATACGCCAAAAAGGAGAACCTAGTGGTTGTCAGTCCGGATGTGGGCGGGCTAAAAATGGCCCACGCATACTCGGAAATGCTTGGGGCCGACCTGGCGATCGTTGCGAAACGCCGCACGAGCGCCACTAATACGGAATCGGTGGGCATTATCGGCGATATTGAAGGCAAAAACGCTCTTTTGGTCGATGATCTCACCGAAACGGCCGGCACACTTGTTAACGCCGCGGCCATTCTCAAGGAGCGTGGGGCGATAAGTGTCAGGGCCTGCGTTTCGCACACGATTCTCAATGATTTGGGAATCGATCGGCTGAAGAACTCTTGTATTGACGAACTGATAACGACTGATACAGTCCCCCGCCCCGAAATCGAGGGGTTGAACATAAACACCCTATCTGTTGCGGGGTTGCTGGGGGAAGCCATCCAGCGAATACACAACAATTCCTCGGTGAACTCCCTGTTCCGGTTCAAGGGAGCGCGTACCACCTGATCGCCGCCGCGGGAGGCAGTTTTTGTTAAAATTACATGAAAGCAATCTCGTTGGTCGCAAGTCCGCGGACGTTGATTAAAACGACAGGCAGCAAAAAAGTTCGCCAAGGCGGAGGGCTGCCGGGCGTTGTTTACGGCAATGGTGAGCCACAGACCGTCGAGCTCGAAGCCAAGCACTTTGGCAAAGTAGTAAAATCCACCGCGGCGAAAAACTTCCTTGTTGAACTGGAAATAGAAGGCAAAAAGAGCATCGCACTGGTGCAGGATATCCAGAGGAACCCTCTGACAAACATGTTCATCCATGTCGATTTCAAGCGCCTGACTAAGGACAGCGTGGTCACTGCCCAAGTCCCGCTGCGACCTCTCGGTACCGCCGAGGGCGTGAAGCTGGGCGGGGTTATGTTGACGCCGATGCACACAGTCACGCTTAAAGGACGGCCGGCAGACATCCCAGAAACCCTCGAACCTGATGTCAGCCATTTAGAAGTGGGCCAATCCATTTACCTGGAGGAACTCGCTTTGCCAAAAGGGGTCACCGCGATCGGTTCTCCAAGGGCGCTGGTAATCGCAGTTGCCACCTCACGCATGCAGATGTTGGCCGAAGCGGAAGAGGCGGCGGCAGCGGAAGAGGCAGCAGCAGCGGAAGAGGCAGCCCCCGAAGGCGAAGCCCCCGCAGAAGAAGGTGCCAAGCAAGAAGGCAGCACAGATGCCGCCGAAGGTGGGGAAAAGAAGGAAGGTTGATAATTTTAGCGGCGAGCCGCCGGATTGGCGGGACCGTCGTGTTCTTTGAGAAGGCCCGCGTATGGAAGAGACATACCTAATCGTGGGCTTGGGCAATCCCGGAAAGGGTTATGCCGATACCCGGCACAATGTCGGGTTCATGGTGCTCGATCGCTTGGCCAAGCGCCAAGGTGCAGGGTGGGAAGTGAACAAAAAATTCGCAGCCCACTTGGCCAAAATCAGGCAGGAAAGCAACTCTGTCTTCTTGTGCAAGCCACAGGGCTACATGAACTTGAGCGGTCAAAGCGTGGTGCCATTGGCCAAGTTTTACCAGATCCCCTTCGGGCATATCATGGTGGTGGTCGATGACCTCGACCTGCCGCTCGGTGCCATACGAATGCGCCCTGGAGGCGGCACGGGGGGCCACCGAGGGTTGGATTCCATTCAAGGATTGCTTGGAAAAGACGATTTTGCTCGGCTTCGGCTTGGGATCGGCCGGCCGGAGCCGAACCGTGATGTTTCCGGCTTCGTGCTAGGCAAATTTGCTGAAGCGGAGACCGAATTGCTGGAACGGGTGCTGGAAACAGCAGCGGACCAACTATCATGCTGGATGTTGCAAGGCACTCAGCAAGCTATGAACAATTACAACGGGGACTACTCCCCAACAGGGAAAAAGACAGATGACGAAATACGAAGGGACGATCATCCTGAAAGAAACAGGACGTGAAAGCACCGTAGAGGAACTGCAGACCCTTATCTCGGCCGAAATCGACACGGCTGGCGGGAAGGTCGGCGAGTTCAACACCGTGGGCCAGAAGGACTTTGCCAGGGTGGCCAACCGCAAGAACCCCGATGGTTACTACCTCGAGGTCACTTTCGAGGGCGACCCTGCTGCGACCGGTGAATTGAAAAAACGACTACTCAAGCTAAAGGACGTCTTCCGCGTGTTCTTCACTAAGCCAGCGTGAATCTCGGGTTGATTTTGAAAGTGCAAACTGCTTAGACTGTAGCCATGGCAAGCTTCAACAAGGTCATCCTGATGGGCAATCTGACCCGTGACCCCGAGATGCGTTACACACCCAGTGGCACCGCGATTGCCAAACTGGGCCTCGCCGTCAACCGCGTTTGGCGTGACACCGAGGGGCAGCAAAAGGAAGAAACCACCTTCGTGGACGTTGACGCATTCGGTAAACAAGCCGAGACCCTCGGGCAATACATGCAAAAAGGCCGCCCCATTCTCATCGAAGGCCGACTCAAACTCGACCAATGGGAGGATAAAAACACTGGCCAAAACCGCAGCCGACTGGGCGTGGTGCTCGAGCGTTTCACCTTTATCGGCAGCGGTGCCGGCCAAACCGATGGCGGTGGCGGTGCTCAGCAGCAATCCGCCCCACCACCTTCCCAACCCACGGAAGGCCCGCCCGCTGACGGCCCCGGGGACGACGATGTCCCATTCTAAACATAACCTTACGCAAAACCAATTAAATCATGGCTAAAACTGACGTTATTTTAATCAAGAATGTGGATGGATTGGGCGGAGAATCCGACCAGGTCAATGTAACCACCGGCTACGCCCGCAATTATCTCCTGCCCCAAGGGCTGGCCATTCCATTGACCGATGGCAACGAACGCCGCCTCGAGGCACTTCGCAAGGTTCGCCTGGCCCGGGAAATCCGCGAGGCAAAGGATGCCAAGGAACTGGCCGCAAGTTTCAAGCATTTGATTTTGCAGTTGAAAGTCAAGACCGGCGACACTGGCAAAATGTATGGCTCGGTCACACCGTCGAACATCATCGAGCAGCTCGACGAGCAGTTTGAAATCAAACTCGATCGCCGCAAGGTTCACCTCGAGGAACCGATCCGCACAGTGGGCGATCACGACGTCGAGTTGCGACTGCACGCCGAGGTCAAAACCAGCCTTAAAGTTCGTGTGGAAAGCACCAACCCGCTTCCGGATGAGGAAGCTGAACCCGCGGCAGAGGAAGCGCCAGCCAAGGCATAGGCCAAACCTCAACAACTCTCAAAAAAGCAGGATGCTAGTATCCTGCTTTTTTGTATCTCGAAATGAAACTTGAACGCACTTGGCCAAGTCAGCCGTGCTTCTCGATCAACTGGCGGAATTCGCCAAACAGGCCGCTCGAGTCATGCGGTCCCGGCGAGGCTTCCGGATGATACTGCACGCAGAACACCGGCTTGGTTTTGTGGCGCATGCCCTCAACCGTCTGATCGTTGAGATTGATGCGGTTCACCGCCACGTCGCTTGGCAGCGAGTCGATGTCCACCGTGAAGCCGTGATTTTGCGAGGTGATCTCCACTCGGCCACTCTCGAAATCCTTCACCGGCTGATTCGCGCCGCGATGACCAAACTTCAGTTTGCTCGTTTTGCCGCCCATGGCCAGGCTAAGGATTTGGTGCCCGAGGCAGATGCCGAAAATCGGCAGCCCTTTCTTCAGTAATGCCGCGACCGCTTCCGCCGCATACATCACAGCCGCCGGGTCGCCGGGGCCGTTTGAGAGAAAAATGCCGGCAGGCTCATGCTTGAGAACTTCCTCCGCAGGTGTATTGGCCGGTACCACAGTCACCGCGAAGCCGGTCTGCCGAAGTCTGCGCAGAATGTTATATTTGACCCCAAAATCAAAAGCGACAATCGGTATATCCGCCACCGGCATGGCGTCGCGCTGACTGCGGCCGTCCGACTCGAGCGGTCCCTTGGGCAGCCGGAACGCCGGACTCATTTCATCGTTTTCATCCCATCCAAACGACGACTCATGTGTAACCTCCTTCACATAATCCACCCCGATCAGGCCAGGCCACTCCTTGGCCTTGGCCAAGGCGCTCTCGACCGTGGCGTCGCTCTCGGTCGTAAGATAGCCGTTCATCGCGCCGCGGACTCGGAGCTTTTTGGTCAGCGCCCGAGTGTCAATGCCCTCGATGCCGGGGATGCCGTTGCGCTGCATGTACTCGCCCAGTGAACTGTCCGCGCGATAATTGCTCACGACCGGCGACAATTCACGAACGACAAACCCGCTGGCGTGTGTCTGGTACGACTCCACATCCTGCTCGTTGACACCGTAATTGCCAATGAGCGGATAGGTCATGGTGATGATCTGCCCTTTGTACGACGGATCGGTCAAGATTTCCTGATACCCCGTCATGGAGGTGTTGAAACAAACCTCCCCGGCAACCGACGCCACAGCGCCAAACGCCCGCCCTTCGAAAATGGTACCGTCTTCCAGTGCAAGGATGGCTCTTGGCCCAAAACCAGACATCGGCGGGGAGACTAGAGGCACGGAACCCAATCGGCAAGCACACGGCGAAACTAGAAACAACCTGCCCAACCTCGGTGGCGTGACATCAAAACGGCATTCACCTACCCTGTGGCGCATGAAAAACTTTCCGACATTGGCCAAGCTCATCATCGCCGGCTCGCTGTTCGCGCTCAACACCTTCGCGCAGCAAGAAAAATATCCAATCCATCCTGACTCAGAGAAACAGGTCGGCATCCCCAGCGGGAAAGTCACCCAAGCCAAGTTTACTGAATCCAGGGTGTACCCCGGCACGAATCGCGACTACTGGGTGTACGTGCCGGCACAGTACAAGCGCGGCCATTCAGCCAGCTTGATGGTTTTCCAGGATGGCAAAGCCTATGTCAATAGCGCCACCTTCAATGCTCTCGACAACCTGATCTACCAGACTGATCTCCCTGTGATGATCGGCGTGTTCATCAACCCCGGCGTGGTGCCGCCCCAAAACGAAAACGCCCAAGCGCGCTTCAACCGCAGCCTCGAGTACGACGACATGAGCGACCGCTACTCGCAGTTTTTGATCGACGAACTGCTGCCGCATATTGAGCAGGCGCACGGCGTCAAGTTCAGCACCGACCCGAACCAGCGCGGCATCACCGGCGCCAGCTCTGGAGCGATCTGCGCCTTCAATGTTGCCTGGCATCGTCCCGATTCGTTTCGCCGTGTTTACTCAAGCATCGGCACTTATGTCGGTATTCGCGGCGGCAGATCGGAAGAGCACACGTCTGAACTCCAGTCACACAGTGATCTCGTATGCCGTCTTCTGCTTGA
>ENA-UPTF01001711-UPTF01001711.1-marine-metagenome-genome-assembly--contig:-NODE-1711-length-13518-cov-3.979689_pt1 | contig 13518 bp, 11 predicted proteins | sample MGYA00238166_ERZ767019 | MGnify/ENA primary metagenome ERZ767019 (study PRJEB28930, sample SAMN06266391) | marine metagenome | isolation source: Sea water from 250 m depth | place: Atlantic Ocean...
TGCTCCAGTAGATCCCCTGGTCCGTGGAATCACCCAGGGTGGGGACCACTGCGCTATAGGGCTGGATCCCGTGCCAGTCCACCGTGGTCACAAAGTCCCAGAGCTCACCAGGAGCCTCCGGGACCAGTCTCCAGATGGAGAACATAGTAAAATATCCCCACTCAGCTGGATCACCAGAGTCCCAGAGCAGGCGCATCTGCCTCCCCTGGTCATCAGGGATATCCTCTAAAAGTTCGATATGGGGTGCCACCAGCTCAGCGGTTCCATCATGGACATGCGCCTCAAAATTATCTACATAGACGGCTCCGTGCTGGTCATTGTCCATCTGGTGGAACTCGATACCAATGTTAACATGGGAGACCCCCTCAGGGATCACACCGCCCACACCCCGATGGTGCCACTCATTGGGAGAATGCTCCCCGCTGAATGATTCTGAGTCGTGCCTCTCGATCATGTTCCAATCATTGTCAAAAAAGAATATGAAGAATGTGACCGTGTTGGTCCCCTGCCCGATCCAGTCATCCTGGTGCGACATGATCATACCATCCACCCAGACATGTGTTCCCGGGTCCCCCAGGTCAGGGGCCCAGAAACTCTGGTAATAGGCCGTATGGTTCTCTTCTCCATTATACTGTCCCCACATCTTGAGCGAGTACATGCCATCGAAGGCCTCGAACAGTTCGCTGGAGCCAAAGATATAGTTCCCGCTCGCCTCAATATGATGGTTCCCCGCTTCCGTAGGCCACCAGAGCCAGTCCTCTGCATATAGCTGCCACGCCTCTGCACCCTGATAGGTATCCTCAAAGCCAGGATTGGACATGATCTGCTCGGGCCCATCATCACCCTGATCTAACATGATATTATACTCGAAATACTCCACATCATCCACAAAGACCGCTCCCTCGAACTCCATATAGTCTTCGGCCCATACGTTCACATCATACTCGTACCCGCCATGCACCCAGAGCTCATAGTAGCCTTCCTGGTCGGTGGACCCCCAGGACTCTATGGTCATATCTGGGTACTCCTCATAACGGAACTCGACCTCTGCATCCTCGACCGGTTCGCCAGACCCGTTATGGACATGGCCCCAGACCATGGTCGTGTACTCATAGATCGAGAAATCGATACCGTCCATGTGGCCATCGACCTCCACAAAGTGAGCAGACGGATAGAAAAAAAGGTTGGAATGTGTCTCGAAAAGATCACCCAATAAAACAATATAGTTTCCCGGTTCGGGAAAGTCCGTACGATAGGTACCATCGCCCACTGTGACCGATATAAAGAATTGATCCTCATCCAGTTCACCTTCTGCATCAACAGGCGCGACCAGGGCCATCAGGCCGGGCGTGGCAGGGTTGGTCCCTCCCATCACCGAAAAATCGGACCCGAACCCGACCACGTTCAATGTTGCAACATCATCGATGCTCTGATCATCAGGATCTAACCCGGCAAAGTACCAGGTACTGTTCTGGATCATGGTCATGAAGTTCGGCTCATCATCATCACCTATACCAAATGTTATCTCAAGGATACCTACATCAGGATTCTGATCACCCTCCATTCCATCAGCCACCATTACCGCGGGGACACCCTCCATCTCATCGATCAGATTGAAATCATCCTCATCCGGGTAACCATTGAAATTGCTGTCAAAGAATATCGAAAGCATTCCGAGATAGGGCGGCTCACCGCTCGTATCAAATATTATCGTGATCTGGATCTCCTGGTCACCTGCCTCGACATAAGGAACCACTTGACCATTGACCAGGATCTCAAAAGCAGTGAGCTCGGTCTCGATCACATTGCCCCGTTCCGCGCTTGCCAAGATCACATAATCTGTGTTCCCATTGAACCCCTCGGGCTGGGTACCACCAAATGCAAAGATGGAACCATCCAGAAAAACAGAAGCGGAGTGTCTTCGCCCGGCCATATTATTCTCTACCACCATAAAATCATCGTTCTGCGGATCATAGAGACCACAGAACTCAATATCGGCATAGTCTCCGATAACCGCTATCCCTTCCCCGTTCGTTACTGTGGAATGGGCTGAGACGGCCACTGGCATATCTTCCAGCTCTGTGTTCCAGGTGTCCTCCGATATATCATACGCATAGATCCTTGAGGAAGCGGTCTCCCCATTGTAACCGCCGAACGTATATAGTGTCCCATCCACCACGCGTCCGCTGGTCGATTGAGCCTCTGGCATATCTGCTAACCGTGTCCAAGGTTCGCCATCTAATTCCGCTGGGTCAAACTCGTAGAGGCGAGCGGAGAACCCATCATTATTTGCTCCACCAAATATATAGATCTTATCATTCCAGACCGCACTCCCAGCATATTCCACAGGGTACGGGTTCGTTGCACTATAGGTTGCCGGTTCTTGACCAGCAACAACATCAATGATCTCCACAGTATCAGTATACGTATTACTCGTGTATGTATCACCATTAAGAAGATAAATTTTCCCGTTAACATATTCAGCATTGGTGTAACGTCTTGGGATAAGGTCCTCGACAATGATCTCCCAGGAATCGGTGTCCGGGTTATATCGCTCACCATGGGTGCGTTTTGGGCCATTGCCTCCACCACCGATCGCATACACATATTCGCCGTCCGTCGTGTACCCCATTCCATAACGATCATAGTTCATATCGGAAATATTCTCAAACTCGATCGTAAATAAGTTTCTGTCCCTGCTGCTAGGGTACGATAAATGACCTGACAGATCATGTGCAGACCTATCCTTGGATGGGTTTGTAGAAAATCTGGTAGAGACCAGCGAGGGATCGGTCCCAAGAGCATTTCGGGCCTGTTCCCTTAGCCCAGGGATACCATTGAGCTTTTTCTTCAATACATCATAGATCATATCCTGTCTTTGCTGGTCTCCTACCTGGGGCCCTTGAGAATTGTCAATGATATCTTTTGCTTTAGTATCAGCATCAATAGCAAAAAGCAAAGAAATGGCAAAAATAGATAGAGCACGCTTCATACTGGTTCCTTTTCTATTGATATATTATAAATTGCTTTAAACGAGAGGCGTGCTCGATCAAGGGCAATTCGAACTTACCATTTTGATATCTTGTTGTCAATCATTTGAACATTTCTAATATTTTTCAAACAAATTCTTACCAGAGAACGGATCATTCCCTGCTGTGATCTTGGAACCAGCCAAAAAAGATATTGACATCACTAAAATACATTTTTATTATTGAGAATGAGAATCAGTCTCATTATCAATAACAAACCATAACAACACAAAAAAGGAAAGAAAAAACTAATGCATAATCGAATATTACTGATGGTGATCCTATCTTTGTCCTATGGTCAGGATGAGTTCTTCCAGCCGACAAAGAGTATTGGAGGGTATGGTGAGCTACACTACAACCATAGCGCCAAGGAAGGGTCAGACCCTACAAAGGTACTGGACTTTCACCGGTTCATTATTTACTACGCGGCCAGTTTCACAGAGAAATGGTCCTTCTTCTCTGAGGTAGAACTGGAACATAATTATGTAAGCGATGGTGAGGGTGAGCTCGAGCTGGAACAGGCGTTCGTAGAATACAGGGGCGAAAAGGGCGGACTAAAGGGTGGTGTTATCCTACCCTCTGTGGGACTGATCAACGAGTACCATGAGCCACCCCTTTTCTTGAGTGTCGAGCGGCCCGAGTATTCAAAATATGTTATCCCCACGACCTGGTTCGCGAACGGAGTGTCAGTTAACTATAAACCAATGGATGGCCTTAGGCTCCGTTTCGCCATGATCGAGGACCTGAATGGCGAGGGGATCGGGTCAGGGATCAGGAGCGGACGCGGGAAAGGATATAAGACAACGGCCTATGATTGGACAAAGAACATAAGTGCTGCCTATACCGGGGTCCCGGGTCTCAGAGTTGGGGGATCATACACAATGAACAATGCACCGATCGATAGTGACCCTGACACCACCATCAATATTGCTCTAATGGAGTTTCATGCCAAATATGATGCAAACAATATTCATGCAGTGTTCGAGTATGGGAACATTCTGTATGATGGCACGAACCATACCCCCGCCTATGAATCAAGCGGAGGATACTATGCTGACTTAGGCTACAATATCGGATCTTTGTTCGGTCTGAGCGGGCGGTTAATGCCCTGGGTTCGCTACTCGGACTATAACAGGGGAACTGATTCTGAAGGAGTGGTGCCCACCAAACATTTTACCATTACCCGGTTAGGACTGACATATTGGCCTATCTCCCAGGTAGCCTTAAAGATAGATTATGGAACAAAGGTCACAGAGGATCCCGAAACAGATGATGTCACCCAATTGAACATTGGCATCGGATATAATTTCTAATAAAAAATATGAAAGGTATAATGGCCCAATGTCAAGATACCAGATCAACCCAAGAATACTCTTCACAAGACACCTTATACCTTTCATTCCTTTCTTGTATATACACTCGGCCGCCATGTGCGATATAAGGGAAAGGGCAGAAGAACTGATATATGACCAGTACGGAAAGGATAAGCTCATTGAGTACCAGAAATATGTTGTGCCAAGCGGCAGGAAGGAACTGGTCGAGAAGAGCTCTCGAATGAGATATATGTTCCCTCATGTTTACATATGGAGTATCTCAGAGAGCGACTCGCTCATCGGGCTTGCCATACTTGATAACGTGAAAGGGAAATCCCTTCCCATCACCTTCATCACATTCTTCGATCATACCGGTAATATCATTGGATCACATATTGTTAAATACCGGGAGGACTACGGTTGGGAGGTAGGGAACCGAAGATGGTTGGACCAGTTCCTGGGATTGAACCATGGATCTGTCTACGCGGTTGGAAAGAATATCGATGGGATCAGTGGTGCAACTATCTCTGTGAACTCTGTCACAAGGGGTATGAAAAGGTCATCATTGCTTGCAAAACTTATCATCAAAGAACGGTATGATGGATCTGAGTAGGTCATTAGGCCAACAATCCAGAGAGGTCAAGGGCCTTTTCGTCTTCTTTGTACTTTCCCTGATGATCGGGGTCTCGATCGGACTCATATATGTGGCAAGCACAACATCCCTGACCCCGGACAATACTGCTGAACACTACCGGGGGTCCGAAACAAATGATGATTTTGATATTCCGGAGAAATATGCAAAGACCCTTTCCGGAATGCTGCTCACGACCCATACCCATGTTATCTCATTCTCCATCATTTTTTTTCTGCTCGGTATCCTTTTTTCCATGACATCAATGATACAGGGACCCTGGAGAATGGTGCTCCTGATAGAGCCGTTCGCATCATTCTTATTGACATTCCTATCCATATGGGGTCTACGCTATGTTTCAACATATTTTTCAATGACCACTATATTCTTTGGCATTCTAACATATGTATCATTCTATCTGATCTCCAGTATCATACTCTACGAGCTACTGATCTACAAGAAATGAACAACATGAAAAAAGTTTTTGCAGAATTTGAGAGGCACTGTTTAATTTTCGACTCTTCGGTCGAAATTTAAACCCTAATTATATTCATGTCTCCATCAGAACGTCAGTTAGAAGAACGCCAAATGAGAAAAGAGCGGATACTCTCCGGAGCCTTAGAAGTATTCAAGTCCAAAGGGTTGGAGGGTGCGACCATGGATGAGATCGCTTCCAGGTCAGGCTTTGGCAAGGCCACTCTCTATTACTACTTTAAATCAAAAGAAGATGTTTTTTCTGAGATACTTGAGGATGGCTGGGTGAAAATATGGGAATCCTTGGAACCTGTCATTGCGGGCCAGACCACCCCCAGACAAACATTTGTGAACCTGCTCATCAGGATCGCAGAGAATGCTCAGGATCGGCCGGGACTATTCGAGTTTCTGTTCAATGCACCAAAAGCGATAAAAATGGAGCACCAGCCATGGAAGGATTATCAGTACCGCCTTTACGGGGTCATAAGAGGCTTGCTGGAGGACGGGATAAAGGCAGGAGAGTTCCCAAAGATCGATCCAGAGCTGATGTTCAAGGCTCTGGGTGGGCTCTTTATGGGCCTTGTTTTCATGGGGGACCGGTCCCAGCCTGTATCAGATAAGGATGTGGAAGAACTATTGAACCAATTGATCACGGACCCTCATATTAGTAACTGAATACTTTTTTCCCAGTAAACATCATTTGTAAGAATAACCAGTGTCAGAGCCAACAAGAGACCTGTTTCTACTTTTTCTTGTTCTCGGTTCATTCTTACACGGTGGGATGATAATAGAGGGAAAGACCTTGAACCTTAAAACAGGCAACCCTGTTGTTGGTGTTAATATCTCTGTAGAAAGTTTGGACACTGGAACCGTTTCAGATGATAGTGGAAACTTTGTGATAGAGACCAATGGACAAGATAACATAGTTGCAGAGTTCGATCACATAGCCTATGAGACCCTTTATGTTCCGTTCACGGATAGTAGATCGGGTGTGATGGTCCACATGAATGAGGTGCTCCTACAGATGGATGATGTGGTGGTCACCAGCATGCGCAACGGTTACCTGTTAAGGGATGTACCCATAAACACAGAAGTGATCGGTAAAAGAGAGATACAGGGATCTGGTGCTCTAACGATCAGTGAACTGCTCGGCCAGCGGGCAGGCGTTTCCAATTCAGTGAACGTCGATGGGGGCGCCATATTCAACCTTTTAGGTCTGGACTCACGATATATTCTTATACTAAGGGACGGGCAACCTATAACGGGACGTTTCAATGGTCGTGTGGACCTGAATCAGATATCATTGACCGGGATCAAGAGGATAGAGATCACTAAGGGCCCAGGTTCTGCCCTCTATGGAACAGATGCCATGGGTGGTACCATTAATATTATCACAGATGATCCATCCGAGTCTTCCTTCATGAATATGAGCTACCGCAGCACCACCTTTGGAAGAACACTCAAGACAATAAAGAATGATCCAGTAAATAATATCTTATCAGGCAGTATTTTTCTTCCCCTTAGAAACTTATCCTTCTCTGCCAGGCTGAACTACCAAAGTTTCACCAAGGGGCAACAGTTCGAGTATATAAGCGCGGACGAGATAACCAAGCTGGACCTTGACGCAAGTATAGAATGGAAGATACCAAACACCGGTCACACAATTGAGCTTCAGCAGCAGCAATATTCCCAGGATGAGAGTGGTGCCACACGCTTATCAAGTGGTGCTGTATTATTCACAAATACGACGGATATCAATAGAGAACAATCCATCCTAAAGCATACCTGGAGCATGAAGAATATCGTCATAGACCAGACACTCCGGGATGTAACCTATTCGAGACGATATCTGATCATGGATACTAACGATGAAACACAAAATAATGATCTGACCGGTGAAAAAAATAGAGCGTATAAACTGTTATTCACGCAGGACCTCGAAACTCTGGGCCTGAACGGTGGATTTGAAATATCCAGGCCCCGTTATATCAGTGATCGTATAGCCCAGGGGCAACAACAAAAAGATCAAAAGGGTGCGTTCATACAGGCCGACTGGAGACCGATCTCATCAATGGATTTTGTGTCAGGCCTAAGGTTTGACCAGTATGGTGATAGGTCTGTTATTAGCCCGCGCTTAGCTCTTGCCTATAGCCTCTCTGAAACAATGAAATACCGGATTGCCTACGGGCATGGTTTTAGGGCTCCATCATTCATGGAAACACTGATAGACTGGGAGCATGTTCAGTTTGGATATAGTGTCAGAGGGAACCCTGACCTAAGACCAGAGGTATCCAAAGGTATCACACTCGGTGTTGAGTATACCAACAGAAGGGATATACAGCTTAGTGGACTCCTGTATCATAATAGATTCTCCGATCTTATTGAGGATTACTCGATCGAGCCTGGTCTGCTCAGCTATCGTAATATAAGCGAGGCCACGTTCACAGGACTGGAGCTTATATCAAAATGGTCGATCAATAGTTATCTATCATCGAGTATCACGTTCAACTATATCCATAATACTGATGGCAGTGGAAAGCTCATTCCCAATACGGTCCCTATATCGTTTGGAACAAGATTCTCTTACTCGTTACCGGATAAGAATTTACTCTTCTCTCTTAATCTGAAAGGAAATGGAAGATATTTCCCTCAGGAATTCGACCCTGAAAAGGGTGACTATATATCTTCTGCCACCCCTATCGAACCATATCTTATGGCCGATATTCAGGCACAATATAAAATAGGGCCCGGTCACAATCTGATCATTGGATCAAAGAATATTGGTGACCATACCAATAGATCCTATGGCCCCTATATAGGTAGAACTGCCTACATAGAGATCAAAACAACAGTAAAAAGGAGATAAAATGAAGCACATGATGATCATTCAGATAATGTTCATGCTATTTATTATAGGCTGTGAGGATGATACTCCCACGGCTGATGTTCCAGATATGATCTCTGAGCCTATTCAGGTCACAACCGGCAATATGACCGAAAATAGTTATTACTATGACCTGGTAGCTGGGACAGAGACCGAAGCATCATCTTCCTGGCAACTTGCCTTTCAAATGATCGATGTTGAGATGGCTGGTACGACCTATTCAATGCCAAGCCTTATATTGGGAAATGTTGCGACCGCAGTATACACTGATATCAGCTATAGTGACCTGACAGAAGCACCGGACCAGGAAACTCTCCAGTCGGACGCGATCGATAACAGTTCCGTGGAATATACGGGTGAGCATGAGGTAATACATTATGACATGGCCACACACACGGTCACTATAAATGAACCGGAACGTGTTTTTGTGATCTATTCATTCGCAACACATAGTGTTCATAAGGTTCAATTCTTGGAGTATGAGAGCGGTATCGTTGTATTTCAGTTCAATGAATTTTGAACAAGGTCACTAACAGAGCACACAATATTCGGATCAAGGAGAAAAAATAGATCTTCAAGGATCAGAACATATGGAACAAGGATATTTACTGATCGTTATATCATTGGTTCTTACCGGTTGCACTATCAAGCAGGATCACTCAGACCACCTTATACAAAAAGGAGAAACGCATTTCAAGAATCTGCGTCAGTTAACATTCTCAGGTGAGAATGCAGAAGCGTATTTTAGCGCTGATGGGAAAAAACTGATATACCAGTCGCACGATGGTGACAGTCTTTGCGATCAGATCTATATAATGGATATTCTTTCAGGCTCGACCGAATTGGTGTCCACAGGTGCCGGGGTCACTACCTGCGGTTTTTTCGAATACCCTAAGGATGATTTCATGATCTATGCCTCTACCCACTTGGCAGACCCTGAATGCCCGCCCAGACCGGACCTAAGCCATGGTTACGTTTGGAAGCTGTATCCCGGTTTTGACATTTTCCGGGCAACATTGGATGGTTCGGTCCTGCAACAATTAACGGACACACAGGGTTATGATGCCGAGGCAACATTCTCATTTGATGGTAAGAAGATCATTTACACCTCTTTAGCAAGCGGGGACCTAGAATTGTGGACCATGAACTCGGATGGTTCGGAAAAACAACAATTAACAGATAGGGTCGGATATGATGGCGGTGCCTTTTACAATCACAATGGTTCAAAGATAGTCTGGCGGGCATACTATCCTGAAACAGAACAAGAGATCAATGAATACAGATCTCTGCTCGCAGACAATTCGATCAGACCTATGGCACTACAATTATGGACCATGAATTCCGATGGCACAAATAAGGAGCAGGTGACAAAAAATCATGCGGCAAACTTTGGTCCATCCTTCTTCCCAAAAAATGATCGAATTATCTTTTCATCAAATATGCATGATGAAAAGGGTCGCGATTTTGATCTTTATGCAATAGATGCGGATGGTAAGAATATAGAGAGGATCACATATTTTGACGGGTTTGATGGGTTTCCGATGTTCAGCCCTGATGGTAAATACCTGGTCTTTGCATCCAATCGCAACCAAAAAAAGCGGGGGGATACCAATATCTTTATTTGTGAATGGAAATAAATTCTCTGATCAATTGGTCAATAATTGTAAAATAAAGTAGGGTCTTGTATTTCTCAGAAAACTTTATAAAAACATGGATACAGTAAAACTGATCAATATCCTTGGTTTCCAGGCAGGCTGGTGGTCCTGTGTGCTTGGGGCCCAGAAAGGTCTGCCATATATGGGTCCAGTGGTAATGGGCGTTTTTCTGATCTATCATTATTTCTGGGGCTCAAGAGAATTAAAGGAGTTTGTTCTGATCATTATTTTTGCAGTGGTCGGTACACTAATAGATACTGGTCTGGCCTTATCGGGTGCATTTACATACCAGGGTGGTTATGCACCAGACGTGGTACTTGCTCCCTTATGGATCACAGCCATGTGGTGTGGGTTTGTGGCCACAGTGAACCACTCTATGTCCTGGCTCAAGGGAAGACCATTCCTGGCTGTCATGGCCGGTACGATATTTGGGCCACTGGCCTATATTGCAGGCGAAGGTTTTAACGCTATTATTTTTAATCTACCTCTGCTTCCTTCCTGTGTGATCCTCGCATTGGTCTGGGGAATATCAATACCGGTCATATATACTGTGAACAGATTGTTAGGGCTTGAATAACAAAAAATCCTTACTGATCATATTTATTTTAGACTAATTTTATTTTCTTAATTATTGTACATATTTAGTCTTAATTGTTTCAATCACCAAAGTTCCCAACTACAATTTTCATTATGTTGACACTGGTAACCTATTCCTGTCAGGTGAACGATGATCCGTTGCAAACGGTCCCCTACGTGGATATGGAACGTTTCATGGGTGACTGGTATGTGATAGCCAATATACCTACCATCCTTGAAAAGAATGCTGTCAATGCTATTGAGTCCTATCGGCTTAACTCAAAAGGAGAGATCGAGACCACTTTTACATTTCGTAAGAACGCTCCCGATGGAAAGGAAAAGGTATACAAGCCAAAAGGTTTTGTGTTCAACACAGCTTCAAACGCCGAGTGGCGCATGCAGTTCTTATGGCCCTTCAAAGTACCATTCCTGATCATAGACCTGTCGGAGGATTACAGCTATACGGTTATTGGTTATCCAAGCAGGAAATATGTATGGATAATGTCAAGGGAACCGGTGATTCCTGAACAAACCTATGATCAAATCATTACCCGGTTGGGCAAGGTCGGTTATGATATATCGATGATAAAGAAGGTTCCCCAACAATGGTAACGAAACTGTTGCAGATCAAACCAGAATGAGAATTGCTATCATAGGAAGCGGTATATCCGGTCTGACCGCGGCCTATCTTTTGAATCATGACCATGAAATAACATTATATGAGGCCAACGATCATATTGGCGGGCACACTCACACACATGACATAGAAATTGAAGGAAAGATCTGGGCAGTAGATTCAGGTTTTATTGTATATAATGAGAGGACCTATCCAAATTTCATCCGTATACTGGACGAGCTGGGTGTTGAGCGTAAACCGACCCGCATGGGATTCAGTGTAAAATCTGTTTCAAATAATCTGGAATATGCAGGCCACTCTTTGGATGGCCTTTTCTCACAGCGACGTAATCTGATCCGACCCTCTTTTTGGAGAATGATAAAAAGTATCCTGCGTTTCAAAAAAGAGTCAGAAGAACAGCTGAACGAGCTTCCACTGGATATGACCATTGGCTCATTCTTGGAGAAGAATCATTATCCCTCAGAATTCATAGAACATTTTATTATTCCAATGGGCGCAGCTATCTGGTCAACGATGCCAAACATGATGACAGAGATTCCTGCTGTTTTCTTCATAAGATTCTTTCAGAATCATGGTATCCTTGCGATCAAGGATAAACCAACTTGGTGGGTGATCAATGGTGGCTCTAAAAATTATGTAAAAAAAATGACCGCCGGTTTTACAGATAGGATAATGGTTTCAACGCCAGTGAAAAGAGTGAAACGAAATGACAGTATTGAGATCATTGCAGGAAGCCCCCAGCATATGACCAGATTTGATGCGGTTGTGTTTGCCTGCCACAGTGACCAGGCACTGGCCCTGCTTGCTGATCCGTCATACGCAGAAAATGAGATCCTACGGGCTATCACATATCAGAAGAATGATGTTCTTTTGCATACGGACCATTCTGTGCTCCCGACGCGTAGAAAAGCATGGTCAAGCTGGAACTATCAGCTTGATAGTGATCCGGAAAGACCGGTCGCTCTGACATATAACATGAATATTCTTCAGGGCCTTGAATCATCAGTGACTTTCTGCGTTACCCTTAATGATCCCGAAGCAGTAAGCCCTGATAGAATTATCAAAGAGATCACTTATCACCACCCTTTGATCACAGTTGAAAGCATTTCTGCTCAAAAACGAAAGAATGAGATCAGCGGTGTGAATAATACCTACTATTGCGGAGCATACTGGCACAATGGTTTTCATGAGGATGGTGTTGTTAGTGCTATGGATGCTTGTGAACTGCTTGCTGCAAATCTATGAGCCTTTCTACCAGACACCAGATCTATACGGGGTCCGTGCGACACCGGCGTCTGAGCCCGTTCAACCATACTTTCACCTACAAGTTATTCATGGTTTATCTGGACCTGGATTCTTTGGACACAGTTCTACCGACATCTTGGTTCTGGAATGTAGAAAAGAGGGCAATAGTGTCTTTTCACAGACAGGATTTTCATGGCGACCCTAAGCTGTCTTTGGATTCAGCTGTACGCAAGACCATCCAAGAGCGTACAGGTGTAAGACCATCAGGACCGATTCGTCTTCTTGCACATCTTAGGTATGCTGGATATTGTTTTAATCCTGTAAGTTTTTATTACTGTTTCGATCAAAAGGATAGTTTTGTAGAAACCATCCTGGCAGAAGTGACCAATACTCCCTGGCAGGAGAGACATTCGTATATAGTAACAAAAGAAAAAATAATAAAAGGTCAACGAAACTTATCCTCGATAATGCCTAAAAAGCTCCATGTTTCACCATTTTGGGATATGGAACACACCTATGATTGGACCCTTACACAGCCCGAAAAGAACCTCAGAGTACACATGAAGAATTATCGATATGGTGACCATGTTTTTGATGCCACATTATCCATGGAACGAAAACCCCTGACCCGTAGAAATCTCATGAAAAAGGTTCTTACTTATCCATTTATAACTTTACTAAATAAATTATAAATCAAATTAATTCAGGCGATAATGTTGATTTTTGGGAGTTAAATAAAGAATTCTTAGAAACAAATATATATTCTCTTAAAATTGCTGATTATTTCAAAAAGATTATCACAAAAGATGGTGCAACTGTATTAAGAGGATTATATGAACATGATGAATCTGATACAGGTCGATATAATCGGTCTGCAATCGTCGCAAACTGGCTTCTACCGCGTGCATAATATGCCAACGCGAGGTGCCCGAATCATTGATATCCGGCCCCATCGGATTGAAGACCTTGGTTGCCACGATCAGCTTGTCGCGCCGACCCTTGAGCAACCGTCCCAGCATTTCCTCGGAGCGGCCTCCCGCGTAGGAGTTAGCTGTGTCCAGTGCATTGACGCCG
>ENA-UPTF01001713-UPTF01001713.1-marine-metagenome-genome-assembly--contig:-NODE-1713-length-13515-cov-7.371335_pt1 | contig 13515 bp, 7 predicted proteins | sample MGYA00238166_ERZ767019 | MGnify/ENA primary metagenome ERZ767019 (study PRJEB28930, sample SAMN06266391) | marine metagenome | isolation source: Sea water from 250 m depth | place: Atlantic Ocean | study...
TTGAAGCTCTCGAAAAAGGTTGCAATATAAATTTAGATGATGAGACTTCACTTGATCGTTTATTGAAAATAAAATGTCCTGAAAGGATATCCTTTAGATTAAATCCAGGTTTTGGGAAAGGTACTTTTTCTCAAATAACTACTGCTGGCAAAGAAGCAAAATTTGGGATTCCAACTGAAAAAATTATTCAAGCATATAAAAAAGCAAAAAAGGTTGGGATAAAAAAATTCGGTATTCAATGTATGGTAGGATCAGGAAACTTAGATCAAGCTCACTTCATAGAAGTTTTAACTGCAATTATGGATCAAACAAAATCGATTGAATCTGAAACCAATATAGTGTTTGACTTTATCAGTATGGGTGGAGGATTTGGTATACCTTATCGTGATGAAGAAAAACCAATCAATTTTGATCAGCTTTTTTTAGCTCTATCAGAGGTTTATTATAATACATTCCCTGATAAAGAAAATGCACCCGCACTGTGGATCGAACCAGGAAAATCAATCATTGGAGATTCAGGATTTATTTTATCAAGCGTTACTGGAACTAAAAATAGTTATAAAAATTTTATTGGTATCGACGCAGGAATGGAAACGTTAATGAGACCAGCTTTATATGGTGCATACCATCGGATATATAAAGTTGACAATCATGGCATAGATAAAGATACATTTGATTTTACTGGCCAAATTTGCGAAAACACTGATCGAATAGCTGTTCAAAGATCATTCCCAGAAGTAGCTGAGGGTGATCTTATCGCAATCATGGATACAGGAGCTTACGGCTATTCCATGTCCAATAATTTTAATACCAGACCAAGAGCTGCTGAGGTATTATTAAATAATGATAATGTAAAACTGATTCGTAAAAGAGAAACAATAAACGATTTATTTAACCTCTGCGATGTATAAAACCCTCATATCTACCCTATTACTTTCCTTTGTATTTAGTCAAGAAGATTTCAGAAGCATCCATCAAATCGAGTTAGATTATAATAAAGAGAATTACCTTGAACCTTTATTTAAACCTTTTTTAGGTCCAGCTGATCCAATCCAAGTACGAAAAGATGAACCATCAAAAAAAGTGTTTGGGTATCATCCTTACTGGCAAGGAACAAAATGGCAGTCCTATAATTATGACCTATTAACTACGATCGCTTATTTTTCAGCAGAGACCAATAGCACAGGAGATTTAACAAATCTTCATGGATGGCCAGCAACTGATCTGATAAATAAAGCTCATATGAATGGCGTTGAAGTTGTTTTAACTGTTACGCTATTCGATAGATCAGATATAGAAACATTGCTTAGTCATAATAGTTACCGTGATCGTTTAATTAAGAATTTGTTATATGAAGTTGTTAGAGCAGGCGCAGATGGGGTCAATATTGACTTTGAATCATTCCCTGCCTCTCAAAAAAGTAACTTGGTATCTTTTGTAAGAGATCTCAGAAGTACTCTTAGAGACTCCATACCAAAAGCACAAGTAACTCTAGCTACCCCTGCAGTAGATTGGAGCAATGCGTGGGATTTTAATGCCTTAGCCAATGAAAGCGATGGCTTATTTATCATGGGTTATGATTATCATTGGAAGGGTAGTACAACAACAGGACCTGTGGCTCCTTTATCTGGAGGGTCATACAATATAACAAATACAGTAAATACTTATTTATCCGTAACTAACAATAATTATGATAAACTTATTTTAGGCAATCCCTATTATGGATATGAATGGCCATCAAGCTCCGGCGATAAAGGTGCAAACACAACCGGGAATGGTACCGCTGCAATTTTCTCCGTTGCAGAATCAAAAGCTTTATCTTACGGTAAACTTTTGGATTCTGAATCACAGTCCCCTTGGTACAAATATCAGAACCCAAACTGGTTCCAAACATGGTATGATGACAGCTTATCACTTTCAAAAAAATATGATTTTGCAATTTCAAAAAAATTAGGAGGAGTTGGAATTTGGGCACTTGGTTATGATGAAGGATACGATGAATTGTGGAATGCTCTAAGTGAAAAAATGGGAGCTAAATCAGCACCGTTAACTCCTAAAAATTATAATGTCGTCAACTTAGGAAACAATCAGGTATCAATTGAATTCTCAGGCTCTGATACAGCTACTTTATTTGAAGTACTGCGTGTGTACTCTAACTCTAACAAAACCGAAAGTTTAGGAAAATTTTCTTCATCACCTATTTTATTAGATAATCTTCAAGAAAATGAACCATACTACTTAAAAGTCAAAGCAATTAATGCCTATGGATCAAGCCAATCTACTGAAGTATTAGGTGCTGTCCCCTCTGCAAACTCACCAAAAGTTTTAATTGTAAATGGCTTTGATAGAATCATTGGCACAAATAACACTTTTGATTTTATAAAAGAACATGGAAGCGCACTACATAGCAATGATTATCTTTTTGATTCCGCTTCTAACGAAGCAATCATCAATAAATATATTAAATTAACTGATTATCAGATTGTTGACTGGATACTGGGTGAAGAAGGAACTGCAACTTCCTCATTTAATGAAATGGAACAATCATTAATTCAAGAATTCCTTATGGATGGAGGAAAATTATTTGTTTCTGGCTCAGAGATTGGTTATGACCTATCAGAAAAGGGAAATGTAAAAGATAGACTTTTTTATGAAAAATTTTTATTAGCTGATTACAAATCAGATGCAGCTGGTGGTAAACAGAATAACTACAATGCTTATGGGATTGAAGGAACATTGTTTGACGGAATTAATTTATCTTTTGATGATGGTTCTCAAGGAAGCTATGATGTTGATTGGCCTGATGGCATAAAACCAATTCCAAATGCAGAAATCAATTTAAAATTTGAAGAGGTTAATTATGATTCAAGTGGCGGAGCAGGTATATCTTATAGAGGAGGGTTTGCAGGCAGCCCACTTTACGGAGGCTTAGTATATCTGACTGTAGGTTTTGAAAGTATTTACCCTGACAATAAAAGAAATGAAATAATGAAAAGAGTGATGAATTTTCTGGATGGACCATTTACATCTATAGAACAAGAAAACCCAATAATTCCTGACAAGCCACGTATTACAGCCCTTTATCCAAACCCGTCTAACAAATCAATTTCAATAGAGTTTCAAATAATTAGAAATACTCCGATTGCATATCTTACAATTACTGATATTTTGGGGCGAGAATTATTTAAAATGTCCGTTCAGTCATTACCAACTAGGAGTCAAAAGTTTAACTGGACTGGAACATTAAAAAATGGAAGCGAAGCTCCATCAGGTATTTATATAGCTAAATTATCTCAAGGTAACCAGCTTGTAACAAAAAGGTTTACCCTACTAAAATAATGAAAGTATTTATCTTTCTAATTGCACTAGTCATCACGGCATGTGTTCCTCAACCAAAATCAATCCATCAAGTTGATATAGAAAATAATCCTTCTGAAACAATTAATAATCTATCTCAAGTTCGTATAGGATTGGATATTTTACTTGAAGAAAAATTGGATCTTATTAGGAACAAGTCAATCGCTTTAGTAACCAATCATTCTGGATTAGATAAGAATGGAGTTCCGAATTATAAAAGATTAATGACTCAAAAAAATGTAAAGTTGAAAATAATATTTTCTCCTGAGCATGGCCTTTTTGGTGAAGCTGCTGATGGCGAAAAAGTTAATTATAATGGACAACTAAATACCCTTCCCCCTGTTGCAAGTTTATATGGTAGTAATAGAAAACCAAAAAAAGAACAATTAGAAGGCGTGGATGTTATTATTTACGATATTCAAGATGTAGGAGCAAGATTTTATACCTATATCACTACTTTAGGCCAAATTATGGAAGTTGCATCCAATCAAGGAATACAAATAATGATTTTGGATAGACCTAATCCAATTACCGGAATTAAAGTTGAAGGGCCTATTTTAGATTTAAATAATCGATCATATGTTGGATACTACCCTATCCCCATAAGGTATGGGCTTACTATTGGTGAGCTTGCCAAAATGATTATTGGTGAAAAATGGATAGAAGCGACGCCTGAATTAATTATTGTTCCAATGCTCGGTTGGCAACGCAACTATTGGATGGATGAAATCAATATAAAGTGGGTAAACCCATCACCAAACATACCTGATTTGGAAACAGCCATTGTATATCCTGGGATGTGTTTATTTGAAGCCACAAATATCAATGAGGGTCGAGGAACTAAAAAACCATTTAAACGTTTTGGTGCACCTTGGATTAATAAACAAAAACTATCAATACAATTAAACAATTTGAATCTAGCTGGTGTCGTATTTAAACCAATCTCATATATACCGGTCGATATTAAGGGTGTAGCAAATAACCCGAAATATGAAAATCAAGTGTGTAATGGAATAGAAATTATTATTACAAATAGAAATGATTTTAATAGTATCAATACGGCGCTTAGTATTTTATCAATAATATCAAAAGAATATCCAGATACTTTTGAGATAAACAAATCGCGGATGAAAAAATTATGGGGGAAAGATAATCTCTTAGATTCACTTCATTCAAATGAAGTTTTTGATAAATCAATAGATAGCTTTAATGATGCATCAATAAAATATCATTTATATGATTAATTTTTGGATAATACTTTTTGCACTATTTTTCTCAAGCTGTTCTCAAGCACCTAATATTTACAAAACTGAAGGATCATTAAATAACAAAATTAATTCTTTAATTAATGCTTCAAATCTCTCAACAAACTTGGGAATTAAAGCCATATCATTAAAAACAGGTGAAGTTCTTTTCGATCTTAATAGCGATGCCTTATTTAATCCAGCAAGTAATAATAAAATCTATACTTGTCTTTCAGCGCTTGCAATATTGGATACGAATTATACTTTTAGCACAGAAGTATATATTGATGGGGAATATCTCTACCTTGTTGGTGGTGGCGATCCAGATCTTTCCATTGATGAATTAGATTCATTGGCATCCATAATATCAACACAAATTTCTGGCAATAAAATCTTAGTACTTGATGATTCAATTTTCGATCAAAAAACATATGGCGAAGGATGGATGTGGGATGAAGGATCATGGTGGTATGCTGCACAAATAAGCGCCCTATCTGTAAATGATAATTGTGTAGATTTCATTATTGATCCAGGAGAAGTTGGACAACGTGCTAAAATTTCTAGTTATCCAGAATCCAATTATTATTCTATAATTAACAATTCAATAACGGTAAATGACACCATTAATTTTGAAGAGTTTAAAATAGAACGTGATTGGAAAGGCAAAACAAATGTATTTAGCATTTCAGGTAATATTTTAGATACGACATCAACAGATACAATTTATAGAAACATTCATAATCCTACGGAATACACCGGTAATTTGTTTAAAAAAATGTTGATTAATTATGGAATCAATATCACAGAAATACAAAAAGATATAAAACCAAATTCATCAGAAAAGATAGCAGAACATAAGTCAAAAAGTTTACCACATACGCTAAAAAATCTGATGGTTGAAAGCGATAATTTAACTGCAGAATTACTAATTAAAACCATTGGTTATGAGAAAAATAAATCACAAGGAAATTGGGAAGATGGACTTATTCGAACTAGAGAATTTTTACATAATCAAGTTGGGCTTGATTCAACATCTTTTTCAATAAAAGATGGCTCTGGAGTTTCTAGATATAATTATTCTAGCCCTAACCATATGATCAAAATTTTAAGTTGGGCATATAATAACCAGTCGATACGTGAAAATTTTTTGCTTTCGTTACCAATTGGCGGCGAGAATGGAACGGTAAAAGATAGAAACCTTCCATCTAATACATATATAAAATCAGGATCTTTAGCAGCCGTAACTACTATTTCAGGATATATTATTAATGATAAGTCAAATCCTATTATTTTTTCTATTTTTATGAATGGTTTTGAGGGTTCATCTGATCAATATAAAAGATTACAGGATCAAATTATTAATGCTCTAGCAGATATTAAATGAAGAAATTATTATCAATTCTATTATTTTTTTTATTAACAGCGGGATGTTCAAAACCGATTTATAAAGATCCCTATATAGTTATTTTAGGAATTGCACAAGATGGTGGTGTACCTCATGCTGGATGTTCAAAAAGTTGTTGTATAAATCGGTGGTCAGATCCAACAAAACATCTTATGGTTTCAAGCTTAGGAATTGTAGACCCAAATTCAAATGAAACCTGGATGATTGATGCAACACCTGATTTTCCTAAACAATTGAAAGTTCTTACTGAAAATAATATTCGACGTCTAAAGGGGATCATCCTTAGCCACGCTCATATTGGTCATTACACAGGATTGATGCATCTTGGGCGAGAAGTAATTGGTGCAAAATCCGTACCTGTATATGCTATGCCAAAAATGGGTAAATATCTAAAGCAAAATGGTCCATGGAGCCAGCTAGTTTCTTTAAAAAATATTTCAATTAAAAAAATGAATGATGAGAAGACAATTAAACTCAATAAAAGAATTTCCTTAACTCCATTTTTAGTTCCACATCGAGATGAATTCTCTGAAACCGTTGGATTTAAAATTGAAGGTCCAAATAAATCAATTATTTTTATTCCAGATATTGATAAATGGAATAAATTTGATAAAGACATTTTGGAAATTGTATCTAATAATGATATAGCAATACTAGATGGCTCATTTTATCAAAATGGAGAAATACCTGGAAGAGATATGTCTGAAATTCCTCACCCATTTATTATAGAAACGATAGACCTAATGAAAAAAATATCAGATATTTCTGATATTTTTTTCATTCACTTGAATCACACCAACCCAGCTTTGGTTCAAGATTCGAATGCCCAAAAAAATATTTTTAAAGCTGGATTTAAAATTACAGAGTTCGGGCAGATGATATCACTGTAGTACTATAAGTAAAAAAATGAAGAACATAATATTTTCATCTACTTTATCTTTTATCTTTTTTGGGTGTATTTCAAATATTAATCATGATGACCTTGGCCTTGTCCCTCAGCCAACTTATATCGAACGTGTTTCTGGTAAGACAATATTAGATGATGATTGGACAATTAAACACAATGGAGATCATATAGATCTTAATACACTAAAAAATATTTTAACTGAACACCTCAATAAGGATCACAAGGTAAAATTGAATAATGATGCTGATAAAGTTATTTCATTAATTATAAAATCTGATGATACCCTAAGAGCTGGTGGATATAAACTAAATATTAATAATGATGAAATTAATATTATGGCAAATGCACCAAATGGAATTTTTTACGGTATACAAACACTGAACCAAATTCTCGACTCCAGTCCAAAGTCCAATAAGGGTATAGTAATGTTAAATATGAACATTGTTGATGAACCAAGATTTAAATGGAGAGGAATGCATCTGGATGTTGGAAGACATTTTTTTGATGTATCATTTATAAAAAAATATATTGATTATATAGCGATGCATAAAATGAATATCTTCCATTGGCATCTAACTGAGGATCAAGGTTGGCGTGTTGAAATTGAATCATACCCAAAATTGACAGAAATTAGTGCTTATCGCGATGAAAGTTTAATTGGTCATTACAGAGATGAGCCTAGAAAGTATGATGGTAAGAAATATGGTGGTTATTATACAAAAGATGAAATGAAGGATATTGTTGATTACGCAAAAAAAAGATATATAACAGTAGTTCCTGAGATAGAAATGCCTGGCCACTCCAGAGCAGCTCTTGCTGCTTATCCTGAATTATCATGCACTGGAGGTCCTCATACCGTAGCAAAGCTTTGGGGAGTTCATAAAGAAGTTTTCTGTTCAGGAAAGGAGTCTACTTTTGAATTTCTTGAATCAGTTTTAATGGAAGTATCAGAGATTTTCCCAGGCGAATATATACATATTGGTGGAGATGAGTGCCCCAAAGACCGTTGGAAAAATCACGACTTAGATCAGGATAGGATGAGGGAAGAGCGCTTATCAAATGAAAATGAATTGCAAAGTTATTTTATAAAGAGAATAGAGGGTATATTAAATAGTTTGGGTAAGCGTCTAATTGGTTGGGATGAAATCCTTGAGGGCGGATTGGCGCCAGGAGCGATTGTGCAATCTTGGCGTGGAATGGAAGGTGGAATAGCGGCAGCGAATGCAGGACATGAAGTAATTATGTCACCGACTTCTCATGCATATTTTGATTACTATCAATCGAAAGATAAAGATAACGAGCCTCTCGCAATTGGAGGATATTTGCCTTTAGAAAAAGTTTATCAATTCGAACCAGTACCTGAGGAAATTGATAAAGATAAAGTACATTTAATACTAGGTGGACAAGGAAATCTTTGGACGGAATATATTTCTACTAATGAAAAAGCAGAGTATATGGCTCTACCAAGAATGAGTGCTATGGCTGAAGTTCTTTGGTCGCCTCGACATCTACTAAATTATAGAAGTTTTAATAAAAGAATGAAATGGCAATATCTACGATTAGATAGAATGAATACAAATTATAGAAAAACTAAATAAACATTTTTCCTTCTTTTAACTTTTCCAGCTTTTGACATTGCGAAAAACACTTTCGTATAAAATAGTAACAATAATATTCACAATTACTGAAAACGCAATAAACCAAGTCCAGGGTAATTCTATAGATTTTAAATAAAAAACTATAAGAAAACTAAAAATCAAGCCACAGATAAGACTACTATTGTGAAAATTAGTCTTAAAACGACTTAACAAAAATAATCCGAGCAATCCTCCATAAGTAAATGAAGCAATTTGAAGCCCAACTATAACAATAGCAGAATCACTTTCATCAAATAATAAAGCTATTAAGATTAGTACTAATCCACAAATAAAGCCCACTAACTGAGATTTCTTTATTGATTTATTGCCCCCCATCCAATCAGTTATTATTGATGATGATAAAGAATTAATTGAAGAGCTTAAAGTTGACATTGCGGCTGATAATACACCAGCAAGAAGAATACCTTTGATTCCAATTGGCAAGTAGTTAATGATAAAAGTTGTGAATTCTCTATCATTATCTAACTGCGCACCTTCCATCAAAATATAAATTAAAGAACCTGCAATAAGAAAAATTAAAAATTGAACAAATACCACAATACCACTTCCAATCATGGCTTTTTGCGCAGATTTTAGATTTTTTGTTCCCAATACTCGCTGTACCATCATATAGTCAACACCATGAGATGAAAAAGACAGCAAGATTCCACCAATAATCGCACTTAATGCAAAAAAAGGATCTTTAAAAAAATTACCTTCAAAATTAAATATCGAAAGTTTTGAACCTTCAGACAATTGCATTATCAATGATGATATTGGTTGATTTAAATAATTCCAAATGATAATAATAGACAGAACGCCACCAACAAGATATAACATAAACTGTACACTATCTACCCATACTACTGTTCTTATACCTCCATTTAATGTATAAATCAGTGTAACTAAACCAATAATTAATACAGAAAATGGTAATGACCACCCAGTAATTAATTGAACTATTACAGCAGTTGCAAGAAAACGAACGCCATCAGCTAAAATCCGAGTTATTAAGAATATGCTTGAGGCAACTTTTTGAATATCTTTTCCAAATTTCTTCCCTAATATTTCATAAATAGATGAAATACCATATTTGAAATATTGGGGCAACAAAAAAATACTAACACATATTCTTCCAATTATATAACCTATTGACAACTGTAGAAAAGTCCAGTCACCCCTATATGCTAAACCTGGAACACTAATAAAAGTAAGGACTGATGTTTCAGTGGCTACTATTGATAACATTGCAACTGGCCACGGCAAAGTTCTTCCAGCTAGAAAATAATCATCTGATGATAGATTAAATTTGCTTTGCCAAATACCATAAGTCGAAAATCCACCAAGGAATAAACATATGATTAATAAATCGATCCAATGCAAGAAACTAACTTTCTATTGGATTAAATGAAAAAATCAACACCCCGTCAAACCTTGGCCCGTCATCTAAAAAATAATATTTCATAAAATCCATATTGACTGTTTTGCCAAATTCTGACGAAGCATGTACAATGTTTTTATTATCAATGATCATACCTTCATGCGCGACAACTAAACCCATTTTAAAATAAGTTTTTTTTACAAAAGCTACTCCTGCAATTTGGGGAAGTTTATCCAGCAAATCTTCTCCAACAAATTTATTTGGAATAAATTGGATTGTTGTTGGCTTTTGCCAACCTAACTTTAAGAACTCATCTCCGTCTTCTTTTTTATTCAAAGTAAGATTAATTGTTACTAATTCTTGGTTAGATACTAAAGAAGAAGTGATGTTTTTAGTTGAAGGGTTATCTTGAATCCTATCTGTAGTAAAGTGCCAACGACTTTTATAAGTAGGAATTGAAGTTTGATCATCATTTCGTTTATAATGGATATCAATCAAGGTCTTTCTGGCCTCCTGCCAACTAGAACTTTGCACGCTTGCAAGACTAGTCAGTATATGTACCGTACAATCTGAGACATCAAGACGAAAAATCGGGTCTTTATCTTCTCCAGATTCTTCACCCAAGCAAAATAACTCATATGGCTTTCCCACCTGCCATAGTGCAAATGCTTTAAGTCGATCATGAAAGTCTGGAAATTTTTTATGAAACTGAGGAAGTATATCAGAAACCTGTTCTTCATTTAATTTCCAAGGCTTAGGTAAAGAATCAATCCAATTTGATGAATTTGTACATCCAAAAAGAATCAACAATAAACCGATTTCTATTTTAATTTTTTTCAATTTGCTTGCCATCTTTCACGCCATTCCAAATTATTATTTTTTTTGTTAATGCCAAGAGATTCATAGATAGAAGAATGGATTTTTTGACGCCAATCATAATATTTAGGATCTTTATACATACGATTAGGATGGACTGCATTTGTTAATAGAATTACAAATAATTGATTATCTGGATCAATCCATAGTGAAGTTCCAGTAAATCCAGTGTGGCCAAAACTTGATTCTGACAAATACACTCCCCCAGATGCTTTTCCAGATGGTGTATCCCAACCCAAAGCTCTTGAACTACCTTCTATCAAATTAGCTCTTTTAGTAAAGTCCTTTATCGTTTCAGATTGAAAGATTCGTTTCCATCCATATATTCCACCATTAAGCATCATTTGTGAAAATATTGCTAGGTCACTAGCTGTAGAGAAAAGTCCCGCGTGCCCTGCAACACCTCCGATACTGTAAGCATTTTCATCATGCACATAACCTTTTATAAGCTCACCATATAATTCACTAAACTCAGTTGGAATCACTCTTTTATTTCTTTCATTCGGCGGATTATAAAAACTAGATTTCATACCTAAAGGTTCAAAAATGGCTGAATCAACAAACGTATCTAATGATTTTTGAGATACAGATTCAATTATTTTACCTAAAACTATCAAACCAACATCGGAATAGATTGCCTTTTCATTTAATCCAATTTCAGGTTCGGTATTCATAATTGAATCAAGCCTTGCTTGAAAATTGTCATCCATTAAAAAGTATTTCTTAAATGGTGGTAGGCCTGAAGTGTGGGTCATTAGATGACGTATGGTTATTTTTGATTTGTGATCGAAAAACTCTTTTTGTTTTCCTTTAAACAAAGGTAAATAAGTTATCACCTTATCTTCCAAAGATATTTTATCAGCCTCAACCAATTTCATTACTGCTGAGGTTGTTGCTATAACTTTAGTTATAGATGCAAGATCAAATATACTCCCCCTCATTACTGGCGTTTGCTTATCATAAGTATGATAACCAAACGCATTATGTAAAAATATCTGTCCATCTTTTGCTGCGAGCACAACACCGCCAGGAAATCCAGAATCAGAAACAGCCTCTATTAATAAATCATCTACTTTATCAGTATTTACTGATATTTCTTCAGGTCGAATTCGTTTTAATTCTTTACCAGGCAACCATTTCTCCTCTCTTTGAGGCCATTTGTTTGATTTTATTTTAATACCATCACCTATCTTTGCAATGCCAGGTATTGTTACTGGAAGAATTCCATTTATATCAGATTCACCCATCAAAGCACTTAAAAGTGCTTGTTGCATAACATCGCTGCCTTTATAGGCACAAATATATACCGGTGCACTAGGGAAATCTTGAATCAAATAAGGGCTTCCAAAACTTGTTATAATTACATTATTGCTCTTCTGAACCAAACGATTAATAAAGTTTGCTTCAATATTTGGTAAAAATATATTGTCCTTCCACTCAACGGGATTTGCATAAGCATTTAATAAAACCAATGCATCTTTTGGGATTTGATCTAGAATATAATTTGCAATAATTAGACTGTCAGATTTATCAATCTGAAATGAATTTACTTTAATACCATGCTCACGAAGTTTCATTGTTACATTGCTTTCATTATGATTATTCGGCCCATCGTATAAATCAACAACATAAAACTCCTCTGATGGATCTGGCTGTAAAGGCAGTAGCATATTATCATTTTTAACTAACGTTATAGAATTTTTAGCTATTTCATCGGCTGTGGTAAAATTAGATTTACTACCAATAGTATTGTGGGTTTCATCCATTGTTATCACATTATTTTTATGCAAACCCAGACGTTCCTTCATCTTCAAAACTTTCAATGCGGACTCATTAATACGCTCCTCAGTAATTATGCCATCGTTTACTGCCCCCTCAACAACATCGATTGATTTTTTCATTTGATTATTTTGAATAATAATGTCTGATCCAGCTTTGATTGTTTCAATTAAAGCATAAGAGTCAGAATATTTTTTTACGATTCCACCCATATCCATTGCGTCTGTAATTATTGCTCCATGAAATTTCATCTTTGATCGCAATATATCTTGAATCCAAAATTTTGATAGAGTTGCAGGATCATCAGGATTTAATTGAAAATCTGGAGCATTTACATGAGCAACCATAATTGCATCAACACCCGAATCAATTGCATTTTTAAATGGAGGTAGCTCAATATTCCATAATCGAGATGAATCACTTGGGATCTGAGCAAGCGCCGAGTGAGAATCAGTTTCGGTGTCACCATGACCCGGGAAATGCTTAGCAGTAGCCAACATACCATGATCATGAAGTCCCCGAATAAATTCTTTTGAATATCGATTAACAGAATCAGGGTTTTCGCCAAAAGATCGAGTATTAATTATTGGATTCTTTGGATTATTATTTACATCAACTACTGGAGCTAGGTTAAAATGTATACCCACAGCACGGCTTTCTTGTGCTGATATTCTACCTGCCTCATAAGCAAATTTTGGATTCCCAGTAGCTGCAATTGCCATCATAGGAGGCAATGTAACTGCACCAGGGTATCGACGTCCTAATCCCGATTCTATATCTGCTTCAACCAAAATTGGAACTTTAGATTGGTGTTGTATCTCATTTAACATGGTTAACGAGCTCCCTGTTTCACCAAACCAAATGTGTAGAATTCCAATCCCATCTGTAGAAATAAGTTCTTTAATCTCTTTCCATTCATCGCTATTATA
>ENA-UPTF01001714-UPTF01001714.1-marine-metagenome-genome-assembly--contig:-NODE-1714-length-13513-cov-1.721122_pt1 | contig 13513 bp, 15 predicted proteins | sample MGYA00238166_ERZ767019 | MGnify/ENA primary metagenome ERZ767019 (study PRJEB28930, sample SAMN06266391) | marine metagenome | isolation source: Sea water from 250 m depth | place: Atlantic Ocean...
ATGGAGGACCATGTTTGTTGAACCTGATACGGACAGCGCAACACGAATGGCATTTTCAAATGCCTCTGCCGTCATGATATCTGAAGGAAGAATATTCTTCTCCAATAATTTCATGATCTGCATTCCGGTCCGTTTTGCCGCCCGGACTTGAAAATTGCTTCCCGCCGGAAGGGTCCCTGATCCCGGGAGAGCCATCCCTAGAGCTTCACTATAAATCCCTGCTGTATTTCCAGAAGTTGCCGTGTCACATGCACCGGAAAACGGAAACAAATTTTCCTCGTAGTCTGCCAGAATATCGTCTGTAATTAACCCACGTTCAACTTCGCCAATGCCATCATAAACGGTTTCAAGAAAAACTTTTTTCCCGTCTGCAACACCATATTTAGTGGGTCCGCCATATAATAAAATGGTCGGAATATTTAACCGCGCAGCCGCCATCAGCATACCGGGCAACACCTTGTCCCCTGAAGCAATTAATACCAAAGCGTCAAATCCATGCCCCAAAACCATGAGTTCAACTAAATCCGCAACGATATCCCGACTGGGCAACACATAACGCATACTAGATGCCGCAAACGCCTCACTATCTGTAACGTGGAACGCGTTAAATTCACACGGTGTACCACCCGCCATTCTAACGCCTGCCTTGACGGCATCTCCTATTTGACGCAAGTGAACATTCTCCGGTGAAAAATCCTGATAGGTATTAGCGACAGCAATTAATGGGCGCTGGAGTTCCTCATCAGTTAAACCCGCTCCCTTTATCCAAGCCCGTTGGAGACTGCGTGTACGACCTATATATTGCTCTTTACTTCTCATGTTCATTTTTCAGGTCTCTCTCGAAATTAAAACTATTTGGGAAAAAATAGGATCATCAAAATTTACTGTTCTGAATGAAGATTATTTTGGGCTACACCAAACAATTCCTCAGCTAGTTGAACCTTATCCACCTTTGGTTTAATCCCGAGAAGCCTTGCGGGATTCTTGATGGCCATGGTGGCGATATCCTCCAGAGAAATTCCTTTCTCATGTAGAACCTGAGCAAACATTCGAAACATGTCAGGTGTTTTGGGGCTAAACGGCTGGCCGGAATCTGTAGCGATTATCGACCTGTCGGCACCAACTGCATCTATCGCATCCTTCATTTGGTCCGAAGTTACACTTTGGAACATGGGCATACAGTTTACAGCACAGTACTCCATCAGACAGTTCTGACTGGCCAATTCAATCTGGCTTTTAATTGACAAATTAGGACATTGCATCTCCGGATGTGTAACAATAATCTTTTTTAGTCCCTTGCCTACAGCATAGTCTACAACTGAAAAGATTTCCTTTTCACTTAAATGCCCGGTCGCAAGAATAGCATCAAAATCCACTATTAGATCAATAACGCTCTTTGCATCCGCAGAGAGGCCTTTACCACTGATCACCGTGTAGGGTTTGAATAATTCTCGTGACGACTTATTCTTATAGCTACCAGAACCAATATTGCCGAAGGCACCGGCCTCTCCGAAAATGCGCACGTGATTCTCTGCATCAATTGTAGGCATCCAAACCATTTTTGCATTCTGTTTTAAGGCCTGCTCAACTGCGGCTGGATTAACGCCACCAACACCTCTATTGAGCGCAATGCCAGCAAACAGATCAAAACCCGGAATTTCTTTCCTAGCATGATAGACTTTGGTAATGGTGGATTCAAAATGGCTTTTTACAATGATCGCAGCCATTTTTGACTCCCTACACCACCTAGCCACGTCTATTGTATCACCAATCCGCTGGAATGGCGCCGGTCCAGTATGCACGTGAGTATCTATAAATCCTTCAACTGAAATTATGGTCATGATCAATCCTTCAGCCGAACCAAAAATAACGCTTTAAATAAACGGCCTGTTTTATTATCGATAATCACCAGATATATGACAACTCAAAGGTTAATGCATATCAACAAGCGACTATGTTAAATCATGTTACAATAGGCGTGACCGACTTGGATCGGGCTACTCAGTTTTATGACGAGCTTCTTGGTGTTATAGGAGCTAAGGAACTGTGGTCCACTCCGGGAATGCGCATGTATGGTAGCAGTCCCAACTTACCCAAAGTAGCGGTTTGCACGCCTTTTAATGGTCAACCTCAAAATCCAGGAAATGGCACCATGATTGCGTTTAAAGGTGGCTCAAAAGAAGGAGTTGATCAACTTTATGCCAAAGCCATAGAACTTGGGGCAACTGATGAGGGCAAGCCTGGGGAACGACAACACCACAGTCAATACTATGCTGCATATATCAGAGATTTAGATGGAAATAAGCTGTGTTTTATACACGCTTAAATGGAAAACGCTGAAGTCTGAAAAGTTTGTAACCAGGGCACCTCTAGTAGCAAATAAATACTGCATTTTACAACTTCGAACAAAGGGAAAGGCATGCCAGAGAACAGTGTTTATCAAAATCGATCGGTTAAATGGATTGAGAAGTTGGGTCTCTTTGTCGAAAGCCGTTTAGCGCAGAATTGGATCACCGCACTGATAGTTCTAAATGCTGCAACATTAGGCCTCGAAACCGAGAAAAGTTTTATTCAAGGCTATGAAAAATTATTGTCTATAATAGACTCTCTGATTTTGGCAATTTTTACGATAGAAATTCTTATCAAAATCTTATACCGACGGTTTTCTTTTTTTAAAAATGGCTGGAATATATTTGACTTCGTAATCATAGGCATTGCCCTTATCCCGAGTTCAGGCCCTCTTTCCGTTCTTAGAACGCTACGTATCTTTAGGGCGATGCGTCTTCTTTCGGTAGTCCCGTCCATGCGAAAGGTTACACAGGCTCTATTTGTAGCAATACCTGGTATCTTGTCTGTTGGTTCTATTATTATTTTAATTTTTTATGTTAGTGCCGTTTTAAGTACAAATTTTTTTGGAAATGAATTTGAACAGTGGTTCGGAAATATTGGCCGATCAATGTTCACGTTGTTCCAAATCATGACTTTAGAAAGTTGGTCAATGGGTATTGTGCGACCTATCATGGATAGTTTTAGCTGGGCCTGGGTATTTTTTGTGCCGTTTATCTTGGTCACGAGCTTTGCCGTACTTAACTTGTTCATCGGCATAATCGTCGATGCAATGCAAACGCAGAGCCTAAAAGATAATGTAAATGATGCAATTGAATTGGGTGAAGGTTCTGTTCAGTCTAAAGAAATTCGCGCGGATATTTCTCAACTCCGTCAAGAAGTGAAGGAATTAACCAAACTTTTAAAATCACAAACCAGTTAAGTATGTTCAAAAATACTTTTTCAAAAGAACATACAAAGTGGGAATTATTATTAACTTTGCCTGCAGCATGATAATAATGAGGATACATTGTTCACTGGAACAACCGGGTTAACTAAAACTCTTTCGAGAGGTTCTTATGGTATTAAGTCAGGATAATAAAAAAGCGAAGGCTGTCGGCATAAATCATATTGCCCTCGAAGTTGGAGATATTGATAAAGCGCTAGATTTTTACAGTAGCTTCATTGACTTTGAAATCAGTAGACGTAGCGAAACTGCTGCTTTCGTCTATTTCGGAGACCAATTTATCAACTTTATATTAGGCCGCAATCAGGCCCCTGACGAGCGTCGCCACTTTGGAATAGCTGTAGATGATAAAGAATTAGCGCGCGAAACGCTTGAGAATATGGGAATTAAATTCTTGGATGGTCAGTTCTTGGATTTCCTGGACCCTTGGGGTAACCGAGTAGAAATTACGACATACACCAATATCCAGTTCACTAAGGCCGATCACGTTTTGAAAGGCATGGGTCTTGAACATTTGTCCAAAACTGAAGATGCCATTGCGGAGTTGAGAAAGAAGGATATGGCGCCTTGATCAGCAAATCCGATGATGTGAAACAACTATTTCACCAGAAACTTCAGTAACATGTGCTCACAATTTGATGCAGCGGAACGCGAAGACGTTATTGAACGTTGGGGTATAATCCCTCAATCAAATGTACTTGGCTCTGCAAAATGGGGAACTATTTACCCAAAATATGATACGCTTTTAATTATCCACGATAGCGAGCCAATGGTTCGGCGTTGGGGGTTAACACCTGAATGGTCAAAGCGACCCTTGATTAATGCGAAGTCCGAAGAAGTTCACAGGAAGAAAACTTTTATTCCCCTCTTACAAAGCCGATGTATAATACCTGCAGCCTCATACTATGAGTGGCAACGCAAAAACGATTCAAAAATCAGGACCAGAATTTTTGGTCAATCTATGTTTTCTATTGCGGGCCTATATACTAAGGATCATTACGTGATGTTCACGTGTGCACCTGCCGAGAGAATAGCGCATATTCATCATCGAATGCCTGTAATCCTCGATGATCAATCAATTGATGACTGGCTGAATCCGTATAACGAATTTTCGGATATAAAAACGTTACTTCGACCTTTCGGCGGCCTTCTTGAATGGGATCAAACGGTGTGATGAAAATAATTTTACTGCATTGATGTAAAACGCCTCAGTTCCCCGACGTTTGTCAAAAAACAACAATCTGCTGTTTAACTTTGTTCCGCAATAAATACCGGAATTTTACGAGAGGTCTTTCCTTGATATTCGTTATAGGGCGGAAAGGCTTTGGCACCGGCATCCCACAAATGCTGACGTTCTTTTTCGTCTGTAACTTCTCGAACTCGCATTTTGAACACCTCTGTTCTATCGCGAATTTCTACATCTGGATTTGCTCTAAGATTATATACCCATACCGGATTTTTTGGGCGCCCCCCATAGGAACCGATCAACACATAACTGTTCTCCACCTTAACCCGCATCACTGGTATTTTTCGGAGTGCACCAGATTTGTTCCCAACATGAGTAATAATTATGCAAGGCAAACCCGTATCTCTCAACGTCGTACCTTCAGTGCCTCCGCTAGCTTCATACAATTCTACTTGATCACGCACCCAATCTAACGCAGGCGGAATATATTCGGCCATGTTTGTCCCTACCCTAATAAAAATAAAAAAACAGTCGCAATCGGAAATCTAAACTACCTAATCAGGTTTTACCAATGGAAATAAGTAAATTTGGGGCGGTCCAACACGTGAATTTGACACAATTCACTACCTAACTTCATTTCACCTCTAGTTCCTGCTACAATATTAAGAAGATAAAACTGCATACTTTGACTAACACTGGATAGTTGTTCTTTCATTTCCTTCTCTAAATGCCAAGTTGGTCCTAGCGAGGGAGACAGACAATAGAGAACCTTGGAGACGTTATTGATCTTGATGCCTGCCCGCTTGGCAATAAACAATTTGTCGCATCCTGTAAAAAGACACTCGCTGAAGATGGGGTATTGACCTTACCAGGTTTTTTGCGCGCCGAAGCGATTGAGACACTTGTAACCGAGGCTGAAACCCAGAAGCATAATGCCTATTTCACGGCATCAACACATAATGTGTATCTCTCTGAACCCCGACCCGAACTTGGTGAGGGCCATATCTATAACCGGCAGCTTACTTCCTCAAAAGGATGCATTACTACCGATCAAGTACCGGTCGCCTCGGGCCTTCGCACTATCTATGACTCCTCACTATTTAGGCAGTTCGTTGCCCAAATAGTCGGTCAATCGGGACTATATGAATATGCCGATCCACTAGCGTCAATTAATGTTCATTTTGCCAGCGAGGGTCAAGAACTTAACTGGCATTTTGACAATTCGGATTTTGCGATCACACTGTTGTTACAGGCACCTCTGGATGGCGGTCATTTTGAATATGTACGCGACCTGCGCAATGCCGAAGGTGACGATATGAATTTTGCGGGCGTTACAGCCATTCTGGATGGTAAGACGCAACCGTCCGTGCTCTCAATGGAACCTGGAACGCTCGTGTTATTCCGTGGTCGCAATTCAATACACCGGGTAACACCAACTATTGGTGATCAAACACGTATATTGGTAGTATTAGCCTACAACGCGGCGCCAGGGATCGCCCTTTCTGAGTCCGCCCGCATGACGTTTTTCGGCAGACTGGGCTAGGCCTTCATATAGAGAGACTTGTGTCTAGTGCCGGTGAATAATTCGTGAATATTTACTCTTCGAACAACTTATACAACACCGGACTGTATTTCTTACCATAGCCTGCGGCTTCGACCTCCTTTAAACGCTTATCCACAAGTCGGGCGCCTTCTGCACTCACATCAGTTTCCTCGGCCAGACGCAAGGCATAGCTCATATCCTTAATCGAATAGGTAACCGGGAAGACCCCCTCCGGAAAGTCGCCTTTGGCCATGTACTGCATGCCATGCTTCCGTAGTGAGAAACTATCAGCAGAACCGCGCGACAAAGTTTTAAACAATAACTCGCCATCCACGCCTGCACGTGTCCCTATAGCCAGAGCTTCCGCCAATGCCGAGACATTCATCACTAATATCATGTTGTTCATCAACTTCACTACCTGCCCCGTACCAACGCCACCACAAAGAGTGATATCCGTACCCATCGTTTCCAGTATCGGTTTAATCCGCTCAAAAATCTCAGTCGTAGCACCAACCATAATGCTAAGCGTGCCATCCTCCGCTGCAGACACGCCCCGCGCGACTGGCGCATCGGCATAATCTACCGATTTTTCTGCAAAGAGTTTTACCATTTCACGTTCGACATTTGCTGTTGCCGTGGTCATATCGATAATCGTTTGCCCAGGCCGGACAAACTCCAAAATACCACCCTCTTGGGTACACACTGCGCGAACTTGCGGTTCACCTGGCAGGCACATCAAAATGATATCTGCCTTATTAACCAAAGCCTCAATGCTGGGTGCAGCTTCAACCCTGACATCACTAAGCGCGGCAACTTTGTTCATTTCCACATCAAATGCGATCACGGGTATGGGGATCTTCTTCGCAAGGTTACGACACATGCGCCCTCCCATGATGCCCGTCCCAATAAAACCGATTTGTTTTTGGCCCACCATGGTCGACTCTCCCATTATAAAGTAATTCCCTGTTCACAATGCTGACCGGAATTGTAAATTCTCTCATATTAAAAATAGATACTAACCTGCCTAGCAGACTGGACCACTCTAATAATTTCTATTAAATGCATATCAAACCGGAATATATAAAATGGTCGAGAATTTTTTGGGCACAGAATCAAGCCCTTATCTTTTGCAACACAAGGACAACCCTGTAAATTGGTACCCTTGGGGGGAAAAAGCTTTTTCTGAAGCTCTCAAAAGAGATAAACCTCTTTTTTTATCAATAGGTTACGCCTCCTGCCATTGGTGCCACGTCATGGCCCACGAAAGCTTTGAATCGCCTGATATCGCAAGCTTGATGAACGAATTTTTCATCAACATCAAAGTCGACAGGGAAGAAATGCCGGAAGTTGATGCTATCTACATGAACGCCATAATACTAATGGGCCAGCATGGAGGGTGGCCATTGTCGGTTTTTCTTACCCCATCGGGAGAACCCTACTGGGGAGGAACCTATTTTCCTCCCATGCCCCGTCATGGACAACCAGGTTTCCCTGACGTCCTTCGTGCCATGTCTGACGTATATTACAAACAGAAAGATAAAATGGACCAAAATATTGGTGCTATCAGCAATGCTCTCGCCGACGCATCAAAAGTACCTAAAAAAGCAAGTTCAGGACTAAATTCGCCAAAACAGTTAAACGAGATAGCCGTAAATGCCGTACGCATGATAGATCCCGTTCGAGGGGGCATTTCTGGAGCACCTAAATTTCCTCAACCCACTTTCCAATTTTTTATGTGGAGAGCTTACCGAAGGACAAGGACGGAGGAGTTTAAAAACGCTGTTCTGACATCCGTTAGAAATATGTGCCAGGGAGGTATCTATGATCATCTGGGTGGTGGATTTGCCAGATACTCTACCGATGAGAATTGGTTGGTCCCCCATTTCGAAAAAATGCTCTACGATAACGCCCAACTCATAGAACTGATGTCACTACTGTGGCAAGAAACTGGTGACCCGCTTTTAAAGGTTCGTGTAACCGAAACAATAGACTGGTGTGTGAGAGATCTTCGCCAAGAGGGGGGAGGATTTGCGGGAACCATGGACGCAGATAGCGAGGGAATAGAAGGAAAGTTTTACGTCTGGTCCGAGGAAGAAATAGATTCACTCCTAGAGGATAAATCCAGTTATTTTAAGCGCGTTTATGGGGTAACTAAGCTTGGTAACTGGGATGGCACGACAATCCTCAACCGATCAACAGACTTGTCACTTGGCAGTGTTAATGATGAAGCCATCTTGTCAGAATGCCGGGCAATTCTCCTAGCAGTCCGCAACAAAAGGGTGTGGCCCGATCTAGATGATAAAATTCTGGCTGACTGGAATGGTTTAATGATATGCGCTCTCGCCATTGCCTCACAGACTTTTGGAGAAAAATTGTGGCTCAGTACGTCCATAGAGGCGTATGAATTTATAAGGCGCGAAATGATGTCCGGCGAACAGCTTTTACATTCCTGGCGGCAAGGGTCCAGCAAAGGTAACGATGTCCTAGACGACTACGCTCAAATGTTACGGGGATCCCTACTCCTTTACCAAATTACTGGTGAAGAATACTACTTAGACCATTCTCTTTCCTGGCTTAAACAGGTAAATGATCATTTCTGGGACGAAGACGGTGGCAGCTATTTTTTCTCTCCTGAAGATGCCAACCACCTTATTGCTCGGACACGAAATGCCTTCGATAATGCGACACCCGCCGGTAATGGTACGATGATAGAAAATCTGGCAACACTCTATTACTTGACTGGGAACGAAATTTATCGTGACCAAGCAGATTTAATCGTCGATGTATTCGCCCGCAAACCGTCCACCGAATATATCAATATGACTAGCATTTTAAACGGTTTTGAGAGGCTAACAAAAACAACCCAAGTGGTAATCATTGGTGAACCAGATGCTCCGGAAACAAGCATGATGAAGGCCATAGCCTCCTCAACCGGTCACCTTGACCTAGTGCTAAGTGTGATACAACCGGGTTACAAATTGCCCACTAAACACCCAGCAACCGGCAAAGCGCAAATTGATAGCCAGACCACCGCTTATGTTTGTATAGGAAACGTATGTGGGCCTCCAATAACAGCGCCCAAGGAGTTAAAACACACCCTAGCTGAAGCGTAAACTAATTCTATAGTAGAGTTCGCAAAGCTTTGCTTGGTGAGCAAAATTTTCGATAAAATTACACTTGGTAAGACACAAAACTGTGACCAGAGAAAATCACAATAATATAGAACAACGAGTTGCAGGAACTTACACAATGTTAATCCTGGCCGCATTAATTTTTGCCTCCAATCACGTGATCAGTCGTCACCTTAATGACGTTTTGCCGCCTTTTGGTACCGCTTTTTGGCGCTTCGCAATTGGTGCTCTGATAATGCTGCCAATTGCCGGTCGTAGTTTCTATCAAAATTGGTCTGTGATTAGGCAGAACTTGTGGTTCTTCGTCTTTATTTCAGTACTATTTGTGCCCCTCGCGAATGGAATTATCTACCTATCATACCAATGGACCACTGCCACTAATGGGGGCGTTGTCTCAACCGTACAGCCCGCACTAACGGTGGCGCTGTCAGCACTACTGTTTCGCGATTTGATCAACCGAAAACAAGCTGCAGGACTGGTTTTCGCAACCATCGGCGTCCTAGTGATCATCTCGCGGGGCGACATAGGTAATTTACTGCGTTTGGAATTCAATATTGGTGACCTCACACTGGTTGTCGCAATGTTTGCTGGAGCACTATACAATGTGTTACTGCGCAAGGTGCCAACTGAAATCGATGTACCTTTGTTATTATTGATCATTCAATTATTTGGTGTAATCACAACCTTGCCGATTTACCTGACTGAAACACTCCTATTCCGACCAGTCCCTCTCACCTCTGAAACAGTAATTGCGCTCATATGGTTAGGTGTCGCTGTGACAACGATAGCGGTCGGATTCCACAATGCCGTTATCCGAAAGCTGGGAGCCAACAAAGCCAGCATGAGTAATTACATTCGAGCGGTCTTCACAGCAATCATAGCAATCCTATTTCTTGGCGAAAGCTTTGAGTATTATCATGCCACTGCGTTAGTCCTCGTCATTGCAGGTGTCTGGCTGCTCAGCGTGGAACGTTCAAATGGGCATGAAACTCTGTTTAAGAGGTTGTGAAAATTTACCATTTATCTTTAGGAAGACCATTGGCTTAAATTGAACTCAGGTACCCGACACCTTCTTGAGCGAAGGTTTAGCCCTGCTAAGAGAGTTGCGTCTATTCCAGTATTTATCTCTTTAGAAGTTAATGCTTGCCAACAATTGTTAAGATGGCAGTTTATATCCTAACAGACTATTTGGGAGTTTTATATGCGCGTCTACTTGATGGTCCGCCCCCGACTATTAAAAGATTTCCCTGAGCAGGCGAAGAGAGCAGAAGATCTGGGGTACGACGGCATCACGATGCTGGAACTTACCGTTCCCCCGACACTTTCGGCGACCGCATCAGCAATTAACACATCTCAGATCGATTTGCTGACTGGAATCTTTGTCGCATTCCCACGCAGTCCAATGGCTACTGCTTACGACGCCTGGGCAATCCAATCTCTCTCGAATGGTCGATTTCAACTTGGTTTAGGGGCCCAGACAAAATCTCATTTGACACGAAGATGGAGTATCGAACAGGTCCCCCCAGTCCCACGCATGCGCGAGTATGTGGAATCCTTGCGCGCCATATGGGACTGCTGGCAGAATGGAACGCGCCTCGCCTATGAGGGTGATCACTACCAATTCTCTCTGATGATCCCTTACTATAATCCCGGCCCGATCGATAGCCCGCATATCCCAATTTATTTAGCCGCTATCAATAAATTTATGTGTAGACTTACAGGCGAGGTGGCGGACGGACATATTCCGGGTGATCCTGTTACCTACAAATGGTTCTGCGAAATGATGCTACCCAACCTGGAAATTGGCGCTAAAAGATCGGGACGGACTTTGAAGGATATTGATTTGGGTGGGCATGGTTTCATCGGTTGCGGGAAAACAGCCAAGAGCCTCGCATCAATAAGGAAAAAGCTTCGTGTACGGATAGCACTCTATGCATCAACGCCGGAATATAGGCCAATGCTCGAAATGCACGGTTGGGAAGATTTATTTTCGCCACTCATCGATTTAGCCCGCCAGGATAAATGGGAAGAAATGGGTAACCTAGTGACAGATGAAATGTTGGATGAATACGCGGTCGTTGGAACTCCCGAAGAGATCCCGCAAAAACTTAAGGCGCGTTTTGGAGGGATAACACAACGCATCCAATTGGATGACGAGTGGTTTGAAGAAATGTCCGAGAACGATATCAAGAATTTGGTCAAGGCAGTTCAAGAAATCTAATTATTGGAGCACACCTTTGAATTTTAAACCTGCCGCCGGAAGACTCGAGGCGTCCCGTGTTAAGAGCTGCTATGAAGCAGGCTACTGGCTCGATGAGGTCGCAGGAGACTATTTGCAGAAACACGCAAAAGAACGACCAGATGCCATCGCGGTCGTCGACGGTAACCAACGGATTACCTGGGTCGAACTCTATAAGTTATGTGTCCGGTTTGCCTTACATTTGAAGCAAATAGGCATCGAGCCGGGCGATGTCGTTGCACTCCAGTTGCCCAACTGGTTTGAGTACATCATCTGCTATCACGGAATCCAGCTCGCGGGCGGTATCATTGTTCAAATTGGAGCCGACTGGGGAAGTGCCGAAATGACCTACGGGTTCAACACTGGTCCAGCTAAAGCCGCAATAATTCCGGGAGCTTAGCGGGACCAAAATTACGCAGCTACCCTTCAAACCTTAAGATCAAAGCTTCCACGCTTGGAGCACGTGATAGTTGCGCGAGGTGAGGTGCCGGATCTCTACACTTCGCTCGACAAACTTTTAGCCGACCCGATTGAAGATCGTGTCACTGCGACAAATCTACAAGAATCCCAAATAAACCCTGACAAGATTATTAGGATCGTATTTACGTCCGGTACCACGGGTCTCCCGAAGGCTATCATGCATACTACCAATACACTTGCCCACTCCGGTCGCATAACACAAGCTGTCTTCAAGCATGATGCCAATGATGTTTTCCTCATATATTTACCTTATTCAACAAACTTCGGTTCAATCATGGGTTTACAGCTATCGGTTATGGTCGGCGCAACAACGGTGTTAATGGATCGGTTTTCTGCTACTAGGGCTTTGGAACTTATTGACCAGGAGCAGGTTACCTTTATCCCTGGAACACCCACGGCTTTTATTGCCCTTTCAAATAGTCCGGCACTTAAACAGGCTAAACTAGATTCTCTTCGCCTCCTCTTATCCGCGGGCGCAAGTTTTCCAGTTCAGTCAATCAAGGAGCTAAGGCAAAAATTTAATACCACCTTTATCGACTCATTTGGAATGAACGAATTTGGAATGGGGTTCTGGTGCCTCCCCGAAGACGATCCCAACGAGGTTGATGGGTCAATTGGCCAACCCATTTCTGGAGTTGAGGCACGAGTTGTCGACGTCAACGGCTGTATAGTTCCCAATGGTGAAACCGGTGAATTAGTAATCAAGAGCGCAGGCATGTGCGTCGGTTACCATAACAACGACGATGCTGCTTCATCTTGGGATGATGAAGGGTGGTTCCACTCAGGTGATTTAGCTATTTTGAATGATAGGGGATATTTTCGCATCGTAGGCCGGAGTAAGGACGTCATCATTCGGGGTGGCGCCACCGTATCACCGAGAGAGATCGAAGAAATCCTTATCCGTGACCCCCGAATTCGGGAGGTCACCATAATTGGTCTGCCGGATCAATTCTATGGCGAAATCATCTGCGCTTGTATAATACCAAAAACCGGAGAAATACCGACAACGCCCGAAATACAAGAATACCTAAAAACGCAAATTGCCCCGTATAAAATACCGTCACGTGTGGCAATCTTTACCGAATTTCCGCTGAATAGCATGGGCAAAGTACGTAAAGACGTACTCCGAGAGAAAGTTTTGGGATTTAGAGACACCCATGAGAAGAGTGATTCTTTAAAATAAATTATTGACGGAAACGCCCGGAGGCATACCCTCGAATGCAGTCAATGAAACCCAATTTTATTTTGTAATTTTTTTAGCAAGATCGCGAGCACGTTCCTTCGCTTTTTCAAGCTCGGGTTTTGCTTTTTCCCAATCCTCCTTCAATTGCTCTTTAGCTTTTTTAAGCTCAGGCTTTGCTTGCTCCCAGCCCTCCTTTGCCCTGGGCACAATGTCCTCCTTCACGACACTGGCAACTTTGGCTCGAAGCTCAGGATTATCTGCTAATTTTTGAATTGCCATACGCGCAAGTGTTTTGAACAACGCCATTATGTTTCTCCTATACTCCGCGAACTCTTAGAAGTTTGCCCAAGGTCTCAAAATAAACTCAACAAAATAAACAACTAAGCCTTTTCAATTCCCAACAAGCGCGCACCGTTACCGCCGCTGCATCGGTCACAAATTTCGTCTGAATCAAAGGGC
>ENA-UPTF01001717-UPTF01001717.1-marine-metagenome-genome-assembly--contig:-NODE-1717-length-13496-cov-1.453909_pt1 | contig 13496 bp, 10 predicted proteins | sample MGYA00238166_ERZ767019 | MGnify/ENA primary metagenome ERZ767019 (study PRJEB28930, sample SAMN06266391) | marine metagenome | isolation source: Sea water from 250 m depth | place: Atlantic Ocean...
GCGGGCTGCTAAACTATGGTCGCGATTATGTTATTAATTATATTGCCACGACCATTGAGTCCCGTCTGACGGGTGATGTCTTTGATAAGTTACTTGATCTACCAGCTCAAACCTTTCAGGTGAATAGCCCGATGGAAATGGAGGGCAAAGTGCAATCCGTACAATCTGTTCGCACTTTTTTCTCTCGGCAGATACTGACTAACCTATACGATGCCGCGGGTATTTTTGTTTTCGTTCCTATCCTATTTGGTTACAGCCCAATCTTAACGATGGTTGTTCTCGGGTTTGCCTCCCTGCAGGGCCTGATAGATCTGGCTTCCAAATACCGGCAGCGGGATCTCGCAAAATTGGTCGGCGAAGCTAATATGGATCGAATACGAACCTTGAGGGAGACTGTAGCCGGGATAGATAGCGTTAAAACACTATCTCAGGAGGCTATTCAACGGCGCGAATGGCGTTCCGCTGCTGCGGGTTCAATCCGCCGTAACTTTACAATGTTAACGACATCCAATATGACGAGTGCCATTAACGGTACTCTATCAAGTTTGATGACGGTAGCTATCGTTTTTACGGGTATCACCCTGGTGTTTGCCGGGTCGCTCTCTGCGGGAGCAATCATTTCATGTAACATGCTTGGTGGTAAAATAGTTTCTCCGATCAAGGGCCTAATTACTTTCTTTGCTGATACCCACATCATTACTGGCGCTATGGCACAAATTAGTTCTGTCTGGAATGCCAACCCCGAAAGGGTTGGTGGGGGTAGTCAACATGTAATCAAGGGTGATTACGGACTAAAAGATGTAACGGTTATGTTCGATGATCATGAAGCCCTTTCAAAGGTTAATATGAATATTCCGGCTAGGGGTAAGGTTGCCATCGTCGGGCCATCAGCGAGTGGTAAGTCGACCCTTCTCCGTTTGTTGCAGGGCTTGTTGAAGCCAAATGAAGGACTACTTGAGGTGGATGGCAGTAACTTAGCTAGTTTGGATCTATCCCACTATCGAAGTCAGGTTGCGCTAGTGGACTTGTATCCCACTTTTTTTGCCGGATCGATCGAGCAAAATATTCGCAGGGTTAGGCCTAATATAAGCCAAAGGGAATTTGAGGAAGTGTTAGAAAACTCGAGCCTTGGTATGCAAGCCAAAGACCTTCCCGATGGCCTTAGTACTGAAATAGACCAAAATGCCAGCAGTTTATCCCAAACCACTAAAATTGTCGTTGGCCTGGCCCGTGCTTTGGCGACGAGCCCGAACTTATTGATGTTGGATGAAACCTTCAACACCATGGACAAAAAGACCCAAGTTTATTTAAAAGAAAAAATTGATGCCATTGCAAATGGTCGTACTTTAATCGCGACTATTCACGATATGCGTTTTATTGATGATTTTGATTGGATTATTGTTCTCAATAAAGGGTCGGTCGTTGGTCAAGGTAAGCATGACGAATTGATGAAAAATTGCGCGCTTTATGGCGAAATGTGGGAACTGGAAGAGCAAATATCTGCCGGTTCGGACACTGAGAGAAAGGCCTAAAATAAAAGATATGGCTGCTGATAATTTTTATCCGAAAGGTGAATATATATTCCGTGAAGGGGAAAGCGCTGACTTTGCGTATGTTCTCAAGGCAGGAAGTGTCGAAATATTGAAGACGGGCATTGATGGAGAACTTATTCTTGCGACATTAGATGAACCTAACGCATTGTTTGGCGAAATGGCCCTCATAGATGGGGCGCCTAGAAGCGCTGGCGCTCGCGCCGCAACAGACGCTAACGTTGACGAGGTCCGACAAAACGATTTTCTTGCTTACGTCCAAAAGAACCCCACTGCTGCCATGAACATAATGAAGAAGCTCTCAACGGAGCTGAGAGAGGCCAATAAGGCAGCTTCTCAAGGTGGTGGTGGCGCAGGTGGGGATATTGATGGTATTGGCGAAATGGTATCGGACGAAATTCAAAAGCCTGAAGATATAGACGATACCGACGCGATCTACGACGCTCCTGCCTCTAGGCCGGTAATGCTTACCCTTGGGACTGTATTGATAGCTTTTGTAGTAGCGTTTGTATTTGCGTTCTCGCAGTCAGTCGATACGACGGTATCTGCACGAGGAAAATTTACGACGGAAGTACCTAACGTCGGTGTACAAGCAACGTCGAGCGCTACTGTACGAAAAGTATTTGTTAAGCGAGGTCAGCAAATTAAGAAGGGCCAACTCATTGTCCTCTTGGACAGTACCGTTGCGGCCGCAGACCTCAAGGGGAATACAGAGAAGCTTAATGCCGCAAGTGGTCGTCTGAAGCGACTTAAACTAGAGCAATCTCTCATTTTATCAGGAAAACGAATTCCAGCAGGTAGTGGACTTAATCCACTCGCATTGGATATTTTGAGTAAAAAGCTGGGACAATATCGTTCCAAGATCAGCTCATTCTCTTCAAAGCTTAGGAAAATTAGCAAGGAGATTGCCACTGCCAGGGGTGACGTTAAATCGGCTCAAAAAACAGTCGCTATTACAAAAAAACAATTTGAGCTAAAAAAGAAAATTGAAGACGCTAGAAAAAAACTTTACGACAGTAAGCATGGCGCCATGTTGACGTACCTTCAAGCTCAGGATGCAACTTTGGCTGCACGGCGAGCATACTTTGGGGCTGTTGATGCTGTCGAGAGCAAGAAAGCTGCTTTGTCTGCCAAGCTTTCTGATAGGGGTACTTTAAAGGCCGATAAGGGCGAATTTGTTGCCAAATGGTCCTCAGGGTTGGGCGAAAACCTTGCAAAAGAGCAGGAGGCCTTGATCCAACTCAAACAATCTGGGCTTAAATTTTCACAAAGTGTCGATAACGTAGAGGTTAGAGCACCAGCTGAAGGGATTGTCCTCGATGTTCCGGCAATTTCAGAAGGTTCCATTGTCAGGGAGGGAGATGTTCTGGTCACACTGGTTTTGTCTAATCAACCATTGGCCTTTGAAGTAGATGTTGATCCCAAAGATATCAGCGATGTCAAGTTGGATATCCCGGTCTCGGTAAAACTCGACGCTCTTCCCTTTCAGCAATACGGTGATTTAAAAGGTAGTCTTATATATATTTCTGATGATGTTTACACCGAATCATTATCGGGAGATAAGGGCTCTTTTTATCGTGGACGGGTAGATATTCCTGCAAAAGAGGTGGCTCTTTTACCCCCGGGATTCCAGCTGACGCCCGGGATGTTGGCAAGTGCCGATATGAAAGTCGGGGAGCGTCGCGTAATTACTTATGTTACACACCCGATCCTAAAGGGTTTTTCTTCGGCATTTAGTGAGCCTGATTAACCTGGTTGTTGAGTGATTTAAGATCGGGTAGAGATGTAATAGTAGCTCCATCTCAAAGTATAATCTTGTAAATCTATTATGACGATGATTTCCAAATTGTATTAGCGTACAGTTAAAATTGCTTGCTGATCATGTCGAACATTGTATTCCCAAATTGGCTGCGTGCTTCTTCGTGTTGGGAAGCTACCGCCTGAACAAAGGCTTGGTGCTCTATCTCTGTTAATTCCACGACCTTATGACCCTCCGCTTCTATAACATTTTGAGCATCGATAGCCTCATTTTCCGCTAAATTCCGCTGAAATAAGATGGCTTCAGTTACCGTTTCCTCCATAATATTTTTCATTTTCTCAGGCCACGAATAGAAAGCCGTTCGATTTGTGAATATTCCTCGTGAGATGTAGAAATGGTTGGACTTAGTGTGGTACGGGTGAAACTTATGAACATCGTAGGTAACTGTATTGGCAAATGGATTTTCCTGTGCGTCAAGGGTCCCGGATTTTACTCCTTCAATTGCTTCCGTGAGGTCCAGGCGTTGCGGATTGGCTCCCAGTAATTTAAAAGTTTTAGCTTGAACGTCGCTAGGCAATACTCTTATTCGCATGTTCTTTAGATCATCAGGAATATGAATTGGGCGAAGTCGATTGGAAATATGGCGGAAACCGTTTTCAAAATAACCGAGCACCCGGTAATTGATTTGTTCCTCGGTCTTCCTACTCAGATAATTTCCTAACGCCCCATCCATGGAAGATCTGGCACTTTTATTGTTTTGAAACAAAAAAGGTAGATCGACAAATCCCAATTCTGGTACTCGGTCTGTCAGGTAACTGGTGGACTGATAGGCGACCGTCAAAAACCCGTGTTCCACAAGCCAGAGAATATCCTCGCCGCGGTATCCCAAATCCATTATATTCCATATATATCTTACCTCTACATCATCCCCAAATTCTGCCTCTAGCCGATCACCAATGAATTTGAGGGACTGACTAAATGATGTTGTTGGGGGGCCGTATCCACCAAGCCTAAAATGAAATTTAAAGCTCACTGATGTTCTCCCTTTCGGTGTCTAAATGACCTACGGTCGTCGGGTCCACTATAGAAAGTATAACAATAAATTTCCAAAGGGTAGTAGTCTTGTGGATATAGTTTGAATATTAATCAGAGTTCACCTAAAGGAGGCATACGTTGTGAGTATTCTCGTTGATCAACGGGTAATTGCTATAGAAGAGCATTACTACGACCCAAATGTAATTTCCCATTACACTGGTGTAGATGCCCGCACTGGCGGATTTGTGAAGGATAGTCTTCTAGAGGTGGGGGATAAGCGTATAAAGTCAATGGATGATAGCGGGATTGACGTCCAAGTATTGTCGCACGGTGCCCCATCTACCCAAAGAATGGATGCAGACACCGGTATCCCAGTTGCGAAAGCTGCTAATGATTATCTCTTTGAAATTTGCCAAGCTAATCCCCAACGGCTCGCGGGGTTTGCAGCGTTGCCCACTGCCGACCCAATTGCTGCGGCAGATGAGCTTAGCCGTTCGGTTAATCAATTGGGCTTTAAAGGTGCCATGATCCACGGGTTGATAGGTGAAGAAAGATGTTTGTCGATAACCAACGATATTGGCCAATTTTTGAAAAGGCACAGGCACTCGATGTGCCTATTTATATCCACCCCGCCAATCCACATCCGGCTGTTGTCGACGCATATCTGAAGGATTATGCGGAACAATATCCTGGCTTCGTCAACGCTGGTTGGGGTTTTACGATGGGAACGGCCACAATCGGGATAAGACTGGTGCTTTCCGGTATATTCGACAAGTTGCCTAATTTGAAGATCATTATAGGACATTTGGGAGAGACCCTACCGTTTTTGATGTGGCGCATTGATTTAGCGCTCAATCGACCAGGAAATGACGGTGTTGCATTCCGAGATATATTTACGTCACACTTCTATATAACAACCAGTGGTTTTTTTTCGGACCCAGCGCTTTTATGCTGTATTCAGGAAATGGGGGTAGATCGGATCCTATTTGCAGTTGACTATCCTTTCGTACCAAATGAACCTGGCCCTAAATGGATGGAAAAGCTTATGCTGAATACCGAAGATAAAGCAAAAATCCTCCATGGTAATGCAGAACGCATCCTGAATTTATAACCGTTCCTGATTGAAACTTATAACGCGCGAGCACATAGAGGTTGTTCTTAATTATACACAGGTAAGTTCTGTTTATGTGTTAATTCTCAAATGTCGTTCCCGATTTTCCCTGAAGTGCAAGCTCAAGATTTTCGGGGTTCGTAATGAGGCCCCACTGTCCGCCATGCTCCAAAAATTGGCTAATAGCTTGTATCTTAGGTCCCATACTACCTTCGTCAAATTGTCCAGCCGCATGGAAGGCCCTAGCATCAGAGAGGGTCATGCGGTCGAGCCATTGTTGGTTTTTTTTTCCAAAATTTATGGCTACTTTATCAACGTCAGTTGAAATAATGAACAAATCGACACCTAGGCTAGAAGCCAGCATTCCTGATGCTAGATCCTTATCAATTACAGCCTCCACGCCCACCAGGTAGTTCTTTTCGTTTTCGATAACTGGAATTCCCCCTCCTCCACATGCAATAACCACGTAATTGGCATCAACTAGATGCCGGATTTGCTCTAGTTCTATAATTTTTTTTGGTTCAGGTGAGGACACTACCCGCCTCCATCCCCTTCCTGCATCTTCCTTTACAATCCATCCGTGCTCAATGGCGCGTTGTTTTGCGATTGCTTCATTTAATTGGGGGCCGATAGGCTTGGTAGGTTTCTCAAACGCCGGGTCTTCCTTATCTACTAGGACCTGGGTTACTACAGTTATTGGGGCTCGGTCTATTCGGCGTTTTGTGAATTCATTATGAAGAGCCCTCTGAAACATATACCCCACTGCACCCTGGATATCGGCATCCGCATAATCCATAGGTACCTGCGAGATTTCACTACTTGCCAACTCAGAGCGGCGCAAAATAAATCCTACTTGCGGTCCACTGCCGTGCGTAATGACGACGTTCCAGTTTTGCTCGATCATGTCTACGATGCGTTTCACGGTTTGGACGGCGGCTTCGTATTGGTCCGGGATAGCTTGCTTGTCTTTAGAGACGATTAAGGAGTTTCCACCTACAGCTATAAGGGCGGTCTTTCTTATATCGTTCTTACTTATATTCATTGGTCATTGTTCCGTGATACAAAGTCGAATACGAGCAAAAAATGGTGTTCTGCTTAATTTGTGCCAAGCTTATCCGCCAACGTTGTAATCGCGTCGTTGAAAACGGTCATTGGTGCGCGGGTAATGCCGGCACCAATCTGTCCGACGCCGGCGTCTTTATGGGCTATACCTGTATTGATAATGGGTTCAATACCTGTGTCCACCACTTTGCGCGCGTCGATACCGGCAGGTGAGCCTATAAAGTCTAAAGCCGGAATGCTAAAAGCGTTATTTCTTCCCAAGGTGATATGTGCCATCTCCTGAGTGTAACCAAGCGCCTCCGTCGGTGTGCCACCGACAAATTGAACAATAGCTGGCGCAGAAGCCATAGCAAAACCTCCTATCCCTGCGGTTTCCGTAATTGCGCTGTCACCCAGATCAGGAGCGGCGTCATTTTGGGAAAATCCTGGAAAGAAAAGTCCATCTGCCACCCGAGATTGTGTCCAGAACCATTCGTTACCAGTTCCACTCATGCGTATACCGAAAGTAACGCCATTTCGAGCCATAGCGGTTACCATGGATGAGTGATCTATACCATGGGCGGCATCCATCATCCCTTTGCAAGCAGCCATCGAAAGATTGAGAAAAAAAAGATCGTTTCCTGACATAAACTCTACTGTTGAGGCAATATCATTAGGAGGGAGATTTGTTTTTATGACTGACGGAATAAGTTGCTTGATTAGAAGAGCTGTGCTCGCCACATTGCGGTTGTGGCATTCATCTCCCATATGAAGAGCCTGACCTATTAAGGGTTTGAGTTCCAGTTCCTCTCTATTCTCAAGGGACAATCTACAAACAGTTGCCAGGGTTTCCTCAATCCATTTTAGGCGAAGGATGACTTCCGGGCTGTTGGCACCGTAACGCAACACCTTACCGAGGCCTTCATTGAAGTTGCTGTAGGATTTATTACCGTGTTCGGTATTTTCAACGATCCACACTGGCATGGAGGGGCTAATGATGCCAGACATCGGGCCAACAGCGCTGTGATGGTGACATGGGGCGAACGTTATTTCTCCGCTTGAGGCCAGTTCGAAAGCCGCCTTTTCTGTTTCTGTCCAACCTTCGTAAATTACCGCTCCGATAATTGCGCCTTTCATGGGCCCCCCCATTTCTTCCCATGAAATTGGTGGACCAGCATGTAATAGGGTTCTTTCTCCCATGCCGGGCACAGAGTTCGCGGCTTTATCGACGCCTTTTAGGACTGGATTAGCTGCAAGATAGCGGGAGAGGGCAATTCTGTTAGCCGCGTCAACTTCTTCATTATTGATGAGGGTGGCGAGCGCTCGGCCAGTATTGGTATCTCCCAGGGCAGGTGGTCGCCACGCTACCTTGGTTGCGTTACCACCATTCTGGATGATGGAATCAGCAAATGTATCAAGCCCGACGTTTATGACCTTAAGATCGCTTGAGAATAGGTTGGTCATTAAATTACAGCTATTTTTGAATTTTGTTGTAAAATTATATCGCCTGCCAATCTAGCCGCCTGGGCATTACTTTCCATCAATAATACGCCGACTTCACTTAACATCGTTTCCTGTTTTTCAAGATTTTGCGGGTCATTTTTTGTTCCACAGACAAAACCAATAAATATGGGCCCATTTGTTGTTGTCGCCCGATGTGCCTCGGATATAGCTACTGCTAAATCTTCTGCAGGATTTTCATGAGAACCAAAACCCAAGACAATATCCAGCAGGATTACCGCAGTCTCTGGGTCCATTGCTTCTTGAAGAATGCGTTCGTTACGGAGTCGGTGGTCAATCATTGGGTGCGGTCGCCCTCGGGTGAATACATCATCCCCCAAATCTAATACTGTATGTCCTCTACTTTGCCATGGATTATCAAGTTTTTGTTCTGATGCTAAAGGTGCCGCCGAATGAATTGGCCCCAGCATTTCTGTCAGAAGTAAAATAGCCTCGTAACTAAATGTTCCGCCGGAGTAGAGGCCACGTACAAATTTTTGGGAGCTTGATAGACTATTTGTAAGCGTTGCCAATTCTCCGGTTGTCACCAGATGTCGCGCTGGCGTTTGTACATCAATCCCCGCCAGGCGGACAGCGGCATGAGCCGCAGCCTCAAGGGTTTTGGCTTCTGTTACTCCGGTACCTTCTGGCATTTCCAAAGTGTTGCCTAAAAAATTCACAACCACCGGTTTATCGGTATTGGCCGCTCTTTCAAGTACTTTGCAAGCTACGTCTTGAGAGGGGGGTTTGGAGATCAGAACAATGACGTCGGTATTACTATCGGCAGCCAATGCATCAATGCCTGCTATCATAGTAGAGCCACTTACCTTGGTACTTAAATCACGTCCGCCGGTACCAATGGCTTGAGAAATGCCGCCACCCCAACGATCAATCAGGCATGATACCTGCTGCAATCCAGTGCCTGACGCCGCAACTATACCGATACTTCCTTTCTCAACGTTGTTTGCAAAACCAAGAGGAACTCCGTTCACGATCGCCGTACCACAGTCAGGTCCCATCATGAGAAGCCCCTCGGTTGCTGCATTTTTTTTGAGGAGAATCTCTTCCTCTTCGGGGATATTGTCACTAAATAGCATTACATCGAGACCTAAATTTAAGGCTTTTAAGGCCTCCGCAGTTGCGTATTCTCCCGGGCAGGAGATGAGAGCTAAATTGGCATTAGGAAATTCGTCAAGAGCCATTTCGATACTTCTCGGAGGTTCTTTTCTAATTTCTCCCGCAATAATTTCTGAAGTTGTTTCATTGAGATTGGATTCAGCCATAACTACAGCTTCTTGCAGAGCTATCTCACTCTCTCCTGCCAGTGCCAAAAGGAGATCGTTGTTGCTGGCTTCGGGGACAGTTTCGATAAGTCCAGCCTCTCGCAACAGTTCTAGATTGGTGGCTGTTGCCATGATGAGAGATGCTTGAGTTATTCCCGTTAGCTCATTGAGCTTTGCTGAAACTTGCATCAAAGCCACAGAGTCCCGGTAAGTATTAGGAAAGATTTTGGAAAGCCGTGCCATAGTAAATTAGGCTATCTGGTTATCAGGAGAGTAGTTTGGAATGGGTCGACGTGTTGAGTAACCGCCTTTGTCTGTTCCGGTATTTTTGTCGAGATTTTCCCCCCCCTGAAATCCCACTAGGCACCCGTAGGCCATGGCTATTCCAGAGGTATCCCCGATGGTTAAAAGGGGGATAGGTTTTTCTACTTGGGATATGTCAGAAATGTTGTTCACAAATTCTACAATGGGTTCTATGAACCAGCCGTAAGAAGCGTAATGCAGCATCCTCCCGCTTAAGGCAGTTGTCTTTTCAGCGACAGTATTAAGCCAGGATGAGATTAAGTTTCGGGAATTGGGGTGAGCTTCCATGCCAGCCGCTACGCCAACGATGAAATCATCCCCTAACGGCGTTAGGCCAGGTCCCTTTCCGACAAGTGGCGCAAGTGCAATAGGTAAATTAGTTCCTCTTAACAAATACATTTCAGGCTTGGCGACGGTTTCTATAACTCTACTAAAAGAAAGCTCCGAGTTGAATATTTTCATATAGACATTGTGTAGGTCGGGAATATGGTCGGCTTTTGCTTTGTTAATGCAATTCTGCCATGGAATGGACCTACGCAAATCCACCTGGAGATGCTTTCCTATTCTCAGTATTCCCCGGCGATATGCGCACGGTTCGTCAGTGTTTATATAGTCCAAAAAGCTAAAACCACGATCTGTCAGGCATCGGATGATACCAGGTCCATTGAAGACGTCTTCCCGACCTAGAGCTAGGAAAGATCCATTACAAACCCTTAGGTTACAGACCTTATCAAAGACACTATGAACCTGTCCGTCAATACGGCCAGGTGACACCATAGGTCCTCGAGTACTAGAATAAAGTCGCAGCAAAAAGAATCCTAACCTAATAGGTTAAAGGGCTGGACTTGGAAGTATGTAAACTAGGGACAACTCTCAAAGTCCAGCCCTTACATAAGTAGGGGTATTCCGTAACCTGGAAAAAGAACCGATTATTTTGCAGGTTCTTTTTCCAAGGGTAGGTCGTCAGTTATCTACTCAGCGGGCTCCACTTCGGGTTCCTTTTCGGAAATTTCCATGGTAGCAAACCAGTAGAATAAGGCCGCAACAATGACGTAACTCAGAGCCATCATTGGTGATGCCATCACCTGGACGGCAGAACTGTGAATGAAGCCGAAAAAGGTGAGGACGGCCGACAGGATAGCTACAGTGCCTGCTGCTTGGGGTTTGCGATCTATTAGGAACACGACCATAGATCCCCAAAGGAGACCGGTCACGATGGCACCTCCAGACAAAATAGCGAGCCCATTATAAAGCACACCACCCTGAGCCATTTTGCCCACAAGTTCGGCCGACGCCGGGAAAGAACCGGTAGCCTGCAATGCTCCATCGATTTGTACTTTCGCCCAAGCTGCGAGGTTAGGTACCAAGGCAAAGATGATTGCAGGCGCATGGCTGCGTGGTGTTGCCTGGAAGGCTTGTGCACCAATCATCGCTCCGATGTATAGCAAGATGGGAATAATGGCTACCACTGGAATGACATTCAACAGAAGTGGTACGATTGAGAGCCATGTCAGTACCAGCACCATGACACCTGTTGCCACAGAATAACCAACCCTGCCTCCAATACTTTTCCAGCCTGGGTGACCAATATAGACGGCGTTAGCAAAGGGGCTGCCTAAAAGTGTTCCTATTAGACTGATGATCCCTTCGGCTCCTACCGCCTCTCGGACGGAATATTCATCTCCTGCTGCGGAGGCACTTTCCACGTTATCCATCGCCTCAATGAAATCGTATATCCCGAATGGTATTGCCGTAACAATTACAAGGGCTAAATACTCCTTTCCAGCCCAAAGGTGATCGAGTTGGAACCAGGCAAAATTAAAGCTGATTTGGGAAGCGGAACCAGAAACGGAGTCAGGGTTCATACCCCCAAATCCCCACCCGAAAGCGTAGGCTAACCATGCCAGTACGGTTCCTACTGCTATGGCTAACAAACCACCAGGTACGTTACCGGGATAACGGACACCACCGTACCAGGCAGCCAGAATTATCGCCATGGAGATCAGGCCTATGACAGGCGTCTCGGCAATTTCGAATGCCGGTCTCATAGATATGAAAGTGATAGAAATCCCTGCTAGGGTACCAAGTAGGGCTGCCCTTGGGGTCAATTTCCTGATGGTAGGTGCGATAAAGGCTCCTATAAACAGAACTATCCCCTCTACGAACACCCATATTAGGCCAGCAGCCCAGGCGGCTTCCCATGACTTTGTGCTGAGTTTTATGGGGAGCATAATAGCAAATACAACAAAAAACATGTGTGGCACGCTTGGTCCGGAGGGTAACGCCGTTACGTCGTTACGACCTTCCCGTTCGGCGAGTCGGCGGGCCATCAAGGCGTAATAAATATTGCCTAAAAATAGCATCAGCCCTATTGCTGGCAGAATTGTACCAAATAGCACCGCATCAGGAATCCCAATAACGTATTTGAGAAGTCCAGTCAGAACCAGAAGGTTTACCAGGACATTAGTACCTAAACCAAAGAAGCCGTTTACATCTCCTGGCTCCCACCATGAAAGTTGTTTTTCCATAATCACTTCCCCTTTTTTAATGTTGCTGTTGTTTGCGTCGTGTTTATTTAAAAAATGCCCTGTATGCTATTAGTTCCTTTCCAAGGCAGAAATAGCTGTATTTGAGTTAACAACCCAGCCAAATATACCTCCTTGGGCTTTAATCATCTCAATTCCTATACGTTGAAACTCGGGAAAATATGAACCCACGCAATCTTCCAACACTAAACATTCATAGCCTCGGTCGTTGGCCTCACGCACAGTGGTGTGAACGCACACTTCCGTAGTAACACCACATATAATAATAGTTTCAATGTTCCTATTCTGGAGTAAAAGATGCAGATCTGTCTCGTAAAATGCACCTTTTCCCGGTTTATCGACAACAGGTTCGTTTGCCAGTGGTGCAAGCTCCGGAATGATACTGTGGCCTTCCTCGCCTCTGACGAGGATACGCCCCATTGGACCCTCATCACCGATGCCTAAATCCAGATTACCGCGGACAAGCTTACTGGGTGGTGCATCCATTAAGTCTGGTCGGTGGCCTTCACGAGTATGGATGACAGTCAAGCCTGCAGAGCGAGCGGCTTCTAATACGCCTTTGGTTGGTTGAATGGTAGATCGCAAGAGTGACACATCGTTACCTAACAATTCGCCAAAACCGCCAGGTTCGAGAAAGTCGCGTTGCATATCAATAATTATTAATGCTGTTGCTGAAAGGTCAAATGAAAGAGGATAAGGCTCAGCTTCGACTATTCGAGACGTTTTTGGATCAATATCTAATGCATCTGGCCTCGTATCAGGCATTAACACTTTCTCCTCCCAACTTAATTTTAGGCTAGCATGATTCTTATTAATTATACAAATATGTCTGATGTAAATTACTTATAATTTGTTTTTGTGTGCCATGTATTTCCGCCAGTCACCAAATGAGGAGATATCAATGTAACCGTACGTTGAGTTCTCTGCTAAATCGCGGGGAAACAGAATACCATCCATAGTGTTACCATTTACCAACTTAACGGGACCCTTATAAAGGTGAGGCGGTTCATTGGCCTCCACGCGGGTCCATATTTTATCGCTCATTTTGTATATTTCACCAACCACCGATACTCCGCCTTCTTCACCATCATCTAATTCAAACATACCAGGGTGGATGTCATCAATGGAATAGATGCGGTATTGGGGTATGGTTCGAGCCTCTCCTAAGAATTCCGCTCCATCCAGATTGCTATGAAGCGCAAGACCCCGCATTAGGGTGCCATTAACAAAAAGCATAACCGACATGGACAAGAATCCCATTGGTTGAAGTTGTGGTTGAGAAATTTTTAAAGAAGAGAAGAAGTGAGAGCAAGATGCAGGGCCCTTTATTTGGTCGACGCTATCAGATTTTGACCGCACTATGGTTTT